>Ga0105237_10002155_pt1 | contig 24769 bp, 18 predicted proteins | sample KBSC24metaG_FD_81520 | JGI IMG/M metagenome (GOLD analysis project Ga0105237, IMG submission 81520) | Corn rhizosphere microbial communities from Kellogg Biological Station, Michigan, USA - KBS C2-4 metaG | ecosystem: Host-associated > Plants > Roots > Rhizosphere > Soil | place: Michigan, USA...
ATGCGTATTCCGCAGGCTATGATAGCTTCTTACCTGGGCATTAAACCTGAAACACTTAGCCGCATCAGAAATGGCATAACAAAAAAATAATTGTTTCCTTCTCACTATCCATCGTCTCAGCATTTTCCCGCTTGATATAGATCAATTTATTTCTTGCCTTACCTCATTCACCAGGTTTTATGGTTGTAACAACTTTGTGTTATCACAATAACAAAAAACTACAACCATGTCAAAGACAATTTTTATCACAGGCACCAGTACCGGTTTTGGCAAGCTTACTACCATTACATTAGCCAATGCCGGTCACACCGTAATTGCCGGGATGCGTAACATATATGGAAAGAATGCCGCCGTCGCGCAGGAACTATCTGCCCTTCCCAACGTAGAAGTAGTGGAAATAGATGTAACCAACGACGACTCGGTAAAGGCTGCATTCGATAAAGTACTGGTGAAATATGGAAGCATCGATGTACTTATCAACAACGCCGCGGTTGCTGGCTTTGGTTTACTGGAAGGCTATACACTGGAACAGATTCGAAAAATATTTGAAGTGAATTTTTATGGCGTATTGCGCACTTATGACGCCGTACTGCCCTCCATGCGATCGGCTAAAAACGGCTTGATCATCAACATTACTACCGGCGCCAGCGGGCACACATTGCCCTTCATGATCCCTTATATGGCTTCCAAATTTGTAGTGGAAAGTATTACCGAAGGCATGCAGGATGAACTGGCTGATTACGGTATCGAAAACGTAAGTATCCAGCCCGGCGTGTACCCAACAGAAATGAACAATGGCTCCAAAGCCGGACTGAACGCAGACAAAGAAAATATCACCGCGGAATATGGTGAAGCGGCTGCTCAAAAATTCAAAGCATTAGGAAATTCATTATTTGGCAAAATGGCCGAGTTCAATATGGATCCCCAAACCATAGCGGATGGTATCCTGGATTTGATAAGTATGAAAAAAGGCAGCCGCCCACTGCGTTTTCCGCTGGATGCCATTGCACAGGGAACTGACAAAGAATTTATAAAAGCCCGTGCCGATAACAAGGCAAAATGGCTGAATGCATACAATGGCTAAAGCAGACTGATTTTAGCAATTTTCAATTTAGATACATCCTTTACCCTGTACCCGTACAAAAAAGCTTTTAAAAATCTAAAAAAATAATACAATGACCACCGCAAAAGAACTATTGATGGCCTACCTCCAGAACATTAATAACGCTGATGAAGCTATAACCCTGTTTGCTGACGATGCCACTATAGAGTTACCTTATCTCCACAGCCTTGGCTTACCCTGGCGGTGGAGCGGCAAGGAAACGCTGTACAAATTTCTGCAAAACCTCCCGAAGACATTCCCCGGATTTCAATTTCAAAATATCCGGATACATATCGATACACCGGAGCAGGCATTTGGCGAATACGAAGTGGAATGTACCGTCGCTTCTACCGGCAGACCTTATCACCAACATTACATGGGAAGACTTGTAGCAAAAGATGGGAAAATAGTACTGCTTCGGGAAGCGCTTGATTTGGCGCAGGTTGCTAAAAGCTCATTTCCAAATGGCGTTGCCGATCTGCCCAAAAAGTAGACATCGGTGAATATGGCGCCGGCATTCATTATTTCAGTGGTATTTGGCCAAGTTAGGCTACGCTATTGGACGATAATAGGCAATTCTTCTAAAAGCCCTCCTGCTGAACTTCGCGAACATCGACCCCAAAGTCCACCAAACACCCGGTAACCCTTCAAATCCAACGATTTGAAGGGTTCATTTTTCTAGCATTCCCCTCTCTAATTCCTTTCGTATGTCCGGATTTTGAAAGCTTTTGTCCGGATTCTGAAAGGGTTCTATTTGCCGGATGGCGAAATTCATGCCATTATTCTGACCCTGAAATCGCCAGTTTTTAATCTCCCCTGTCACCCATTCTTTAAACCCAAAAACTACTTGGAATGAAAAAAGTATTCGGATTGCTCGTTTGTTCAGCATTATTTTTTGCCTGCAATGATTCAAAGGCGCCTGCGGAAACACCCCCCTCATTAGCTAAAAATTATGAATTGGGCGATGACAAATTTGTCGAGATCACAAAAAAGGCGACAGCCAGTTTAGAGCATGGCGATGTAGATGGCTGGGCGGCCAACTATGCCGACAATGCAGTATATCTTTGGAACAATTTTGATAGCCTGATTGGAAAAGCTGCTATTACGGATTATTGGAAAAAAAGAAGAGCAGACGTCATCGATTCTATGTCATTTACCAGCCAAATATGGATACCCATGAAAGTTAATACTCCTTTGACAGAGGGCCAGGCCACCGGTAATTATGTGTTATCCTGGTTTGTAACGTATGCAAAATACAAAACTGGGAAAAGTATGAAACAACGTATCCACATGGTCTTCCATTTCAACGACAATGATAAAATAGACAAGGTGTTTCAATACCTGGACAGAGTTCCCATCAACCAGGCGATGACACAATAAAGGACCAACTATTGAAAATATCCATTTTGAAGACCCGCCTCAAAGAATAAAAGCAGGGCGGGTCTTGTTTAAGAATAAGAATCATTAAACTTGATCTGTCATGGAACGTAGAAAATTCCTTAAAGAAACAGGCATGCTTGCCATTGGGATCGGTGTTTTAGGAAAAGTATCATGGAGCGTTGACCGTTATGTCGGAGATACTCCCACAACCACTGATATATTAGGTCCTTTTTACAGGCCTGGGGCGCCGGAAAGGATTAACATCAATAGTAAGGGTTATTCAGGAAGATTGTTCCATATTTCGGGAACAGTGTTTAAAGAAGACGGCAAAACTCCCTTTAAAGATGCGGTGATAGAAATATGGCAATGCGATGAAAACATGATATATGATAACACTTCAGATCAATATAACTATAGAGGCAAACAAAAAACAGGGGCAGATGGCAAATACCATTTTATAGGCATGCATCCTATTCCTTATCCCGTAATCAAGGGTTCACCACTTTGGCGCCCTGCACACATTCATTTGCTTATTTCGGGGCCGGGTCAGCAGGATCTGATCACGCAGATATATCTTGAAGGAGATCCTCACCTTGAAAAAGACATGGGATCAATGTCTCCTGATGCTGTCAAACGTATTTTAAAAATAAGCAGAAACAGCAAAAATGAAGAAATGCTGTCTTTTGATATCGTGATGGCAAAAGAATTTAAAGCAGGCAAGGAAGTTTTTGAGAAATTGGCGGGTGTGTACAAGATGAATGATGATTCGGTAATGGAATTTTACCGGCAAAATGATTTCTTATTTATGAAATGGAACAGCCAGATATGGGAAGGACTTTCCTATAAGGGTAATAATACTTTTTCCGGCGGGACTGTTGGTAACGCAACAGTGGTTTTTGAATTACTGGCTAACAGCGAAATAAAAGCAAAAGTGAGTCTTATGTCGATCATAAAAGGGAAAATAAACCTTGAGGGAAGCCGGATATTTAATTACAAATAAACTAAGCCTGTTGCCATTCAACTGACTTTCCAGAATTAATGCGCATCAGCAAAATAATCCCTTGGCGAAAGGCCATATTGTTCCTTGAAGCACTGGCTGAAATAAGCCGGCGTATCAAATCCAACCATATAAGCCGCTTCAGATACATTATGTCCTGCTTTGAGAAGAACCAAACTTTTTTGCAACCGGTATTGCCTGATGAGGTCGCCGGCAGTCAAACCTATCAGCGCATTCAATTTCCGGTTTAATGTGCGTAAGCTCATCGCATTCTTTTCAGCCAGCTTGGATGCACCCAGTTGAGGATCATCAATCATATCTTCGATAATAGTGTAAATATTTTTTAGAAACGGGTTCTCTGTTTCGTTCGTTTGATGAGATGCCTCTTTTTGCTGTAACTGTGCCCGGTAATTTGCCCTTTGTTTTTCCTGGTGGTCCAACAGGTTGCGTATCCGTGTTTCCAGTTCTTCAAAATGAAATGGCTTATCAATATAATCGTCGGCGCCTGATTGCAATCCACTCAGACGGCTTTCATAAGATATTTTTGCGGTAAGCAGGATAACGGCAATATGGCTGGTGACTTTATCTGTTTTAAGGTTACTGCATAAAGCATAGCCGTCCATTCCAGGCATCATAACATCACTGATCACGAGATCTGGCAATTCTTCTTTGGCAAGCTGAAGGCCTGTCAGGCCATTATTGGCAGTAAGCACACGGAAACCTACCTTGCCGGTAAGCATGTTCCGTTCAAGGCTTTCACATAGAAAGGCAAGCAACTCATCATTGTCTTCCACCAATAGCAACAATGGTAATTCAGATTGAGGTATTTCCTTTTTATGACCATTAGTGTGGATTGCTTTCTGCGGGGACATCAAAAGGCTACCTTTTTCTATTTCTCTTTGCCATAGCGGAGCGTTGCTGTCGCCGGGTTTTTCAATGGGAAAGACAAGTGTAATTATAGTTCCCGCGCTTTGCGTACTTTCTGCCATAACAGTTCCGTGCATTAATTCAACAAGCTCTTTGACCAATGCCAATCCTATGCCTGTCCCCTCGTATGAACGCATTCGGGAATCATCTACCTGGAAAAAGCGATTAAAAATAAATGGCAATTTATCCGGCGGAATGCCGATGCCGGTATCAGTAATGGATAACCTGATCTTTTTATTTCCCTCTTCTGTTGCGCTCACCATTATTTTACCTCCGGGTGGCGTAAATTTCAACGCATTCGAAAGCAGGTTAAAAAGGATGGTTTTCAATTTATCCGCTTCAAACAAATAATCCCGTGAAAGATCACAATCGCAACTGAGTTCAATTTGCTTATGCTCTGCCAAAGGCAAAAATAAGTTTGCCATTTCCTTAATAAACTCATCCAGCCTGCCGCGGGAAAAATTAAGTTGCATATTGCCTGCTTCCAGTTTGGAGAGATCCAGTAATTGATTGATCAGCTGCAGGAGACGTTTTGCATTACGTTGTACAGAAGATAATGTGTGGAGAACCCTTGTATCGGTTACCTCTGTTTGTAGCCTTTCCAGCGGGGAAATAATGAGTGTTAACGGGGTGCGGAATTCATGAGTAATATTCGAGAAAAATCGGCTTTTCATTTCATCTACCGCTTTTAATTGTTCCGTTTGCTTTTGCTGCAATATCATTTCCTGCTTCAACCTGATCCTTCTTACCCGGTAATAGAAAAACGCAACGATTAATCCCAGCGCTATCAGTATATAAATGCTGTATGCCCACCATGTTCGCCACCAGGGCGGCACAACAGTTATCTGTAAACTTTTTATTTTATTACTCCATATTCCTGAAATATTCGCAGCGTTAATTTCCAGGGTATATTTTCCCGGTTGCAGTTTGGTATAATTAGCAAAGCGGCCATTGCCGGAATATATCCAGTCATTATCAAAATTTGTCAGCCGGTAGCGGTAACTGATCTTCTGTGTGGAATTATATTCATCGCTGGCAAATTCAAAGCTCAGGAAGTTTTGATCGTAGGATAAAGCAAGTTCGCTTAAGGCGTTCAGGTTACTGCTGGTAACAGATAAGGTATCGGGTAATGCTCTGTTATTGATCAATAAATTACTTAAAAGTACCCGCGGCTGAAACTCATCATCCCTGATCGCTGCAGGATTGAAAATGGTATAGCCTGTTACGCCACCGAATGCGATCCTTCCATCGGGTAGTTTGAAGCAATGCCAGCGATTGAACTCATTACTGATCAATCCATCGGTTATATCAAAATTTCTCACAGCATGGGAAACAGAGTTAAATCGCGTGATGCCTCTATTGGAGCTGAGCCAGAGATTATGCTGGTCGTCGGGAACGATGGCATAGATCGTATTATTAGGCAAACCATCTTCGGTAGTGAACGCATGAGATTGTCCCGTGGTCTTATCGAATCTTACCAGGCCATTACCTGTGGTGCCTATCCAGAGATATTTCGGGTTTGATGGATCGCTTACCATCATAAGCAGGCTTGAAGAAGGTGCGGCGTTATCAGGAATGACAGTATAACAACGTATTTGCTTTGTACGGAGATGAATGGATACCAATGTCCAGGCCCCGAAATCAATGTTTGCATTGCTGGCCATCACCCACATCATTTCATTATCAACGATTGGATTGATCGCTACTTTTCCTGCTTTAAACAATGAATCGGGAGTCGATGCAGGTATATCGATCAATTCCTTTTCAATGATTCCATTCCCGTAATTTATTTTACAGGGACGCCAGTTGTTGATCCCGATAGACCATGCGCTGCCGCGATAGTCATAGTTAATTCCCACCTCACCGTCAGGAGATAAGGAGATATTTTTCGTCCTTATTTTTTTAGAAGCAATATCATAGACCATCAATTTAGGTTCGTTAACGCCAAGCAGATAGTTCTGTATCCAGATCACCCGGTTTGAAGTATCTATCGCATTGCGGTAAATGTAACCGAAGGCATGATTGTCGAAGTCTGCAGGCAAATCATGGACATCGACACTAAGCTCATTGACAAGGATATTTGTCTCAAAATTGGCATACACGTTTTTTTTCGATATAAACTGTGGAGCATTCAGGTTTATTTTGAATAAACCATAGGCGTTTTTGCCAAACCAGAGGTTGCCGGAGCGATCAATCATCAGCGCCGTTGCATTAGGATACTGCTCCGGATTCGTGGGGTCACTGATTTCGGTAATTTCATCAGTTCTTTTATCCATCCGGAAGATCCGGCCGTTGCAGGTGAACCAGCGATTGCCATTGTTGTCCGCGATGAAGTTTGTATTACCCACCCCTGAATCATAGACCAGCTTTTTTTTGACCTTTGGCACAATGGTCTGAAAGGTATTATTAGCAGGTTCATAGATCAATAGCGTGGAATCGAGCGAGGTTACTATCACTTTGCCGTTCTCAGTTTCACCAATGCCTAATTTATAATTTCTGCCACTGTATGTCTGCCTTGTACTTAATCGGTAGGGTATATGCTGCACCTGGTCTTTGGAATAATCATATATCGCAAAGCCATTCTGAGTAGCCATCCATATTTTCCCCGAATGATCTTCCATCAGGGCAAGTGGAATAATGCCCGGTAAATGGGTAAACCGCAAAAGTTGGTGCGAACGGGTATTATAGCGATAAACTCCTTTTTCTGTAATCAGCCATAAATTATCCCGGCGATCTACTAAAAGTTCATAATTTATTATCTGCGATCTTATAATATCCCAGGCAGGCTGCGCAGAGATATGGTTAAAGATACCTGTTAAAGGGTCGTACCAATCAATTGCCCGGTTCTCATATTGTATCCATAGCTTTCCGCGACGGTCTGTATATAAATTGAAAATGTTGTTGGAAGCCGGGGTGTATAAAGTGTCTTTCCCATGCCGGTAAACCTTAAAGCTATAGCCATCATATCTCGCAAGACCATCTTTGGTGCCTATCCAAATAAAGCCGGCGCTATCCTGGGCCAGTCCCAGTAAAAAATTCTGCGGCATTCCTTCATCCACAGTAAATACCTGGTATCGGGCGGGGGTGTTCTGGGCAGCGCAATGAGAAACTATAATATTCACGAGAATACCAAAAACAACCAGATTCCTCATGATGAACCTCATAAGCAATGTATAATTCATTGGAATGTCCAGAATTTGAAAGCCTTTGTCCGGATTTCGATAGGAGTTATTCGGATTATGCCGGAATTTTAATGGGTCGCGGAGTAAGGATGGCAAGTAAATATAAGGTAAATATCAGTGAAAAGGCTTGTGATTAAAAAAAATAACTTTTATAAATGTCTGATACCCAGCGGCCTGCCTTATCGCGACGCGTGTTCCAAAAGGCGGAGAATTTGTGTAATGCTAAAAGCTTATGATGAAGTCATCATCCGAAATAACCCGTAGAGATTTTTTAACTATTGCCGGCATTCTTGCGGCTGGCTCAGCTGCACCTGCTATGGGCCAAATTACTCCAGCTACCATATCAGGACATCCCGGAAATGATGAATATCTTCTTCCAGCGGGGTTTATTTATATGAATACAGGTACCGTTGGTCCCTGCCGGAGAAAAACAGTGGAAGAAACCACCGCCGCCTGGAAACAACTTGAATCCCTGCCGCTTCAGTTTTACGCTACGAGGTTTGCGCCTGCATTAGCCGAGAAAACAAGAATGACGGCTGCCTCCTTTCTTGGCTGCGATATCAGTGAGATCATGATAACAAAAAGTACTACGGACGGGATGAATGCCATTGCGCAGGGATTACGCTTGCAGCCCGGCGATCGCATCATCACCACCAATCAGGAACATGATGGCGGTTTAAATGGCTGGAACTATATGGCCAAATACTACGGCGTCCGTATTGATAGCGTCAACATTCCATTTGATACACACGACCCTTCACTATTACTGGAAAATATCAGTAAAGCCATAACACCCCAAACAAAACTCATCAGTATCAGTCATGTTTTTTCCTCTACAGGTTTGCGGTTGCCGGTAGCAGAAATTTCAAAACTTGCGCGATCAAAAGATATCCTTTGTATTGTAGATGGCGCCCAGGCTGTTGGCGCTATAAAAGTAAATCTGAAAGAGCTTGGTTGTCATGCTTATGCTACCAGTGGTCATAAATGGCTAATGGGTCCTAAGGGAACAGGGCTATTATATATTTCCAAAGAAGTGCAGAACAGGATTCGGCCAATACAGTTTGAGGATTCTTACAACACATTTAATGAATCGACAGGTCTAGGAAACCTGCCAGGCATTTTAGGATTGGCAACCGCAATCGATTATTTACATGAGACAGGAATAGAAAAAGTAGAACAGCAAAATTTATCGCTGAGAAACAAGTTGTATCATTCACTTTTGAAGGAACCCGGGTTAGATATACAAAGCCCGCCACCAGGCTCCATGGCATCTCCATTATTATCCTGCCGTCTGCCTGAAAATATAGATGGCGGCAAGTTTTCATCCCTGTTTTTAGAGACTCACAAGATAAGTTTCAGACCGGTACATAAAAAATGGTTCAACGGGGTACGATTTTCATTACATGTTTTTAATACGGAGGAAGAAGTGGATAAGCTTGTTCAGATCATTAAAAAAGAGTTGAGCTCTAGGTCAGATTAGCCACATATCCGGCTGGTCTTACGAAACTGTAAATTTTCCCAATGATTAATAAGAAAGATATTTTCATATCCATTGTCCTTGCGGCTATTTCTTTTCATTCCTTAAAAGGCCAAACAACTAATTTGATTAAAAGGGATTCAATTTTGAAATTTGAATTTCAGGGTATGCGAATTGGGATGGCCGAAAACGAAGAAGGACCAACAGGAACAACAGTGTTTTATTTCCCCGATGGTGTGATGGCTGCAGGTGATATAAGAGGGGGGGCCACTGGTACGCTAAATTCTTCAGTGGTGTCGACAAGTTATGAAAGGAAGATGATTAATGCCGTTGTGTTTTCAGGTGGATCATGGTTTGGTTTATCAGCTGCCACAGGAGTGGCTAATGAAATAAAAAACATTAAGGCAAAAGAGGGGAATGTTGACTATGTTCCAGGTGTGCTTGGTGCTATCATTTATGATATTGGTGACCGGCGGTTTAGCAGGGTGACGCCTGATGATGACCTCGGAAAAGAGGCATTAAATGCTTCGAAGCCGAACTGGTTTCCTCTTGGGGCTAAAGGTGCCGGACGATTTGCCATGCAAGGAGGCTATTATTTTAATATACCGAGAGATAAAGGGGTTGATAGTTATGATTTATGGCCACATTCAGGACAAGGTGGAGCATTTGCAACTATTGGTAAAACCAAAATTGCCGTTTTCACCGTTGTTAACGCATTAGGCGCAATCGTCGACCGGAATGGAAAGGTAGTCAGATGTCATCGTAACTCAACTGACGAGGATTGCCCCTTCATCGAGGATTTGATTCGAAGATCCAAAATTGGCAAACAATTAAATTCAAAAGATAAAGACGGTCCAACAGAAAATACTACGTTGACGTTGGTCGTGACAAATCAAAAAATGCCTTTCTGGGCCCTGCAGAGAATGGCGATACAAGTTCACACTTCGATGGCACGCGGCATCCAACCTTTTTCGACTCAATTCGATGGTGATGTGCTTTATGCTGTAACAACAGGTGAAATCGACAATTCAGATTTGTCGCCTATTGATTTAGCTGTTGCCGCCTCCGAATTGGCCTGGGATGCCATCCTCAATAGTGTGCCTCAATTGCCAGCACTTCCGAAGGACACTCCATCGGTTGTCAAACACGGATTATTCAAGTCGTATGTGGGTATTTACAATTTCTATGGTGGTGGTCAACTTACCATTTCAGAGAATAACAATGGGCTAACTGCAAAATTTAAAGGCAATGGACGTATATATTTTGATGAGAATAAAGAGTACGGTTTGAAACCAGCCACTAATGGATTATTTATTATTGATGCCCCATCCAAAGATGTAATACGATTTAATCAATTAAAGGAAAGTTCTGTTGTAACAAGTATGACCATCAATCCGGGTCCATGGCACATTGAGGCACAACGGAATTAAATTTAAATCAGCAATTCCTTAAAACTACAAACCCTTCAAATCCAACGATTTGAAGGGTTCATTTTTATGGTCGGGAGACAGAATTGTTAAATGCAAAGGTCCATTTGGCAGGCGAAAAAGCGAATCCTGATTAATCATGCAGTTTAATATCTCCAACCCTGCTGCCGAGGTCATGTGCTAATGACAATCCGGTATTGATGGAAACGAGATAATGAATACCACCATATAGCCGGGAAATACCCGCTTCTTCTGCTGCATTAAATAAGCTGCTGTATGTCCTGGGCGTCCACCCGCGGAAGTCATAAGTATGATCTGTAATTGCAACATTATCACCCAACACTTCGGTCACCGCCTGCATAACCGACCCGGTTATGAACGCATGGGCAGCGGGATATTCAGGATGCGGAGGCGTAGGTATAAAAGGCAGCCAGGAAGGGTCAATAAATTTGCGTATATATGTTACCGGACGCAAAAGATTATATTTATATTTTGAAGTGAAGCAAACAATAGTTGCATCTCTCTCTGCTATCCCTGCTTTAGCATATACTTCAGCGGCAAGGGCAAGGCTGGCTCCTGTTTTCTCCAATGCCTGCGTAATAATTGAAAAATCGTGACCCGGAGGTGTAAAGCCTGTGCCGTTGCCCTGGTCAACCCAAAACAGGGCGATATTTTTCTGTTCTGCCGTTAATGTTTTAGAAACGTCATAAACATTTTTTACTATTTTATAAAAATCAGCGTTGATATCTTCAGAATAAGCAGCAGGAAATGCAGGAGCAATATCCGTTAAGTTCGCCTGCAAAAAAGGCCGTGCATCCGATAAATATGGATTTACCGGTGGACTCACAAAAGCAGGGGGCGTTGGTTCCCATGCACCATTACCCGGCGGAGGAACCTGATACCCGGCATTGGAAGGATTAAACTTATCCGACAACGACCAATTGTGAATAGTCGTTGCTATGCTGCGGCCAAAGGCCTGCGAACGCTCAAAGTTTATTAAGTCATCTTCCGGTTTTAGTTTTTCATTGTAAGCATTTTCCAAAGAATCTATGGTTGCATTGTTTGCAGAAGTTAGTCCCGTATTAAAAGAGCGTAGCAAACTGGCCATAGCCGCATTAGCGCTTACTTCCCAGTTATAACCATTGTTCTTTTCACGCGCCGGCATTTCCGGCATTTGATATAATTTCGTAGAAAGGCTCACGGAATTTCTAATTCCATATCGCACAGACTCATACAGGCCAATACCCAGGTAACCAAAATAGACGCCATTCATTGATGAATTTCGTTCGAGTAAAATGCGTAGTTGCAGTTTATACCAGTCAATGGCCACCTGTGCACTTTTGTTCTCGGCTTTAGGCGTTAAAGACCGCGCTGTTTCAGATTTCGACAGCCCCTCGAAATTCTTTTGCGCTTCTTTCTGACAGGAGAATACCCCAATTAATAAAACTGAAGCAATCAAAGATGTCTTTTTCATAATACAAAGTGGTTTAAGTTTTAGAAACAACCTGATAGGAAAAAATAACTAAGATTAAATCCCCATGAATATCTTTTTCATAATGAAACTTTTTGGTGAACAATTTATTTGCACCAAATTAGTTTTCAAAAGCAAGTGAACTTTTTTATTTCGACTGAATGAATACTATTGCAAACATTTATCCGTGGCCGGGGGCAGCTGGCAGCTATTGGCGACGAATGCCATTCGTCTACAAAAAAAGGCAACCGTCTACTTATTTTGGTATTGGTAAAAATATAAGTAACTTTAGAGAGGGTCTCATATTGTAAGTGGGAAGACTCCGGAAAATACCGCCACAATTTAGAAGGTGTAACAAATCAATGACACTGAATAAATTTATATTCTCCAGCAAGCATTCACACACTCTTGTCCGTCACCTTGCATTTTGGATCGTTTACTGTTCTTATTTTTACCTGCAAAGCCTTCCACCCCGAAGCTTTTCGGAATTCCTTATCGGGAAAACATACTTTATTGCTTTAATGAACTTATGCGCTTTTGCCCCAGTATTTATTGTCGTCACTTATTTTTTTGTTGATTATTTGTTGCCAAATACAATAATGAAAAAGCGGTATTTTCTTTTTATTTGCGGTTTCCTGTTTGCTTATACTATCGGAACAGCTATAAACTATTTTACAGCAGAATGGTTTCTCATTATTACAGGTTACTTCCCAAACACTTTTGAGCACAGGCTTGAAATGAGCAATTATAACACCCGATGGGGAATGATAATAGCTACAATTGCTTTAGGTATAAAGTTGAGTAAAAACTGGTACGTGCAGCAAAAAGAAAATCTTGAAATAGTAAGAAGAAAATTAAGGACCAATATGGCATCGGAAAAAGCGAGGATTCACCCCGAATTGCTCCTACATTCCCTTGATACTATTTGTAGCCATATACGATCCGGCTCAAACAAAGCGCCCTCTTTAATTTTGGATCTTTCTGAGATTTTGAGCTATTCACTTTATGAAAGCGATTCAAAACTTGTTCCTTTAGAAAAAGAACTGACAGAGCTGCAAAAATTAATTTCACTTGAAAAACAGAATAAGAAAGGTTTAGTTGACATAGACATGAAAATATTGGGAGATCCCTTTGGGAAACTTATTGTGCCTATGATACTGATAAAAACGTTCGAAGAAAGCATTGCTATGTTACAAATTAACAGACCAGTACATTGTCAGTTAAATTCAGAGATTATTATCTCTGACGACCAGGTTTCTTTAGATATCGTTCTTACCGGGCTGCAGGAAAATAGTTCGACAACCCAAAAATGGAGCTCATTAATTGAAAATACCAGGAGTAGGTTAAATGAATTTTACACTGAGAAAAACTATCAGGTTAGGCTGACATCTGCAGAATGTGGAAATACAACTCAGCTGATGATACGTCTTGTAGTTGATCTTATTCTTATTGAAACAAATGTTGGTTCAAGATCACAATTAATTGCTTCTGATCATGACCTTGAATGACTTTATATTTACAAAAGAAAAACCTGCCAGGTATCTCCGGCATATTGCCTTTTGGGTTGGCCAGTGTATTTTTTGGGGATTTTGGGCGACTGTTTTTCTACACGGCGCTATATGGGAGTATTTTTTATTTCAGCTAAGAAGCAGGCAATTTTTCCTTTTGGACATAAGCTACATCTATATTATTGCTTATTATTTGTTACCCAAATTCTTTTTAAATAAAAGGAAGGCGTTTTTTTATAGTTCCCTTCTTTTACTCACCGTGCTTACTTACGTATTATTCATTCTTCTTAGGTTTTGGGCTAACGGCTTGTTTAGTGACACAAAGGGTAATCACCTGCTAATGGCCTGGTATATTTCTATGAACTTTATAACCAGCGGCCCGCCAATTGTGTGCGCCATGTTTCTGGTTTTAAAAATGTTTAAGACCTACTATATCCAAATGCAAGAGAAGCTGATACTTACCCGCGAAAATGCCAATGCTGAATTACAGTTATTAAAAGCCCAGGTACATCCGCATTTTTTGTTTAACACATTAAACAACATCTATTCCTTCTCTTTGAGCCAATCACCTCAGGCCGGCATATTAATAACTAAATTATCGGGTATGCTTGGCTATATGATCAATGAGTGCGATGAACAACTTGTTCTACTTGAAAAAGACCTCAAACTTATAGAGGATTATATGGCATTGGAGAAAGTGAGATATGGAAAGCGGTTAAATATGGAAGTAGATATTTATGGCGATTTTGAAAATAAAAGAATTGCACCATTGCTGATGATACCTTTTATTGAAAATTGTTTTAAGCATGGTACAAGTCAAATGCTGCAGCATCCATGGATAAAACTTAGCATTACAATCATTGATAACCGGCTTTTTTTTAGGTTAAGTAATGGTAAGCCATCTTTAGTTCATTCAAACAAGAAGAACAAAGGAATTGGCTTGCAAAACGTAAGGAAAAGATTACATCTTCTTTATCCGGACAAGCATCAGTTGGATGTTAACGTAACAGAAAGCATGTTCACCGTAAATTTACAGATACTGCTTGAAGAAACAGTCTTTTCCGAATACAAAATATTGAAACCAGAGAAAATGACCGATTATGCCCGATAAAAAAATCAGATGCCTGGCCGTGGATGACGAACCACCCGCGCTGGATGTGCTTAAAAAATATATCTCAAGTGTACAATCACTTGAGTTGGTTGGCACATGTGCTGATGCAGTGGAGGCATTGAATCTTATTTCCAAGCGGCAGGTTGATCTTATTTTTCTTGATATTCAAATGCCGCAAATACTAGGAACTGATTTTTTACGAACACTAAAAAATCCACCTAAAGTGATCTTTATCACTGCATATAGAAAATTTGCAATAGAAGGTTTTGAGTTGGATGCTGTCGATTATCTTCTAAAACCCATTTCCTTTGACCGCTTTCTAAAAGCTGTAAATAGAGTTATGGATGCTTCTTTTAATGGAACGCTTTCCTTAGACAAAGAACCACAAGCTAAAGACCCTGGCGCCCAACATATCTATTTCCGAACCAATAGGAAAATGACCAAAATAGCTTTGGCAGATATAATTTATATTGAAAGCTTCAAAGACTACATAAAAATCATTACTACTACAGGCACGGTGATTACCAAACAGTCCATATCATCGGTTGAAGACATTTTACCAAACGATTTGTTCATCAGGGTTCATCGCTCTTTTATAGTTTCACTGAATAAAATCGAATCTTATTCTAATGAACTGGTGTGTCTTAACAAGGTAGAATTACCCATTAGCCGGATGTACAGGCACGAAGTAGAAAGGATTTTAAACCACAGGTAATTCTGAAAGTAACCATTTATAAAAAAAATGGCGCCATGAAAAAGTGGCCTATCTTATATTCGACACCTGTCAGGGTTTCACGTAATGGAGTATGACGGAGCCCAATTTAGAAACCTTTGTGTCGACGAGTTTTAACCCCAATTTTTCCTGCATGCTAATGCCTTCCATCAACCGCTTTCCTTTTCCTACAATCACCGGCATAATGGTAAAGATATATTCATCGACCAGACCAAGCCCTATAAGATAGGAGGGGAGCGCCACGCCGCCGACATAAATATTTTTGCCTTCTTCCTGTTTCAACTTTCGTATTTCGTCTTCCGCCTTGGTTCGAACAATTCTCGAATTCTTGCCTCCCGCCTTCTCCAGCGATTTTGAAAAAACGACTTTCTCGACGGCGTCGAATGCCTCCGCAAATTCAACATCCGCTTTTGTTTCACCAGCGGGGTTCTTCGCGATATCGGGCCAATACGGAACCATGAGCTCGTATGTGGTACGCCCATACACAAACATGCCGGCATTTCGTACAAGGTTGATATAGAATTCAAATAATTCCTCATCGGGGACCCCTACCGTATGGTCGAGGCAGCCATCGATAGAAAGATTGATTACATAAATAAGTTTCCTCATTTGACTAAAGTTTAATTTTATTTTCTACCTCTAAAGTAGAAGATCGCCTTCAGCCTGAAAAGGCGTTCACGCGACAATTTTGAGATAAAATGCGACGGAAATAACAAAAATCCGCCGCAAGTCGGAATTTCATGGTGTCTTGATTCTGGGTTAATTTAAGATATTTATCCTTCTAGAAAAAACACCGTACCTTGACGTCATGTCCGAAATAAAAAACTTCCTTTCGACCTCCGATCGCCTGGCCTGCGCCGGTCAGCCCGACGAGAATCAACTTGCTGAAATAGCCGCCGCGGGATTTCAAGTAGTCATCAACCTCGGTTTGTCGGATGGAAAATATGCGCTGCCCGATGAAGCAGATTCAGCAACCCGGCTTGGCCTTTCCTACTACCACATCCCGGTACAGTTCGATAACCCGCAGGTAACAGAATGGCAATCCTTTCGGTCCATCATGGACCAGCAGCAGATTAAAAAGGTCTTCGTCCACTGCGCCGCCAACTACCGTGCAACCGCCTTCACGGGTCTTTACCTTTTTGCGAATTCCGAACTCACTAAAGAAGAATTGCAATCATTTATTGCCCAGATCTGGCAGCCCAATCCCGTCTGGCAACGGTTCATCGACGACACTTTGCAGTATATTTCAGACCGCAGGGGGTAATTCACCTTGTCCCCAATTTTCTTACCACCGGAAAATCGACCTTCCTCTCATCAACTACTACATGTATATTTCATCATTTTTTAGCTTCATGGTGACTGTATTCGAATCGTTAATCTTTTGACGATCAATTTAGCACAAAAATGACTTACATGCTGAAAAAGTAAAACCCGCTGGGTTTTGAATTATGGTCGGGAAGACAGGATAACCTCCACCGGGCTCCGGTGATCCTAACGGGGGGAGGCCAACATAACTGTTTGAAAACAAATGTTTTGGCCACTTTTCTATTTTGGCAATATAGAACGATCCAATTGGGTTACAATATGCAACACTTTAAATTCTGAGGTGTATTTAACTAAAATGATACTTATAGCTGTGTGTATTCGCACAAGCATAAACCCGTCTACAGACGGCAGGCCAAAAACTGAAAACTATAAACTGTCTTAATATGATGAAAAACTATTTTAAAGCGGCCTGGAAGGCGATCTGGAAATATAAGCAGGTAAGCGTGATAAACATTGTTGGCCTTTCTGTGGGTATGACTGCGGCGGTATTTATGCTGCTGTGGGTGCAGAACGAAATAAGCTACGATGCCTACCACCCCAATGCTGACAACATTTACCGCATTACAAATACCATACAGGTAAGTAAGGATGATAAATGGAAATGGGAAAAATCGCCCATGCCACTTGCAGCTGCGGCGCAAAAGGATGTTCCGGAAATTGAAAAAACAACTATGCTTTCTCCCGCCGTGTATAACCCGGTTACCTTTAACATAAACAACGAAGTCTTTGTGGAGAAGCAAGGCGCTTATGTAAGTAACAACTGGTTTAATTTATTCCATTATGACTTTATGCAGGGCAGCCCAAGTGCGTTTTTCAAAAATCCTTTCAGCCTTATTTTAAGCGAAACCAAAGCGAAAAAATATTTTGGCGATGGAAATGCCGTTGGCAAGACAATGCGTATTGACAGTGTTAACTATACCGTACAAGCTGTAATAAAAGACAATCCCGCCACCTCCAGCTTTCAATATGATGTTTTGCTTCCTTTGGATGCGATGCTGGCAGACAGCAATATGCGTAAAAACAGCGACAACTGGGACAATTATAATTTTATAACTTTTATTCAGTTGCACGCAGGCGCAAGCCCTCCTGCCGTTGGCAAAAAAATAACGGCCGTTATTACAAAAAATACTAATAACAACACCGCCACAGCAACGCTTCAGCCGCTTAAAGGTATGTACTTTGAAACCGGTCTGCAATCAACATATATGCCGCACGCTGATAAAAAAATTGTTTATATCTTCAGCATTTTTGCGGTGTTGTTAATTGTAACAGCTTGTATAAATTATATCAACCTTACCACGGCAAGGGCAAGCCTGCGTGTTAAGGAAATAAGCATACGTAAAATTGCAGGTGCCAAACGCAGGCAGCTATTTATGCAGTTTATGGCGGAGTGTGTATTGGTAAGTATTATTTCCTTATGCATTACGCTGACACTTTTAAAAGTGTTATTGCCTTGGTTTAATCAGCTTACAGAAAAAAACTTTTTGCTTCCGCTGACATCCCCCGGATTGTGGAAGGTGCTCGGCGGCACGTTGCTTTTTGCAACCGTTGTTAACAGCATATACCCTGCGGCACTGCTATCCTCGTTCAGCCCAATAAGCATATTTAGGGGAGTAAATTTATTGCGTGTAAAAGATGCAACATTGCGCAAGGGCCTGGTGGTGTTTCAATTTACATTGTCGGTTATGCTTATTGTTTGCTCTATCGTAATTTTTAAACAGCTACATTTTATACAAAACACCAACCCCGGCTACAGCCGTTCACAAATAATCACTTTGCAAGTGCCATTTCGTACCCATACTAAGCTTAGCGACGGCGTTAAGAAAAATCTAATACAAACTATGCGACAGCAACTGCTTGCCAAAAGCAGTATAGCCGGTTGTACATTGGCCCACGAGCCCATAGTTGATGTGAGCAGCACCAATGCAGGCTCTGCAGATTGGGATGGCAGGCCAAAAGACTTTAAGCCTACCGTTTCGCAGCTTGCCACAGATGCCGACTATCAAAAAATATTTGGCCTGCAATTGCAGGCGGGCAGGTGGTTTGACGACCAACACCCTACCGACAAACACAACTTTATTTTAAACGAAACAGCTGTACGGCAATTTAATATGCACAAACCTGTTTTGGGGCAGCGCTTTACCTTTCATGGCGACACAGGGCAGGTAATAGCCGTAGTAAAGGATTTCTATTACAGAAGTATGCACACCAAAATTGGCCCGCTGGTAATATTTAACAACAAGGGATGGGCCCCATACATTTTTATTAAAACGGCACCGGGCAATGCAACAGCCGCCATTAAGGACATAGCATCCGTATGGAAAGATCTTCTGCCCGGCGATGCCATTAACTACGCTTTTTTAGACGACACGTTTAATAATCTATACAAGTCAGATCTAAAAGTATCATCGCTTATATTGTTGTTCGCCGTCATAGTAATTATCATTTCAGCCATGGGCTTGTTTGCACTGGCAGCCTTTACCACAGGGCAACGCACCAGGGAGATCGGTATACGCAAAGTGCTGGGGGCCACTGTGCAGAGCATCACTATGCTTCTCTCCAAAGATTTTGTAAAACTGGTAGCAATTGCTATCGTTATAGCGTCGCCCATTGCATGGTGGGCAATGAGCAAATGGCTGGAAGATTTTGCCTACCGTGTTACCATATCGTGGTGGATATTTATTGCCGCAGGTGCTGCTGCATTGTTAATTGCACTGGCAACCATCAGTTTCCAGGCAATAAAATCGGCATTGGCAAACCCCGTGGTGAGCTTAAGGGCGGAGTGATGACGTGAACCGTGAAACGTCAACACTATTTTTTCTGATATACCAGGACAGTTACGCCGCAAGGATAGACCTTGGCAGAAGCAGGCGTAAGGAGAAGGATATCGTCCATTTTTGTGAATATGGAAACGCCTTTACCAAGAATCGCGGGGTTGATAATAAAATGATATTCGTCGATCAGGCCGGTCCTGACCAAGGCATTGGCGAAGGTGGCACCTCCGTAGGCGATCATGTCTTTGCCGGGGAGACTTTTCAGCCGTAAAACTTCTGTAGCGAGGTCTTCCGTCGTTGTGGTCGTGTTATCCCAGCGGGACTCGCGCTTTGTCCGGCTAAAGACGTGTTTATGAGCTGCTACGACATTAGCAGCAAAGGCACTTTGGGAGTTGTCTCTTTGATTTGCGATGTCGCTCCAATGATCGATATAACCGCCGTCGGCCATATCCCACCCCAGCAGGATTGTATCGTTGGAAGCAGTCACATCGACAAAATATTTCTTAAGTTCTTCATCCCAGGTCCATGGACCGGTGTAAGGCCAGACCATCCACTTCATACTCGGTTCCGTGCTTGAAATAAAGAGATCCAGCGAAACCTGCATTTGTAACTTTAACTTGCGCATAGAATTGTTTTATTCGTACAAAGTTAAATGGTGACTAAGTGTTTGTTTGGGGCGGAAATGCGACATTGTCAGGGGGGGATATGGACAATCCCATTTTTTGCGGCGGGGCCTTTGCTTTTTAAATTCGTTTAATTCGAACAATCGAAAGACTCCATCAAAACGGGTCAACGAAGTGGGCAAACTTTATCTGATTAAGAATACAATAATTAAAAGCATTTATTAACATCTTTTAATGGTATCATGGTCGGCAAAACTGGATCAAACCCGTGTTCTTTGCCCTAACCAAGTAGGTAAATCTTGTGATTTACGCCAGGCATGATTTCAAGAATTATATTACATATTACAATAGGCTCTTTGTTTCTGCTTCCGACCCATTTCTGGTCCAGACCCGACCTAGATTGTAATGTCAGGGCTAAAAAGAAAAAAGCGAATCGTATACAACTCGCTGATTAAAAGTCGGGAAGACAGGATTACCTCCACCCTACCGGGCTCCGGTGATCCCCAAAGGGAGCTGCTATCTCGTTCGTCGCCCTGGCAGGACAATTCTCGAACCAATTCCTAGCAGGCCTAACCCGACTTGCACACATAGCGACCTAGACATCAGCACTTTCTGGCGGTTTTTTTATTTCCGTCCGGCAGGACCGAAAAGTTAAAGAAAAGCTATAACCCTGCACTCGACAGCTTTTAAATATCCAAGACTATGGCAGCCCTAAAGAAGAAAACGCTGACATTGGACAGCGGAAAGAAAATGAAGCTATTTAGCACCGCCCCCACCATTAGCAAGACCTAATTCGAAAAATATTTAAGTAGCCAATAGGGGTTATTTCGATTTCAGTCGTCTCATTAAAAAAGTATTTAGATTTAAGCTGACAAAACATTCGAACGGCTTGATTTCAAAACACGACAATAAATATAAGCTAAAGAAGTTATTCGATGAACATTATGCAGCAGTATTGTTGTACGGCATTTCTATAGTAAGGAATAAGGATGATGCGGAAGATATAGTTCAGCGGGCATTCATTTCGTTGTGGCAAAAATTAGATTCAGTGGATTTTCATATATCTGCAAGAGCTTACTTATATAAATCTGTTTATCATGCAAGCCTGGATTTTTTAAAGCATCAAAAGGTAAGAAAACGGCACGAAGATGAAGTGAAAAGCAACGCTCAAATAATATACGCTGTAAACAGCGAAGAAAAAGAGTTGCACGAAAAAATAGAATCTACCATTAACGAACTGCCGGATCAATGCCGCAGAATTTTTCAAATGAGTCGGTATGACAAGTTACGATACATAGACATTGCAGCGACACTCAATATTTCGGAAAAGACTGTGGAGAACCAAATGAGCAAAGCCCTGAAAATATTAAGAGAAACATTGACAGATTATTTACCAATGATTTTGCTTCTACTCAATTGTCTTTTATGGCCACTGATAAAGGAATAGACATATTAATAACAAAGTTTTTTTCCGGTGAAGCGCTGCCGGAAGAAGCAATGGAATTAGAAGACTGGGCGAATATGTCACCCGGGAATAAATCTTATTTTAACAACTATTCAAAAATTTTGGCAATGCCAATAGAAATTACATATGATGAAAGAAACCGTGCATGGAAAAATATAAATGATATTATTTACAAACAGGAAAGCAAGCCAAAGTCCAAAGTAATTAATTGGCGACTGGCTGGCATTGCGGCTTCGATTATGCTGTCACTTACAATTGGGCTAGTTATAATTAATTATATTCAAAAAGAAAATGACACAATTGTTTATAAGACAGGAGCAGCATCTAAGACAATTTTACTAAAAGATAAATCCGAAATTATTGTGTTGCCAAATTCAGCCATCAAAATCGACAAAGAATATGGATTAACCAACAGGAAAATAAAGCTTAACGGTTCTGCCACCTTTTCAGTAGTACATAATCCTTCACTGGAATTTATTATTGATGTGAACAATATTCATATTAAAGATATTGGGACAAGGTTTAATGTAGTATCATCTCCAACAAGTGATACTATTTTTATAAATGTAGATGATGGCGAAATTTTAGTTTATGATGATTTTGGTTCATCAGAAAACGCAAGCTCGGGAGAAAACGTATTGTATATAAGGTCGAATAAAAAACTTCGGGGTTTTCATATAAAACATGAGCCTTCAATAACAACAACGAAACAGGACGAAAGACCTGCTGAAGTAAAAAAACAAGATCTCTCAATCATCAAACAATCAATTCCATCAACTGCAGATTCATCAGGGAAGGGTAATCCATATCCTTCGTACCCATCTCAATATCCGCTCGATCAAGGCTACACACCGGAAGGAAAACAAGCCTTGATTTACAAAGATTCTGTCGAGACCAACGAGATAACAACCGACATGTTGAGAGACAAGTTAATCACCAGCGAGCAATCTTTGTCATTCAGGCTAAGCAATACCGAATTTATCATAAACGGAAAACCTCAGAGCAATGACATCTTTCAACGGTACCGCAAAAAATACATCCCGGCGTCTAGTGAAGGCAAAGAGTGGGTCTGGTCTCATAATAGTGAGACACAGGGTGCCAATCACAAATAGTCATACTATGATGAACAAAATAACCTTTTGCCTTACGGTGCTATTCTTTTTGTTATCTGCCTTAAGTCCATCCATTCTATCTGCCCAGGAGAAACATTATTCGAACGCCGTAGAGACACGGATCAAACTTGTTAAAAAAAACCTATGCGCTGAAATACAGGTTGAAGGTGAACCCAACTGGACATTAGAAGAGAGAATGAAATTTTATCATGTCCATGGAGTATCTATTGCAGTAATTAAAAATTATAAAATAGACTGGGCAAGAGGTTTTGGCTGGGCAGATAGTGGAGAGCGACGCCCCGTAAAAACTTCAACATTATTCCAGGCAGGCTCAATGAGCAAATCATTAAATGCCATCGGTGTATTAAAATTGGTACAGCGAGGAAAGCTGCGTTTGTATGAAGACATCGATAAATTTATTACAACATGGAAATTCCCTTATGATTCAGTATCACGCGGAAAAATAATAACAATCGCTAATCTTTTGAGCCATACTGCCGGTTTGACCGTGCATGGATTTCCCGGATATGAAATAGGCGATACGATACCAACATTACAACAAATATTAGATGGGGTTCCACCTGCAAATACTCCTGCTGTCCGTTCCGCTTTTGAACCTTCGCTAAAAGGCCAATATTCCGGCGGCGGGACGATCATATCCCAATTAATAATACAGGATGCTGCCGGCATGTTTTATGATAAATTTATGCAAGAAAATGTTTTGAGGCCACTGGATATGGCTCACAGTTTTTTTACTCAGCCACCTCCTACAAATAAGCAAAAGCGGTTAGCGACCGGCTATTATGCTGATGGAAAAGAAGTGATAGGGAAGTATCACATTTATCCCGAACAAGCCGCAGCAGGCTTATGGACTACACCGACTGATATGGCAAAATACATAATAGAAACACAGCTATCCCTGCAAGGAAAATCAAATAAAGTGTTGTCACAGGCGATGACAAAACTTATGCTTATACCTTACAAAAACAGAACGTTTGCATTAGGAGTTTTTATTGATACAATTGGCGAACAAATATATTTTAGTCACGGAGGCAGTGATAAGGGATTCATAGGGCGTTACTTTGGCAGTGTCGATGGCGGAAATGGAGTTGTGGTGATGACCAATACAGATGATATTCCTATAGTAAATGAAATAATAAACAGCGTGGCCGTTGTTTACAAGTGGAAAGGTTTTTATAGACCTTTTATGACACTTAAGAAAAAGATTTTGGATGACGTTGTTTTAGGATCCTATGCAGGACAATATAAAAACACTGCAAAATCGGAAGGGCAGTTTAATTTGGAGCCGGGATCAATATTTACTATTACAAAAGCAGGTCATCATCTTAAAGCTCAGACAGGAAATGAGCAAGCGATTGACATTTATCCTGAAACCGACAGCGTGTTTTTTCCAAAAACTTCCGACACAGATATCCAATTTATAAAAGATGATAATGGTGTTGTTTGTAAATTAATTGTACACCAAAATGGCAAATACATGGAGTCCGAAAAGATAAAATAAAGTACCGCACAAATGACGGGCCGGAAATTGAAAACCCAGTAAACATTGAATTATTTACAGGGTTTAATCGAATGGGGGGAGGACATTCCGTCGGCGAGACCGGATTACCTCCTGCGCCCTCGCTGATCCTAAACGGGGGAGGCCGCAATGGACCGGCAGAGCCCTTCGGGCCTTTTTGCTTTTCGCCGCTTCCGTGATCGAGCGAGCCCGACACTTCCACTCTAAAAGCAAAAACCTCTGTTACTGCGGAGGCTTCGCCAGTGATTGGTCGGGAATACGGGATTACCTCCGCACTACCGTGCTCCGGTGATCCCCAAAGGGGGGGGGCCAGAACGAGATAGCAAGCCCGTTCCGGGCTTTTTGCCATTCCTGCGCTGCGCTTGCCCGAGCGAGCTCGGTCCGCTCCGCTCCGGAATGACAAAGCCCCCACAAAGTGGGGGCTGCTATCTCGTTCGTCGGGAAGACAGGATTACCTTCAGTCGTTACCACTCCCTCGGTGATCCCAACAGGGGGGGCCTGAAACAAGATCAACACAGCCCTTCGGGCTTTTTGCTTATTTCACCATCCGCTTTCGAGCCAGCTCGACGCGTCTGGCTCAAAACGCAAAACCCCCGCTATCGCGGGGGCATGTG
>Ga0105237_10002156_pt1 | contig 24760 bp, 22 predicted proteins | sample KBSC24metaG_FD_81520 | JGI IMG/M metagenome (GOLD analysis project Ga0105237, IMG submission 81520) | Corn rhizosphere microbial communities from Kellogg Biological Station, Michigan, USA - KBS C2-4 metaG | ecosystem: Host-associated > Plants > Roots > Rhizosphere > Soil | place: Michigan, USA...
GCGGCCGGCAGAAGCCCCTGCACGATCAGCAGCACCGTCCACGCGATGGTCCATGGTCGCGCCACGTCCCAGACGAGCTTGAGAGCACGAGGCAGGTAAGGCAGTTGCGCTAGCGCGTTGCGAAGTTTTGTACTGATAATCCGAAACATCCTAATCTCGCTTATGATCGAGCCGCAGATGAACGCGGATGACGCCGATCTGATCGGCGTCATCCGCGTTCATCTGCGGCTCGATGCAGGAGCGCCGGTGAAAGCGGCACGCCGAAGAACGTTGACTGTTTATAACTCACTTTCGGCTGCTCAGCGTCGCGCGCAAAGAAATCGGTGTCCCACCGCCAAACGTAATCGTCTTTGACCATGTTGGCTGCGAGTCGCAGTTTAATGCGGTCGCCTTCCATCAACTCAACCGGTTGTGAAAACGGAAACAGACCCTTGCCATAGATCATTTCAGGCGAGTTCGGATGGTTTGAGAAGCTAACGCCTTCAACCAGGTCCGAATCGAACCAGACGGCCACACCATGTGCCGTGCCGTTTCGCGCTGCTCGCCATGAAATTTCTGCCTGAATGTCGGGGCTATCCACTTCGTGGTAGTTGATCGTGGTCCAACAAACCGGTTCTACCAACAACTGCTCAGCTCGAATGCGTGTTTTGCGCCAGTTGTTGGTGATCAGACGTGTTCCCGCTGAAAGATCCAACTCAAAATCATTGTTCTCCCACGGCCCTACGAGCTCTTCATAGCGATCGTCAGCTTCAATAACTGCCGCCCACACTCGATCGCGGTGCGGAATGAGCACGCCCCCACGCGCCAAATGCCTTTCGCGTGCGTCAATAATCGATGGGATGTGTTGTTGAAACCAAGGCAGGACGCCTCGCAAGTCAGAAATGATAACGCTCGCTCGTTCGTCCAGCGTGATCTTAGTCGACATGCTTTCGAAGAACTGAATCCGATCTGCAAAACCGTTTGCCGCTGCGGCTTCGCGCGCGAGCCCGATCACGTTGCTGGGTTCGACCGCATACACGCGTCGCGCGCCAAGCTTGCACGCCAGCAGTGCAAACACACCTGGACCACTGCCGAGATCCATCACGACTGAATCAGATTTCACCACCTGGCGCAGTGCTGCCGCGTAAGCGCGCATGCGCACAGTATCGGCAATCATCTGGCCATAGAAGTGAAGGCTATACATGGCTTGTGGTTCGCCTCGAAATCATCAAGGATGCTGTCGCACAACTCCGGAAGCCGGGCTGGGTCCGAATGTGGTATCACGCGTCGCAACGGAACGTGGTTCAAGACTCGATTCAACAGTTCAAACTCCCGCGCTCGCATCTGTTTATCCATCAATTTCGTTGCGTAGGTGTTAGCCACCAACGACATCAAACCTTCCGCACGACTGAGTGGTCGAACAAACGGCGCGAGCGGATCGTCCCGGCGTTCGCCGAAAAGATAAATGGCTGCAAGTGGCAACGATTCGCGTTGAAATTGTTCGCGCCGTTGAGTCAGGTCGAGATAGCACTTGTCCCAGTTCGGAGTCAGTTTGGGTAAATGTGTTTCGTTTCCGTAAAGCGTCTTGACAGAAGCGGGCCACAAGCGAATGCACGGATAAGCGGGCCGCACCAGGAAACGATCCTCGCGGTCGTCCAGCGTCACCACATCTTCCGCGAGAATACTAACGCCCCGCTCAGAAAACGCTGCGGCCGTTGTTGACTTACCCGATCCTGCCGGTCCTGACAGAGCGATTGCATAGCCGTCGATCGCGATCGCGCTCGCGTGTAAACAAAACACCCCGCGCAGTAACATGACAAAACCCATGATTGGACCAAGCAGATACGTCGTCGTGTCTTCAAGCGTCAGAGATTCAGGACACCTGGCCCAAACCTCGGTGCCACGCTGGTCCACGACAAACTCTGTCTGATCCGCATAACAAAACCGGTGATACTTACCTTCAAACAGCCGGAACACACGCAACACAGGATTACGGCATTCGTCTGTGTAGTCTGCGACGTAGGAAGTTTCGATCTGTGCTGTGCTGACTTCGTCGAGCCATGCGGGAAGTGAGCCGAAGGTTATGCGAACGTCATCGCGTGCGACTGGCGCGGAGGGCACGCCTGGGATAGTTCGATTTGCGACAACTCCAAGGCCGTAGATCGAGCACCGGAAGGGCATGAATTGAGGTTATGCGATTACTGTTATTAAGTCACAAAAGGCACAAAGCGGATCACAAATGAATTTTTGTGAAGTTCTTTTTGTGCCTTTTGTGGCTTTAAGGCTGCCGACTTCGATTCATTGGCCGGTTTTAGGACCAGCCGCCGCGCCGCCGCCACCGTCTAAATCACCTTTCGGACCAGTGTTGCGGGTGATTTCACGAATGTTTCCGTAAACGATGACTTCCGGCTTGTGGTATGGCTTCTTGAGTTGCCCGTCTTGTGCGTCGGTCTCTGGTTTACGCTCCATGAATCGTCTCCTACTCAGGCAGTCTAGGCGATTGAGGTTCGGTACGCGCGATTTTTGTTCACCTGATCGTCGCTCGCGTGTAGATCTATCGGCTGGGAGTGCGTGAGCCAATAGTTCAAACTAAATACACGTAAGCTGGCCCAGCGGCCGTCGGGAGTCAGTTCATTCGCGATCGATCTGCGAAGACTCAGGTTAACAAAACTCTTGAGCTGCGGATTGACCTCAAAACTGTCGAGCCATCTTACACTACCACGCCTAATCAATTGAAGAGTTGGATCGCTTGCGAGCGGTGTTTTAGGACGATTTATTACAGCGACTGGTAAACGATCTTTCATCGCGAGCCTCAGGATGTGCTTGTTAACACACCACGGCACCGGCGGAATCGACAACAGATACTCGACCAGGCGCACGTCGATAAATGGATGACGCAGTTCTAAATTTAATTTCGTCGCACCGCGATCGTAACCCTCAAAGAGCGGCGCCCAGACTTTCGAGCTCAGTGCCCGCATCGCCGACGGTCGTCTTTCTTTCTTTGCGTCTTTGCGCCTTTGCGTGAGAAAAGTTTCCTTGTACCTCTCTCGTAAATTCGTTCTCTTCGCAAACGACTCATCAATCCACTCGGGAAGCTCAGGTTCCGCAGATCGCTTGCGGACGATTCGCCTGAGCGTGCTTCTGATTTTCAAACGCCGCTGTTTCGGCTCGTTCATGAACGAGTCGCCGTCATAACCCGTAAACCCAATGCTGCTATGACTTTCGCAGAGTCTTAACAGGGTGTGGAACTGTGCTGTCAGTGGAGACAGAAGGAAAGGTTCGGGTTGATTCATGTCGCCGCAAACCTGTTCATCGAATAACGAATACCCATCGGCGACGACGTAACTGATCGGAATTCCGAGATGGTTGGCGGCGAGTGTCGCATAGTGACGCTCCTCGTCCGGGATCAGCTCGTCGTAAACAACGGCGCACGCATGTACATCGGCGCCTAAGTCACATGCGACTGCGGCGAGACTCGTCGAATCGAGCCCGCCGCTCATCGACACCGCGACGCGATCACTGAGGCGATCGCGGACTGCGCGCTTCAGTAGTTCATTGAAACGCTCGACGTACGAATCACGATCGCGGTAGCGAATTTCTTTGGACGTGTCGGGAGTCCAGTAACGACGGATCGAGAGCGAGCCGTTGTGGAGCGTGAGACTGTGCGCGGGCGGCAGACGTTGAATCTCGCGAAACGTCGTCGACGACAGATCCTGGTTCAACCCAAAAACGAGATAGTCGCCGATTGCCGTTTCGTTGAGCGTATCGGCGTGCGAGCGTAACGAGTTCAGACTGGTGCTGAACTTCAAGGTGTTCTCGACATGCCTGAAGAAGAATGGCTTGACCCCGAAGTGATCGCGCGCCCCGAAAAGTCGTCCTGTGCGATCGTCCCGGATAGTGAAGGCGAAGTCGCCAAGCAAGTGTTTGACGCAGTCTTCGCCCCAGGTTTGATAAGCGAGGAGGATCAGTTCCGCGTCATCTTTCGTCTGTGGGGGGTGCGGCAGCTTAGCAATTAGATCTTCGCGTCCATCGATGCGTGCGTCGGCAGTAATCGAAAGGTCACGGATTTTCACTGATTGATGCTGATGATTCCGTGGGCAGCGAGGTTCTCGACCAGCTCGAGCAGGTCGTGACGTAGCGACTGGCCATCAACGTCATATTCGCTGATGAGTGTTTGATAAGCAGCTTCGATCGAGTCGGAGTTTGTCAGGACTGACAAGATGCGCGTGCCGACATCGTCGAGACCGAAGTAGCGCTCGCTGTCGAGATTCAGAATTACAGACTCCTCCTGAAGCTTGGAGATCAGGATGTCGTCAGGTATCTTCACTCGATCCGAAAACGAAATTGACATGGCCGGGCATTCTAACATGCAAAAGGAGCGGCAATGCGAGCATTAACGAGATATCTCGCTGTGTTACTCGCAAGTTCTCTGGCGATCTCGGCACAGACCCCGTCACCCGACCTGACGAAGCAACCAACGCTTTACGTCGTCGCCTATGCTCACCTCGATACGCAGTGGCGCTGGGAGTATCCGCGTTCGATCAACGACTACCTCCCAAAGACGATGCACGACAACTTCGCGCTCATCGAAAAGTATCCGAACTATATCTTCAACTTCAGCGGCGCGAATCGTTATCGCATGATGAAGGAGTACTGGCCGGCGGATTACGCGCGCGTCAAACAGTACGTCGCAGCGGGTCGCTGGTTTCCGGCGGGCTCCTCGATGGAAGAGAGCGACGTCAACGTTCCCTCAGCGGAGTCGATATTTCGTCAAATCCTCTACGGCAACAGGTTTTTCCAACGCGAGTTTGGCAAGACGAGCGCCGAGTACATGCTGCCGGATTGTTTTGGTTTTCCAGCATCGCTGCCGAGCATTCTCGCGCACGCGGGTTTGAAAGGGTTCTCGACACAAAAACTCACGTGGAATTCTGCGGCGCCCGTAGGTGGCCCAGGCTCGATTGAGGAAACGCCACGCGGGATTCCATTCAACGTCGGCTGGTGGCAGGGGCCGGATGGACGTGGTGTTGTGGCGGCTTTGAATCCGGGCAGCTACGGCGGGCAGGTGCGAGAAGACATCAGCAAGAGTCCCGCGCTCGCGAGTGCAAACGAGCGCAACGCGCCTGTTGATTGGCCGCGCCGCGTCGAGCGCAATGGCAAAGTCAGTGGACTGTTCACCGACTATCACTATTACGGCACGGGCGACACCGGCGGCTCTCCACGCGAAGACTCTGTGCGCATGGTGGAAGCGATCGTGACGCGAAACACGTCGCTCAGCCCCACGCCGGTTGCGAGTGTTGGTGATGGACCATTGAAGGTAGTGTCTGCGACAGCGGAGCAGATGTTTCTCAACATTCGCCCCGAGCAGATAAAAGGATTGCCGCGTTACGAGGGCGATTTGTTGCTCACGGATCACTCCGCAGGTTCGATAACTTCGCAGGCGTATCGGAAACGCTGGAACCGCCAGAACGAACTGCTCGCCGACGCCGCGGAGAAAGCCTCGATTGGCGCTGCGTGGCTGGGTAGTCGCGCGTACCCGCAGGAACGTTTGAACAACGCCTGGACGCTCGTCATGGGTGGACAGTTTCACGACATTCTGCCGGGCACTGCGACGCCCAGGGCATTTGAGTTTTCGTGGAATGACGATGTGCTCGCGATGAACCAGTTTTCAGGTGTGCTCAAGAGCGCGACTGAAGGCATCGTTTCGGCGATGGACACGCAGACCAGCGGGTATGCGATCGCCGTCTACAATCCACTCAACATCGAGCGCGAGGACGTTGTAGAGATGCGTAGCCAGATTTTGCACGGTGTGCCTGCTCGTGTGATTGGTGCCGATGGTCGCGAGGTTCCAACGCAGGAGATCGAAGACAGCAATGGCGTGGTGAAGTTGCTGTTTCTTGCCAAGGCGCCGCCGGTTGGTTACGCGGTTTACGGTTTTCATTTGGGCACGGCAAGCTCGATACCTTCGACGCTGAAAGTTTCGCCAACCTCACTCGAGAATCATCGTTACCGGATCACTCTGAACGACGACGGCGACGTCTCGAATATTTTTGACAAGAAGCTCAATCGCGAGCTGCTCGACGCGCCGATTCGGCTCGCGATCAAGAACGACACGCCGGCGCAGTGGCCTGCGTGGAACATGGATTGGTCCGATCAGCGAAAAGCCCCGCGCACGTATGTGGGGGGCGCTGCGAAGGTGCGTGTGGTTGAGAATGGTCCGGTGCGTGTTGCGGTGGAAGTCGTCCGCGAGACGGAGGGTTCGAAGTTTCGGCAAACAGTGCGTTTGTCGGCGGGCGATGCCGGCAATCGCGTCGAGTTCAGTAATGTGATCGATTGGAAGACGAGTAACGCCAATCTTAAGGCGACGTTTCCGCTCACTGCCGCGAACGCAAAAGCGACTTATAACTGGGACATCGGAACGATCGAACGCGGCAACAACGACGAGCGGAAGTTTGAAGTGCCGTCGCACCAGTGGTTCGATCTAACAGATCGAACCGGAAGCTTTGGCGTGACGATCCTTTCTGATTGCAAGTACGGTTCTGACAAGCCTGATGATAAGACACTCCGCCTGACGTTGTTGCGCACGCCGGGCATTGGACCACGCGCGGGATATGGCGATCAGTCAACGCAGGACTGGGGCCGGCATGAAATCGTCTACGGGCTCGCAGCGCATGGCGGCGATTGGCGCCGTGAGCAGACTGACTGGCAAGCGCAACGTCTGAATCAACCGCTGATCCCGTTTGAGACTTCGCGGCATCCGGGAACACTCGGAAAAACGTTTTCGATTTTGCGAGTCAACAATAGTCGCGTCCGTGTGCTGGCGCTGAAGAAGGCTGAGGACACGGACGAAGTCATCGTGCGGATCGTGGAGCTTGACGGGCGCGCGGCGCCGGATGTGCGTATGGCGTTCGCCGCGCCCGTGATTGCAGCGCGTGAAGTGAATGCGCAGGAGTGGCAGGTTGGGACTGCGAAGATTGTGAATGGTCAGCTCGTGACGAGCCTGGGACGTTTTCAGCCGCGCACGTTTGCAGTGAAGTTGGCGCCGCCGCGGTTGAAACAGCCCTTGCCGCGATCGATACCGGTCAACTTGCCGTACGATCTTGCTGTTGCTGATCGCCAGGGTGAAAGGATGAAGTTTGGTTTTGACGGCGAGGGATACGCGTTGCCGGCAGAGATGCTGCCGCAGCAGCTTTCGTACGCGGGCATCGTCTTTCGTTTGGGTCCGGCAGACAAGGCGAACGCGGTCATCGCGCGTGGGCAGGAGATTTCATTGCCGCCGGGATTGACGAGACTGTACGTGCTTGCGGCGTCGGCATCGGGCGATCAGGACGTTGAGTTTGGTGTTGGAAATCAAACCGTGAAGATGACGATTCAGCATTGGAGCGGGTTCATCGGACAGTGGGACGACCGGCAATGGAAGCAGACTGAAGTTCAGCTTCAGCCACGCACGCCGCCACCGGATGTTCCAGCCGACATCGCGGCGGTGTTGCAGCGCCCGCGAACCAGGATCAACCCGTACGGGGAGATGACTGGCATCACGCGTGGGTTTATAAAAGATGCGCCCGTTGCGTGGTTCGCTTCGCATCGCCACACGCCGGCGGGCACTAATGAGGCGTACACATATTCCTATCTCTTTGCCTACGCGATGGACGTGCCGGGTCCGGCCAGAACACTGACGCTGCCGAAGAATGACAATGTGCGAATCCTGGCAATCACGGCCACGGATCTGATCCGTCTCCATCAGTGAAGATCCGCGGTATTCACAAGTCGTTTGGACCAACGGTCGCGCTCGACGGCGTCGATCTCGATCTGCGCGAGGGGGAAGTGCATGCGCTGATCGGTGAGAACGGCGCGGGCAAGAGCACGCTGATGAACCTCATCGCCGGCTCGCTGCGACCCGATCGCGGCACGATGGAGATACACGGCCAGGTCTACGCGCCGGCAAATCCTCTCGACGCACGAACGCACGGCATCGCGCTGATTCACCAGGAGCTGTCGTTATGTCCGCACCTCAGCGTCGCTGAAAACGTTCTCATGGGAATCGAGTCGTCGAGTTTTGGCTGGCTCGACCGCGACAAACTCGTCGCGCGCACGAGCGAAGTTTTGAAGACTTTTCATCACGCAGACATTCGTCCGGAAAAACGTGTCGGCGATCTCTCAGTCGCTGCACGGCAAATCGTCGAGATCTCCCGCGCGATCGCGGCACAGGCACGAATCATTTTGATGGACGAACCCACGAGCAGTCTGCAACGCGAAGACGTCGAGCACCTCTTCACATTGATTCGAAAGTTGAGCTCCGAAGGGATCTCGGTGATCTACATCAGCCACTTTCTCGAAGAGGTGCGACAGATTTCAGATCGATTCACGGTGCTTCGGGATGGTCGCAGCGTCGCGACGGGTGACATCGTGGCGACGACAGATGACGAGCTCATCGCAAAGATGGTTGGCCGCGCGCATCAGAACCTGTTTCCAGTTCGCACACCCGCACCCGGCGACACGATCCTCGAAGTGCGCAACCTTGCAGCGCCGCCGTTGCTCAAGAACGCGAGCTTCGAGCTGCGGCGCGGTGAGATACTCGGCATCGCGGGTCTGATGGGATCGGGCCGCACTCCGCTGTTGCGCACGATCTTCGGACTCGAGCACGCCGCGAGTGGAACGATCGAAGTCAATAAGAAGAACCTGCCAAGTGGACGCGCCACGCCGGCGATGCGTCTGATCGAAGGTATCGGTTATTTGAGCGAAGATCGGAAAGGCGACGGTTTGACGTTGAACCAGTCGGTCGCAGACAACGTTACCGTGACGCGCTTCGATTCGTGCTCGCGCTGGGGCTGGCTGGATTTGAGTGCGCAGCGGAAACAGGCGGAAAAGCTCGTAAATGCACTGAAGATCAGGACGCGCGGCGCGCAGCAGGAAGTCGGATCGTTGTCGGGCGGCAACCAGCAGAAGGTGATCGTTGCGCGGCTGTTGCACCAGGATGCGGACGTGCTTTTGCTCGACGAACCGACGCGCGGGATCGACATCGGCAGCAAGGCGCAGGTTTACGAAACGATTGCGGCGTGTGCAGCGCAGAACAAAGCCGTGTTGATGGTGAGCTCGTATTTGCCGGAATTGTTTGGCATGTGTGATCGACTTGCTGTCATGAGTCGTGGATACTTGTCTGAAGTGCGCTCGATCGATCGATGGACTCCGGAGTCAGTGTTGCAAACGGCGATCGGGTCCACAGATCGCACAGATGAGGAACGGATATGAGGGTAGCGATAATATTTGTGATTTTGTGTATCGCGGTGATCGCACAAGCGCAGACGCCGCTCGAGGAGATGGTGAAGACGGAGCAGGCGTTTTCGAAGATGGCCGCGGACAAGAACACGCGCGAGGCGTTCATGACGTTCATTGCCGACGACGGCCTGCTGTTTCGTCCGGGCGCCGTGAATGGAAAGAAGTGGATGCTCGAGCATCCTGTGCCGCCGTCCGACAAGAAACCGTTGCTCGCGTGGCAGCCCAACTTTGCCGGGATGTCCGCCTCGGGCGACATGGGTTTCACGACTGGTCCATGGGAAGCCAAGCCTGACGTGAACGATCCGAAGCCGTCGGCCTACGGTCACTTCGTGACTGTCTGGAAAAAGCAGCCGGACGGCACGTGGAAGTTCGTTGTCGATCTCGGTATCAGCCATCCGCAATCAGGTGGACCACAAACGCTGTGGCATCCCACCGAAAAAGTGGAACCGTCAACCACCACTGTTGAATCAGCAAAAGCAGTCAAAGCTCTCGTAGACCGCGATCGCATTCTCTCGTTAGCAGCGTTGGAATACGGTCTGGCAAAAGCGTTCGAATCGCATGCTTCGCCCGACGTCAGAGTCTACCGAACCGGCAATCTTCCGTTCATCGGCCGCTCTGCGTCAGAAGAGGCTTTAAAGAAGATGAGTGGAAAGCTGAAATCGCAGCCAATCGGCGGCGACGTATCCCACGCCGGAGATCTCGGTTACATGCACGGCACTTACGAGATTTCTGACGCTGCTGACAAGGTGGTGGAGCGTGGCAGTTACGTTCGAATCTGGCGGAATCAAGGTGGGGCGTGGCGTGTTGTGCTCGATGTAACGAATGTTCACTAACAACGACACGCGCTTTTTTCGAGCCCCGGGCCGAGTGAATCTGATCGGTGAACACACCGATTACAACGACGGCTTCGTGATGCCCGCGGCAATCGATTTCTATACGTGGGTCAGGATCTCACCTCTCGATACCCGCAAACTTCACATCAAATCAAAGAATTACGGCGAGGAAGTCGAGGTCGATCTCGACGATCCAAACATCGCGCCGCGCGGGCATTGGAGCGACTATCCGATCGGAGTTGCGGTGATGCTCGAGCGAGCGGGCCATCGTTTACGCGGCGCGCGCCTGGAAATTCGCGGCGAAGTACCAATCGGATCGGGACTGAGTTCGTCAGCGGCGATCGAGGTCGCGACGGCGTGTGCGTTGACCGCGATCTCCGGCCTGGAAATCGATCGACGTGAACTCGCGCTCATCTGTCAGCGGGCGGAGAACGAGTTTGTAGGCGCGCGCGTCGGCATCATGGACCAGTTTGTGTCGCTTTTTGGCCAGGCACACAAAGCGCTGTTGCTTGATTGTCGTTCACTCGAATTCAAGTTATTGCCGGTGCCCGACAATGTTCGTTTGATAATTTGCAACACGATGGTGAAGCACGCGCTGGCGTCGAGCGCTTACAATGAGCGGCGAGCGCAATGTGAAGCGGGCGTCAAACACCTGCAACGCGCTGTTCCGCACGTGAAGGCTTTGCGAGACGTGACGCGGGAACAGCTCGAGCAGTACGGTCACGATCTGCCCGAGGTGGTCTACCGTCGTTGCCGGCATGTGATCACCGAGAACGAGCGAGTGTTAGCGGCCGCGAACGCGTTGGAGCGGCGTGATCTAAAAGAGTTTGGGAGGTTGATGGCTGAGTCACATCGCAGTCTGCGCGACGATTATGAAGTCAGCTCCGCGGAACTCGATCTAATGGTCGAGCTGGCGCAACCCATCGAAGGTGTCTACGGCGCGCGGATGACTGGCGGCGGGTTTGGTGGCTGCACTGTGAATTTGGTGGCCGTGGAACAAAGGGACGAATTTCGCGCGCGCGTGGCTGACGGTTACGAGCGGGCAATGAAAATAAAGCCTGAGATATATATTTGCACGCCATCTGATGGAGCGGAGGAAGTTAGACAGGATTGACAAGATTTTTCATGATTTGCAAGATTCAATCCTGAAACATCCTGTAAATCCTGTCAAAACATTATGAAGCTAATCATTCTAGCCGCGGGTTACGCCACGCGCCTTTATCCACTGACACTAAACCAACCCAAACCGCTGCTTCCGGTCGCCGGCAAGCCGATGCTCGAACACGTCCTGGACAGGATCGGTGGCATTCGCGAGATCGACGAGGCATACATCGTTACGAACGCGAAGTTCGTCAGCCACTTTGAAAACTGGGCCAGCAGCTACCGCAATCCAAAAGTGAAGTGTCGTTTCACGATCGTTAACGACAAAAGCACAGACGACTCGAACAAGCTCGGCGCGATCGGCGATATGCATTTGGTGATAACCAAACACGAGATCGACGACGACATCATCGTTGTCGGTGGCGATAACCTGTTCAGTCACGATCTTTCGGCGTTCGGTGATTATTGCCTACAGAAAAACTCACCCGTGACAGGTGTTTACGACGTCGGCGATCTCGAGGAGATCAAGAAGTACAACGCGATCGACATCGACGAAGACAACCGCATCACTTACTTCGAAGAAAAACCGAAAGTGCCAAAGAGCACGCTGACGGGCATCGCGCTTTACTACTATCCAAAGGGCACGCTGCCGCTAATTCATCAATATATTGCGGAGGGAAACAATCCGGATCAACCGGGTCGACTGGTCCAATGGCTCTATCCGCGTGTGCCGTTTTATGTTTGGAAAGTGCCCGGCATCTGGTTCGATATCGGTTCGATCGAGAGTCTGGAAGAGGCAAATCAAGTCTTCAGTAAACTGTGAAGATAACGAAGGAACACTTTGGCCGAATGCCGGATGGCACGGAGGTTTATCTTTACACCCTCGCCAATCATTTGGGATTGCAGGTCGACATCGTTACCTATGGAGGCGCGATTACGTCGCTCAAGGTTCCGGATCGCCTGGGCGTGTTGGGCGACATCGTGCTCGGGTTTGACACGCTCGACGAGTACGTCACAAACCCACGCTATTTCGGCGCTTTGATTGGTCGCCATGCGAACCGCATCGCGTTGGGCAGGTTTTCGCTGAACGGGGTCGAGTATCAACTGGACCAGAACAACGGCGTAAATCATCTCCACGGCGGTTACAGAGGTTTCGACAAACGCGTTTGGAATGCGACCGAGGAGCAGACGAGTGATTCCGTAGTGTTGCATCTCGAGTACGTGAGCAAAGACGGCGAAGAAAAGTATCCGGGAACGGTTAACGCGGTGGTCAGCTATGCTTTATTTGCAGATCAATTACGCATCGACTATGGCGCGACGACTGACGAAGATACGATCGTGAACCTCACGAACCACTCTTATTTCAATCTGAAGGGTGAAGGCACGATCCTGGACCACGAGCTGATGTTGAATGCTGACAGTTTCACGCCTGTTTCGAAAGATCTGATTCCGACAGGTGAGATCAAAGCAGTGGAAGGAACGCCGATGGATTTCCGTCGGGGCAAGAGGATTGGAGCGGAAATTGGTGACGTCGCCGGAGGCTACGATCACAATTTTGTCTTGAACAATTGCGACGGCTCGTTAAGATCTGTGGGACGTCTTTACGAGGCGAGTACCGGGCGCGTGGTTGAGATTCTAACGACGCAGCCGGGCATGCAGTTCTATTCCGGGAATTTTCTCGACGGGAGTTTTGCGGGGAAGAACGGGATCGTTTATCACAGATACACGGGGCTGTGTTTGGAGCCGCAACACTTTCCCAATGCGCCGAATCATCCGAACTTTCCGTCGACTGTTCTCCATTCGGGCGAAGAATACAAACAGACAACTGTGTTTCGTTTCTCAGCAGAGTAATGCCACAGATGACACAGATCTTATTACTGATTGTTTTGCTTTTCGACGCAAGGATCTCGTTCGAACGCAATGCGAATGAGGTTGCGAATCGTGAGTTCAAGTTCAGGAGTATTGCATCGCCGGTGAAAGACGACGCTGCTGCGAACGCGAAGCTCACGTTGATTGACGGTGAGTTGGAAGAAGGCAGCGCTGAGCTGTCTGCGCTGACCGACGGTCGTCTGCCGCGTGATGAGGATGAACCGGGCGCAAATGTTTTCTTCCGGGCAGGCAGCTCTGGTGGACGTTTTCGGATGGACTTCGGGAGTGCGATCGATGTTGTGCGAGTCAACACGTATTCATGGCATCCAAACTCGCGCGGTCCACAGTTGTACAAGCTCTACGGCGCCGATGGATCCGAGCCGAAGTTCAATCTGGATCCGAAGCGCGGCGTCGATCCTGCGACACAAGGGTGGAAGTTGATCGCGCTCGTGAGCACTCTATCCGATCACGGCGAAGACGGTGGACAGTACGCGGCGAGTGTTACTGATCCGAACGGCAGCTTAGGTAAATATCGTTACCTGCTTTTTGATTGCTACGTTACCGAGCTGCACGACAACTGGGGAAATACGTTCTACAGCGAGATCGACGTCGTGGGAAAATGAGCCACAAAAGGCACAAAAGGAACACAAATTAGCGTGAAGCCTCATACTGCTTAATAGCGTCTTCGTGGCGGAGCGTGAGGCCGATGTCGTCCAATCCTTCCAGGAGGCAGTAGCGCTGAAACTCGCTTACGACAAATGAAATCGAGAGACCGCTCGAGTCTTCGATCGTTTGTCGCTCGAGATCGATGGTCAACTCGTAGCGTTGCTGTTCCTGAGCACGAGTCATAATCTCTCGGACTTGTGACGAGTCCAGAGTGATCGGAAGCATGCCGTTCTTGAAGCAGTTGTTCGCGAAGATGTCTGCAAACGACGGCGCGATAATCACGCGAAAGCCGTACTCACCGAGTGCCCACGGTGCGTGCTCGCGCGAGGAGCCACAGCCGAAATTCTTGTCAGCCACGAGTATCGACGCGCCGTCGTAACGCGGATCATTGAGCACGAAAGACGGATCCGGTGTGCCGTCAGGGGAGTAGCGCCAGTCGTAGAAGACAAACTGTCCAAACCCCGTGCGTTCGATGCGTTTCAGGAATTGCTTGGGAATGATCTGATCCGTGTCGACGTTAGCACGATCGAGCGGCGCCACGAGCCCGGTGTGTTTTCTAAAAGGCGTCATCTGTAAATCCTGAAAAATCCTGCAATCCTGTCTAAATAAGTCACTTAAACTTCCACGTCCTCACATCAGTAAAGTGCCCCTTAATCGCCGCCGCTGCCGCCATCATCGGACTGACGAGATGCGTGCGGCCGCCGCGCCCCTGGCGGCCTTCGAAGTTTCGATTGCTCGTCGAAGCGCAACGCTCGCCGGGCTTAAGAACGTCGGCATTCATTCCCAAACACATCGAACATCCGGCTTCACGCCATTCGAATCCTGCTTCACTGAAAATCCGATCGAGACCTTCCTGCTCCGCGGCCCGCTTCACGTCCTGCGATCCAGGCACAACCATCGCGCTCACGGACGAATTGATCCGGTAACCTTTCACAACTCGGGCGGCAGCTCGCAGATCTTCGATGCGAGCGTTTGTGCATGAACCAATGAACGCGCGATCGATCGAGATGTCCTGAATGTTTGTGCGCGGCGCGAGTGCCATGTACTCGAGCGCACGCTCGGCGGCCGCGTCAACCGGATCGGGTACATGACTTGTCACCGGCACGACCATACCCGGGCTCGTGCCCCACGTGACAAACGGCTCGAGGTGTGATGCGTCAATTTCTACCACTCGATCGAACACCGCGTCGTCGTCACTCTTCAGAGTCTTCCAGTAACTAAGCGCCTTTTCCCATGACTCACCGGCTGGAGAAAATCTTCGACCATTGAGATACGCGAACGTAGTTTCATCAGGAGCAATCATGCCTGCGCGCGCGCCCGCTTCGATGCTCATGTTGCAAAGCGTCATGCGTCCTTCCATCGAAAGCGAGCGCACCGCTTCCCCCGCGTATTCGATCGTGAATCCGGTCGCACCGTCAGTACCGATCTTACCGATGATTCCGAGTGCGAGATCTTTCGCCGTGACGCCTTCCTGAAGCGCGCCGGATGTTTGGACCTTCATTGTGAGCGGCTTGTTCTGCGGCAAACATTGCGTCGCCAAAACGTGCTCGACTTCACTCGTACCGATGCCAAACGCGAGCGCCCCAAACGCACCATGCGTGCTCGTGTGACTATCACCACACACGATCGTCATACCCGGTCGAGTTAGACCAAGCTCCGGACCGATGACGTGTACGATGCCCTGTTCGGGAGACTGGATGTCGAAAAGTTGAATGCCAAACTCTTTGCAGTTTCGCCGCAGAGTTTCCACCTGAGTCGCGGCGACTGCGTCGGCTATTGGCAGGCTGCGATCCGTCGTGGGTACGTTGTGATCGACGGTGCCGAAAGTGAGATTCGGGCGTCGCACTTTTCGACCTGCCTGGCGCAGTCCGTCAAACGCTTGCGGCGACGTCACCTCGTGGATGAGATGTAGATCGATGTAGAGGAGAGTTGGCTCACCACGCGCTTCACGAACGACGTGCGCGTGCCAGAGTTTGTCCAAAAGCGTTGTCATAGTTCAGACAGCGTGATAGGCGTGCCGCATGTCAGCAATCTCGGTGACGGCGTCGCAAATAACTTTCCCGAAGTCGCCGGTTGTGACGACGTAACCGCCGGTGCCTGCGGCGATGTCGGGCGTGCGATAGCCGGCTTCAAGTACATGCTCGATCGCGAGTTCGATGTCGCAGGCTTCCTGCTCGAGATTGAACGAATGCCGCAGCATCATCGCCGCCGACGCGATCGCGCCGCAAGGGTTCGCGATGCCCTGGCCAGCGATGTCCGGCGCAGAGCCGTGCACGGGCTCGTACAGTCCGACCTCACCGCCGATCGTCGCCGATGCCAGCATGCCCAACGAGCCTGTGATCACCGCCGCTTCGTCCGAGAGAATATCGCCGAAGAGGTTCTCAGTCAGCAACACGTCGAAACGCCGCGGATTCGCGATCAGGTGCATCGCGCATGCATCGACGTAGAGATGATCGAGTGTGACATCAGGATAATTCTGAGACACGCGAATCACTGTCTGTCGCCACAGTTGCGAGGTCTCGAGCACGTTCGCCTTGTCAACCGACGTCACTTTTCCACGACGTTTACGCGCGGCTTCAAATGCAACTCGAGCGACGCGTTCGATCTCTTCGACTGAATAACGCATCGTGTTGCTCGCGGACGTCGTTCCGTTCGCCGCCGAGATACCTCTCGGCTCGCCAAAGTACAAACCGCCGAGCAACTCACGAACTATCAGTATGTCGGCGCCGCACGCGATCTCCTGCCGCAGTGGTGAACACGCGGCAATCGAAGAGTATGAGATTGCCGGACGAAGGTTTGCATAACCGCCGAGCGCGCTACGGATCAGCAGCAGCCCCGCTTCGGGCCGCTGGTTTGGGGGGAGACGATCGTATTCTGGAGCACCGACGGCTCCGAGTAGCACCGCGTCAGACGACAAACACGCGTCGAGTGTCGGTCGCGGCAGTGGCGATCCAAACTGCCTGATCGCGACACCGCCGATCGCGTGTTCTTGAAAGTCAAATTTAATGCTGTGTATGCCTGCAATCGTTTGCAGAACCCGCACGGCTTCCGCTGTTACTTCTGGTCCAATCCCGTCGCCGGGAAGAGTCGTGATCTTAAATCCCATGTTTCGAACCTCACGCTGCCGCGCCAATCATCTTCTCGCTACGCGCACGCGCAGCGCCGCTGAGTAGCGAAATCAAGTCTTGATCATAGATTCGTTTTTTTCGGTCCGCCAGGTTTGTGAAACTCTTGTAGGCGGCGTCGAGCTCGGTGGCTGTGACGTCGTAACCAAGCTCGGTGTAACGCAGCGACAAAGCATGGCGTCCGGAGTGTTTACCAAGCACGAGCGAGTTTGCCGGCACACCCACGGATTCCGGAGTCATAATTTCGTAGCAGAGCGGATTGTTGATGACGCCGTGCTGATGAATGCCTGCCTCGTGCGCGAAAGCGTTACGACCGACGATCGCTTTGTTTGGCTGCACTTCAAACCCGACGATGCTCGAAAGCAGTTGGCTCGTCGGATAAAGCTCGTGCGTATGGATTCCGGTTTCGAATGGCAGACGATCTGCGCGCACGTGCATGGCCATCACGATCTCCTCGAGCGATGCATTCCCCGCGCGCTCGCCGATGCCGTTGATCGTGCACTCGACCTGTCGCGCGCCTGCTTCGATCGCCGCGAGACTGTTCGCCACCGCGAGACCAAGATCATTGTGACAGTGAACACTGATGATCACGTCTCTGTCCCTGACGACTCGTTCGCGTACCTGTTGGACCAGGTGCGTAAACTCCACCGGCGTCGTATAGCCAACCGTGTCCGGCACGTTGAGCACTGCCGCACCTGCATCCACCGCGACGTCAAGCACTTCACACAAATAATCGACGTCGCTGCGCGTGGCATCTTCCGCTGAAAACTCGACGTCTTCGGCGTAGCTCCGTGCTTGCGTAATCGCCGCGCGAGTCATTTCGATCACTTCAGCGCGCGTCTTCCTGAGCTTGTGTTCGAGATGGATGTCGGAGGTGGCGACGAAGGTGTGAATCCGCGGATGCGCCGCGTATTTCAGTGCGTCAGCGGCGCGTGCGACGTCCTGTTCAGACGTCCGGCAGAGTGCGGCGACCGTCACTTTTCTGCACTGCGCGGCCACAGCTCGCACTGCGTCGAAGTCGCCTTCGGATGCGATAGGAAAGCCGGCCTCGATGATGTCGACGCCGAGGTCCTGGAGCTTGTTCGCCATCCGGACCTTCTCTGTCAGGTTCATCGAGCAGCCGGGCGACTGTTCGCCGTCGCGCAAAGTTGTATCAAAGATGCTGACTCTGGTTTGTGGCATGGGGGTTCCCCTCCTGTGGGCAAGCAAGCGGGAATGCTACGGAGGGTTGGCCCAAGAGTCAAAGCTATAATCTTTATGGAAAGATAAATTTTGCTAATCCACAGACATTTCCGTGTAATCCGTGGCGGCTTTGCCTCAAAAGTCAGGGATTCAGACTTGGATGAGGTCAGTACCGTAACGCGGTAGCGTCGGGTCAGTCTCGAACATACGAAATTCTTAGCAAAATTGAGAGGCTCTACGTCGACCCGACGCTACCGCGTTACGGTACTGACCGTATCCAACAATGACTCTCGACTTTGAGGCAAACCCACTTGTTAGAGGGAAAAGGTGCCGTAGAACGCGCTGTTCTCACCCGAACGCGACCAGGGCTCGCCGACGACTCTGCCGGAGTAGAGCGCTTTAGAGGTGTAGCCGACTTTTCTGTTTTCCAATCCGACCAGCGGTTTGTACCAAACGAGATTCGGCATGCGGCAGCACAGATCGTTCGGCATCGCTTCGACGTTGATCGCCGCGTCGCTGGTCACCACGGCGTAAGTGCGACCGCTGCGTTCAAACGTAATCGGCGCGCTGTGAACGGCGACGACCTTGCCAAGTGAGGCGGCGTAATTCTCCTTGAGCGCGTTTACGATCGCGAGTGCCTGCGTGCGTGAGGCTTGTGAGTCGATGATGATTTCAGATTGCCGCGCAGCATTGCTTTCGCCCAGGTTTGCATCCGCGCTGACGACTGCCATCACGCGAACTCCCGTGAGATCCACGCCCTGCCATTTACCGGACGTCACGTTCCACGCCATCATCGCATCGCGTCCAGTGGTTACGACCTCGCCGTTGTAGTGACACGCTCCGGCAAAGACGCTTGCCGTCCGCACTTCAACATAGTCTCCACGGAGGCTGACATTTTCCGCCTGAGAACTGAAGACCAACGCACTCACGGCGACGATCATCGCTAACGCTGCCAATAATCCTCTTCGCACTCTAGTTACCTCCAAAAACCGATTATAAGCCTTTGATGGCAGATGTGTAGCATGCGCGGCCCGGCCCGCATTTATCAGGATCGACGCGACGGTTGTCGGGGCCGATCACTTCCTGCGTCTCGCAGCACCAGACGTGGTTCGCGGCGTCGAGATATTCATCGGCGCTCGTTGCGAGCCGGTCGAGCATAAAAAACTTTTTCGATCGAAGCGAGCCGCAGAACGGAGATTGAAGTGGTTCGATTGGTTCGTGACCCATAGTGCGCCTCCTTAAACACCTGCTGCCTTCGCCAACGCGCGCCGGACGAGCGTTTGGGTTAGCGGAACTTTGTACGCATTTTTCTCGAGCGGCTTCGCGTCGGCGAGCGCGATCTTCGCTGCCTCGGCGAGCACGGTCGAATCCAGTGTCTTTCCAACGAGGAATTTTTCTGCCGCAGGCACGCGCCATGGTATCGGCGCCACGCCTCCGAGCACGATGCGCGCGTCTCCCACGCTTCGATTCCCTCCGAGCCGAACGGCAACTGCCGCCGAAGCAAGCGCGAAATCGAGCGACTCGCGCTCTTTGAATTTCAAGTAAGTCGACCTCACCGCGAGTGAGGACGCGGGCACAAAAATCTCCGTGATGATGTCGTCGTTCTGCAAAACGTTCTCACGTCGGATGTTTCCTTCCGAAGGCAGCGTGAAAAACTTGTTCAGCGGAATCACGCGTTTGCCCGCTGTGCCTGTGACCGAAACCGTCGCTCCGAGCGCCAACAACATCGGCGCGAGATCAGATGGATGAACGATGTAGGATGGGCCACCACCGAAGATCGCGTTGTACTTGTTCTCGCCCGTCGCCGCGTAACACTCCGATCCGCCTTTCTTCAAACAGTTCACTTCCTCGAGGCGGAAATACCAGCAACGCGGACGCTGGCAGAGATTCCCGCCGACCGTGCCGAGGTTGCGAATCTGCGGTGTGGCAATCGAATGCGCCGCTTCCGCAAGGCCGGGATAACTCTTCTTCACACCCGCGTGCTCTTCGAGTTCAGTTAACGTGACGAGCGCGCCCATCGTTAACCCTCTCGCATTGAGCGTGATGCGATTCATGCCCGGGATGTGCTTGAGATTGACGAGGCGCGTCGGGCGCGATGTGTAGTCTTTCATCGTCGTCAGCAAATCTTGTCCACCGGCGATCGGACGTGGTGCTTCGTCGATGTCGCCGGGCGAAGCAACGGTCAGCATCTTCACTGCTTCGTTGACGCTTGCCGGATTGGTCCATTCAAATGCCTTCATGTCTGTTTCCTCTTGTGTTCCTCTTTGTGCACTTTTGTGGCTTTATTCTGCCGTGCTGACCTTCGTCGCGTTCATCAGGCCCATCAAAATCTTGTCAGGTGTGATTGGCAACTCACGCACGCGCAAGCCGGTGGCGTTGAAGACCGCGTTCACCAGCGCGCCCACGGCGGGGATAATGCAACCTTCCGACATACCGATTACGGCTTCGCGTTTGTCCTCGTCGTCGATGAGCGGAACCATCTCGGGCATCTCTAGACTGCCGGGCATTTTGTAATCGCCGAGACCGGAATTGAGCTGCATACCCAACTGCGCGTCCATCACCCGACCTTCCCACAGCGCCATGCCGAGCGACTGAATCATGCCGCCGTTGATCTGGCTCTCCATCGCCAGACGATTCAGCGGTAAACCACAATCCTGAACATGGACCATCTTGATCGGTTTGATGTGACCTGTCTCGACGTCCACCTCTACTTCGGCAAAGCAGACACCGTGAACACCTCGCGCCTGCAAGTCCGCGCGCCACTCGCCATGCGCAGCGATACCCGCGGCCGGCAACGATGCCGCCGCCTGTTTCCACGCCACAGATTTCCCGTTTGCCGAGACGTTGCCACCCGAGAAGACGATCTCCTCCGGTTTCGCATTCCCAAGCAAAGGCGCAACGCGTTCCGCCAGCAGCATGCGCGCTTTGATCGCCGCATCTTTGACGGAAGGAGCAACTGACGGCGCCGTCGTCGAACCACCCGAGGGATTTGCGGCGCCGAGTTTCGAGTTGCCGATCTGCTCTTTGACGTCGTTGATTCCGAGGCCGAGCTCTTCGGCGACGATAGCGCGCGTGTACGTGCGCGTGCCCGTCCCCAGATCCTGAGTTCCGAGCGCGACAACCACCGAACCATCGCGGGAGATCGTCACATCAGTCTTGCACTGGTTGTTTCCACCGCCACCCCACGTTCCGATCGCGCAACCCATTCCACGTTTCAACGGACCAGGATTTCCACCCGCGACGGGATTTCTCCTGGACCACCCGATCTCTTTCGCGCCGCGGTCCAACTGGCGGTGATAAACCTCGTCGCGCAGATTCTTCTTGCGAAACGCGACCGGGTCCATCTTGATCTTGTAAGCGAGCTCATCGACCAGCGACTCGACCGCAAACGACGCCTGCGGATGACCGGGCGCGCGCATCGCAATCGCGGAGTCTTCGTTGGTGTGCAGCGCATAGACCTCGCGATACGCGTCGCCCATGCGGTAGATGTACGGCTGGCCGGCCTGCGATCCCTGGCCGACTCCGCCGAGGCGATACTGGCGAGCCGTCAGCGCGACGATCGTGCCGTCGTTCTTCACGCCCGCTTTCAGCTTTTGCCATGATCCCGATCGATTACCGGCCATCACAAACTCGTCGTAACGCGTGAGCATCAACTTCACGGGCGACTTCGTTTGTTTTGAAAGTCTGCACGCGAGCATTCCTTCCGTGCCGATGCCAAACTTCGAACCAAAACCGCCGCCCATGTGTTCGACGCTCGAAACGACTTTGCTTTCTTCGAGCCCCAACTCCTTCGCTGCGTCGCCGGGGATCGTGAATATTCCCTGCGTCGACGCGTAGATCGTCGCGGAGTCGCCACCGCGATAGTCGACAACCATGCCGTGCGTTTCGAGACACGCGTGGTGTATGCGCGGCGAGATGTATTCAGCTTCGACGATGGCGTCCGCAGTCGCCAACGCGGCTTCGGCTTTTTGCGGATCGCCGTTCTTTCCCTTCTCCTGAAGATTGTTTTCTTCGGCGACGACTTTCGGAGCTTCGGGTCGAATCGCGCGGTCTGCATGGACCACGTGCGGCAGAACTTCATAGGTCACTTTGATCGCGCGCAACGCATCGCCCGCGATCTCCGGCGTCGTTGCGGCGACCGCGGCAACAGGACCACCGGCGAACCGAACTTCAGCCAAAGGAGCCGGAACGATTGCCTTCACGCCAGGAATCTTCGAAGCGGCTTCGGTGTCGAGCTTTGTGACGCGCGCGTGACCGTGCGGGCAACGAAGAATTCGACCGTAAAGCATTCCGGGTAGGCGCTGGTCGTACGTGTAGCGCGCAGCGCCGGTGACTTTCAGTGGTCCATCAACTCGCGTGGTCCGCTTGTTGAGCAGCGTGTGTTTGTCGTTCGGACCCCAGCCTGGACCAGCGTCCGCGTCTACTTCGATCTCGACCATCTGCTCGACGCCGTTAACCACGCGAGGCACTCGGATCTTCTTTTTGGGTTTCGGTGTGGCTTGGGGTTGTGGTTGCTGTTGCATAGTATCTCCCTAGGCCTGAGATCCTTTTGCGGCAGCCAGCGCCGCTTCAAAAACTTTCGGATAGGTTCCGCAACGACAGAAGTTTCCTTTGCACGCTTCACGAACTTCAGCGAGCGACGGATTCGGATTCTTCTTCAGATACGCGGAGATCGTCGTGACAAATCCGGGCGTGCAGAAGCCGCACATCGAAGCGTCGTGCTCGACGAACGCTGCTTGCACCGTGTTCGGATTTTCCGGCGAACCAAGTCCCTCGACGGTCGTGATCTGTTTGCTTGTCGCATCAACAGCGAGGACGAGGCATGAGTAGACGGGCTTTCCATCGAGCAGGACGGTACACGCGCCGCACGTTCCCATGTCGCAGACGAGCTTTGGTCCGGTTACGGCAGGCTCGAGATGGTTGCGCAACGCGTTCAGCAAAGTCGTGCGAGGCTCGACCTGAACATCACGCATCTGTCCATTCACGTTGAGAGCGACTTTTACCGTGCCCGACAGCGACTCGGGTATTGCATCTTTCCCTTCAGCCGCAGTTTCGATCCACAAGTGATCGGCGATCGCGGCGCCTGCGCCGGCGATGCCTACGCCTTTGAGAAACTTCCGCCTGCCGGGATCGCGCACTTGTTTCTCATCATCACGAGACTTGGTCATTGCTTCTCTCCAATGGTTGTGCTGATTGTGTTCGGTCTGCATAAATTAACACAGACGCCTATTGATTTGTGAGTGATCTGTGCTACTTGTTTACAGTCTTATGCACCCAAACACTCTGCGAAATAAACTCTCGGGCGTGATTGCGTTTCCGATCACGCCATTCAAAGAAGATCTATCGCTGGATCTTCCAGCGCTGCACCAGAACCTCACCAGCTTGTTGAATTATCAAATCTCCGCGATCGTCGCGGCCGGCGGCACTGGTGAGATGTATTCGTTGACGCCCGCCGAATACACGCGCGTGATCGAATTGACGGCGCTTGCCGTCGAAGACCGTGTGCCCGTGATCGCAGGTGTGGGGTTCGGGCAACGATTGGCAATCGAGATGGCCCAGACGGCCGAAAAAGCAGGTGCGGACGGCGTGCTTGTCTTCCCTCCGTATTACACGCAGGCCGAAGACGACGGTCTCTTCGAGTACTACCGCGCCATCGGCGCCGCAACGAAGCTCGGTATGCTGATCTACAGTCGTGACTGGACCGACTTCCGTCCGGCGATGGTTGAAAAGTTGACTTCGATTCCAACGCTCGTCGGTTGGAAAGACGGGCAGGGTGATATTCGCCGGTTGCAAACGCTCATGAATCGCGTCGGCGACCGGCTACAGTGGATCGGCGGCGCGGGCGACGACATGGTCGCGGCGTATTACAGCATCGGAGTTCGAACGTGCAGCTCGAGTATCGCGACCGTGGCTCCGCTACTGTCGTTGAGACTGCACGAATTAGCGGATGCGGGCGATCATGAAGCGCTCACGGAGTTGCTCAACGAATGCGTGATTCCGCTGTACGCACTTCGCGCGCGACGCAAAGGCTACGAAGTCTCCGCGATGAAGGCGATGATGGACATGGTAGGACAGAACGGTGGTCCAGTACGCCCGCCACTCGTCAATGTAACGCCCGAAGAAGAAGACGAACTCCGCACGATTCTCTCGACCTGGGAAAAATTTTTGTAGCACCATCTGTCTAATCTGTGTACAGATTTCTTGACATAACGCGGCAAAGTTTTATCGTCTTGAATAGATGTCTAACAGCTATTTTATTACCGGCGCTCAGGGGTGCATTGGTTCGTGGATCGTCAAGGCGCTCACCAACCGCGGCGACCAGGCCATCGTCTTCGATCGCAGCGATGATCCGCGTCGCCTCAACGCGATCATGGACGATCTGGCGCACGTTCGCTTCATCACCGGCGACATCACTGACACTGCGGCCGTGTTGTCCGCACTGAGCGCGTCAGGCGCCGAGCGCGTTATCCATCTTGCGGGCCTACAGGTGCCGACGTGCAAAGTCGACCCGCTTGCCGGCGCGCTCGTGAACGTTGCGGGCACGCTCAACGTCTTCGAAGCCGCGCGAACGATCGGGATCAAGAGTATTGTGTACGCAAGCTCTGCCGCTGTTTACGGATTGAACGACGGGGACGGCACTGTTGACGAAACTGTTCAGTGCGAACCGACAACTCATTACGGCGTCTTCAAACGCGCGAACGAAGGCAACGCGCGCGTTTACTTTCTCGATCA
>Ga0105237_10002160_pt1 | contig 24750 bp, 25 predicted proteins | sample KBSC24metaG_FD_81520 | JGI IMG/M metagenome (GOLD analysis project Ga0105237, IMG submission 81520) | Corn rhizosphere microbial communities from Kellogg Biological Station, Michigan, USA - KBS C2-4 metaG | ecosystem: Host-associated > Plants > Roots > Rhizosphere > Soil | place: Michigan, USA...
CGCTTCTCGAACTCGAGATTGCGGCCGGCCTCGTCGAGCGCAAACAGGCGCCCGCCCGCAAGCAAGCCCCGAAGGGACGCAGCTAGCGCCGCCTCCGGTTGGCTGCAAAAGTCTGGCCGGGTGGCGGATGGCGGCGGTGGAGGCGGCGCGGCAGACTGGGTCTCTGAGCGCCCGCAGACTCGGTTCGCCATGCCGCATACCGCACCTTCATGGTCGAGAGCACGACGGTGACCGTCAGGGGCACAAGATCTCTGACGGAGTTATCGGTCCGCAGCCCGACTCATTTGGATGGACATGCATTTCCTCGCCACACCTCGCTTCGAGCGCCTACACGTACTGTGGTCGTTCGCCGCCCCGCACCGCACCAGGCTGGCAATCGGCCTTGTGCTGGGCCTTATGGCCTCCGCCGCCGGTTTGGCGAGTCCCATGATCACCAAGGTCGTGTTGGATTCACTGGGCGCAAAAACTCCTCTCCTTCTCCCAGTCGTGACCCTCGTCGGCCTACTGATGTTCAGCGCCGTCATCGCCTACGTCGAATCGATTCTGCTCGCCGTCGTCGGTGAGCGGATAGTGCTCGACGCCCGTAAGAGCTTGGTACACAGGTTCTTACGAGCGACTGTACCCACCATCAGTAGCCATCGACCCGGCGAGCTGGTCAGCCGCGTCACCTCCGACACCGTGTTGCTGCACGAGGCGTCGGCGAGCATCAACGGTTTGATCAACGGCACCGTGATGCTGACGGGCACGTTCGTGCTGATGGCTGTGCTCGATGTCCCGCTACTTGCCACCACGCTGGTCACAGTCGCCGTCGTAGCCGCACTCTTCGCCGCCCTGATGCCCGGCATCGCCACCGACCAGCAACAGGCGCAGCATCACCTCGGAAAAGTGGGCGGCCTTCTCGAAGGCACCGTGCGCGCCATCCGCACCGTGAAAGCCAGCCGGGCCGAAGAACGCCAGCCGGACCAAATAATCGTCGAGGCAAACGCCTCCACCCACTACGCGATCCGTGCCGCTCGCCGCGAGTCCCTGGCCTGGACGGTCGCCACAGCCGGAGCCAACCTCGCGATCGTGGTCGTCTTGGCGGTAGGCGCATGGCGGGTCAGCGAAAACGCGATGGCGCTGTCCAGCCTGATCGCTTTCCTGCTCTACGCATTCGGGCTCATCGATCCCATCACCGAGTTGTCCCACAACGTCACGACCCTCCAGGCAGGCATCGCAGCAGCAGGGCGTATCCGTCAAGCCGAGACCATCACCACCGAATCCGATTCCGCCATGGCCTCGTCTCGGACCAATCAGCCCGCTGGTGTCGCGCCAGTACTCGAGTTTCGTTCGGTGACTGCCGGTTACCCCCGGGCATCGCACATCGTGCGCGACGTCGACCTGGTAGCTGGACGGTGCGGTCACACAGCGATCGTCGGACCTTCCGGCGCGGGAAAGACCACAATGCTCGCGCTGATCATGCGGTTCCTCGAGCCGGAGCACGGCGAACTGCTCCTCAACGGCCTTCCGTACCAGGCGTATACCCACGCGGAACTCCGCTCTCGAATGGCGTTCGTCGAGCAGGACACCCCGATCGTCCCGGGAACGATCCGCGAGAATTTGCTCTACACGTTTCCCGATGCTTCGGAGGCCGAACTGCATGCAGTACTGCGGGAGGTCCAGCTGGCTGAGGAGATCGCAGCACTCGAACACGGTCTCGACACCGACCTCAACTCGTCAGCCGTCTCGACCGGCCAACGACAGCGCATCGCGCTGGCACGGGCTCTGCTGCGACCGTCCGACGTTCTGCTACTTGACGAGGCGACCGCACACCTGGACGGCTTGACCGAGACCGCGATCGCCGCATGCATACGTCAGCGCGCACGCACGCAGGCCGTCATCACCGTCGCCCACCGACTCTCCACCGTCATCGACGCCGACACCATCCTGGTCATGGAACGCGGCCGCATACGCGCGCACGGCACGCACCGACACCTGATTGCCGCCGACGAGATGTATCGCAGCCTCGTCAACGCCATGCACGTTGTCGACCCGACAGCTTGCCCGGTCGGCGGGTGACAACCCATCCACCCGGCTGAGCGGTTCGGCTGGCCGGGCAATCGGAGCTACCGTCATATGCCGGGCCTGGCCGCAGTTGAACGCAGTAGTGAGGAGGATGCCGTGCCGAGCATTGTCATCGTCGACGACGAAGCACTGATCCGATCTGGATTCGAGCTGATCCTGTCAGCGGCGGCCGATATCGATGTGGTCAGAACGTGCGACGGCGTACAGGCTGTGGACGTCATCCGCGAGCAGTGCCCTGACGTGGTGCTGCTCGACATCCGCATGCCGGGCAAGGACGGCCTCACCGTACTGGCCGAACTGCAGCGACTGCCCACACCACCGGTCGTGGCGATGCTCACCACATTCGACGCCGACGAATACGTCGCCGAGGCATTGCGCGCAGGCGCATCCGGGTTTCTACTGAAAGACACTGACCCCGAACAACTTCCGCATATGGTCCGCACTCTCGCCGCCGGCGGATTGGTGCTGTCGGGAAGTGTCAGTCCCAAGGTGATCTCGGGCTACCTCGACGACCGCGTCGACCGCGACGCCGAAGGGAAGCTGCAGGCACTGACCGACCGCGAAACCGAGGTACTACAGCTGCTCGCGCAAGGGCATTCCAACGGTGAGATCGCGGCCACGCTGTACACCAGTGTCGGGACCGTCAAGGACCAGGTCAGCTCGATCCTGTCGAAGCTCTCGGTCAAGAGCCGCGTGGAGGCGGCCATCATCGCCCAACGGGCCGGCGTTCTGGACGACGGCAGTCAGCGTGACCGCTAACCGGCGACGAGTCGGCCGCCGACTGATCATCGATACGTTGACGATCGGACTCGCCGCCGCCGACGCCATCCTCAACAGCTACGACGACACACCGTCACCGCGCACTGTGTGCTTCCTGGTCATCGCCGTCGCCGTCCTGGTAGTGCGACGCCGTTTCCCCTACCTCAGCTTCGCAGCCACGATCCCCGCACTCGTCGTCGGCTCAGCCCTGATTGCCACCCTCGTCGCGCTATACACAGTCGCCGAACTGCGGCCCGCTCGCTACCGGTTGGCACTTTGCGCCGCAACCACATTCGCCTGCTTCACCAGCTTTTGGGACACGCCACACTTCAACGCAAGCCGACTGCTCGACATCGTCTACGCGATCCTGTTCACCGGCGCGCCGGTGCTGCTGGGCCTGCTGACGCGTGCCCGCGCAGAACTGTCGGCCAGACTTGCCGAGATCGATCTCGCCCACGAGCACGAACAGGAACTGTTGATCGACAAGGCGTTAGCGCGCGAACGGGCAAACCTCTCCCGCGAAATGCACGATGTCGTGTCGCATCAGGTCAGCTTGATTGCCGTGCAGGCGGGCGCACTACAGGTAACCGCCCCCGACGACGCCACCGCGAGGACCGCCCGGACCATCAGGACTCTGAGCGTACAAACCCTCAACGAACTGCGCGACATGGTCGGCGTGCTACGGGCATCAGGAAGTAAGGCAGTGACACTCACGCCACAGCCGAGCATCGATGACGTACAGGCCCTCGTCGCCAACTCGGGAATCGCCACCACCATCACCACCAACTACGACGGCGCTGTCAAACCGTCTGCAGCCGTACAGCGCGCCATCTACCGCGCGGTCCAAGAAGGTCTCACGAACGTCGCCAAGCACGCACCCGGTGCGACCGCCTCGCTGGAACTGATCATCGACAAGCGCCGCGTCTGCGTCACTCTCACCAATTCCAAACCGACCCACACTGCCGAACTACTGCCCAGCGACCGAAACGGCCTACTGGGCCTCCGTGAACGCGCCGAACTTCTCGGCGGCTCTTTACAATCCGGGGCCCTCAGCGACGGCGGCTACCGACTGTCAATGCACCTACCCCTGCAAACGTGAGCCGTTCCACTGATCGTGAAATATGGGCACGGTTGGATCGCGCTGTGCGGTTTCGGCTGTCAGGGGTACTGACCGGCTTCGTAGCCACGGTCATACCCGTCGCCGCTCACATACATCCTCTGTTGGCTTCCGATCAGCAAGCCGAACAGAAATATGGCGGCCGTGATGATCACACCGCCGACCGCGATGCCCACACCGGCGGCGATCCGGAAGACCCGGGGAGATCCGGGCTGTATGGGGAAGACACCATCCTGAATTCTGGCGATCGGTAACTCAGTTCTTGCTTGCGTAGCTTCGGACATGAGATCAGCTTGATGACGATCATCGCGTAGGGGAATCCTCCGAGCGACGGTCTTTTTCGACCAACTGGATGAGATTCGCCGCCAGAAGAACTGCATGCCCCGGCATACCCCCTTGCGCTCAGGCTATTTGATCAGCAAGTTGAGGCTCGCCACAGCGAGGCCGATCGTGGTGTTCGCCAAACCGACACCACAGAGCCGCCACTTGCGGTAACCGCTCTGATAGGCCGCGATCGCGCCCAAGCAAAAGAGCACTGCCGCATTGACTGCGAGGGCGCCGGTCGTGTAGCCGACCGACACCAGGGTGCCGTCCGCGGCGAATGTGTCATCACCCCAGTGCGCGGCCGCAGCCACGGCCAGCACGAGCAGGGTCGGTACGCAAGCCACCACCATCGGGATTCCCGTAAGCATGGACCGCCTCAAGTCCTGCCAGAAAGTAGCCGGTGAATCGACGTGATGGGTCGAAACGTGTTGTCCGTAGCTTCGGGTAACCGCCGCAGCGACAACCGAGATCAGCACCCAACTGCCCACATACGACGGACTCTGGCCCGGTGGGATTGCCGCGAGAACCACACTCACGAGGACGGTCCCGACGACCCAGCCATATATCGTGTTCGTATCCAGCTTCACACCGTGAATGGTAGCTACATGCGCGACCGCATGAAGATTGTGGCGGCCGTGGATTCGCCGAAATCCTCTCCCGTACAACGCTCTCCGGCGCTTTATGCCAACGCAGGTCGCGCGTCACCCAACTAGGCCGACGGCCAACCCGGCGCAGTACGGTATCCCGGAGCGCCTGGGGAACAATGGTTCCGGGCGCAGCCATTCTGCTGCGGCCGCAACGCCCGCCGCAAAAGCGAGCGCGATTGCCAGCACTGTCAGCACGGTCGTCAGAATCTCCGCAGGGCGCAGACCCTGCTGCGAATCGTCTGGTACGCAGCCGAATTCGTCACCTCGCGTGGGCTGGTTGTTCATCGACGCTCTCACCACTGCCCGAGTCTGCCGCCCACGTCAGCCGGGCGCCATCCCCCGACCGGCTGCCATCGCCATCCAAGTGGCCGGACACCGGTCACAGCTGGTACCCGCCGAATGGATGCCGGTTGTGGCCACGTGGGGGATTCCACCAGCCCCGACGCACGCGACATGCTGGCACGGCCCGTGATCGGCCGTTGCCCAATTTGTCGAGGGAGCACATGATGATTCTGCATCGCACGCTGGCGGTCGCTGCCTCTACGGCGGCGCTGTTGTTTGTCGGCACCTCAACTTCGCACGCGGCATTGGACAATCAGCTTGCCCTGGTTGATGGCAAAGACCGAACCTTGACCATTCAGCAATGGGACACCTTCCTCAACGGGGTTGCGCCGTTGGACCACAACAGACTCACACGTGAGTGGTTCCACTCAGGCCGTGCGAAGTACGTCGTCGACGGCCCCGGATCGGATGATTTCGTCGGCAAGGTAGAACTGGGCTATCAGATCGGCTTTCCGTGGTCGTTGGGCGTGGGCATAAAATTCAGCTACACCACGCCAAACATCTTGTTCGACAAGGCGACTGTCAACCGCCCTCAGATCATCACGCCGAACCTGCTTCCCGGAGTGTCCGTCCGCGCCGATCTGGGTAATGGACCGGGTATCCAGGAGGTTGCGACCTTCGCCGTCTCGGTCAGTGGGCAGACGGGAGTAGTGGCAGTGTCAAACGCGCATGGCACGGTGACCGGTGCCGCCGGCGGGGTTCTTCTCCGCCCGTTCGCGCGCCTCATCAGCAAGTCCGGCGACAGCGTCACCACCTACGGCGATTCCTGGAACATCAGCTAGCACAACCGGTTGCCGGAAACGCGCCTACTCGATCAGACTCAAACGTCGCGCCAACCAGGGTAATTCGGTCTCGAGGGCGAGCGAGAAGACGCGCCAGTCGTGCGCACCGGGAAGCTCACTGTAGTGGCTGACCATACCGGCTGCTGCCGTTGCCTCGAATACGGTTTTCGCATCAGGTTTTGTCGCGCTGTCAGCTGAGCCGATCACGATTGCGCCCGCGCTCGACGGATAGCGATGCAGCCGAAGCAGATCCAGTGGATTGACGCGGCGGAATGCCGCCTCGTTGCCACCGAAGACTTCGGCGACAGTTCGGCGACGGTCACCCAGGGTCGGCTCTGCGGAGCCTGCGATGTCGACGAACGTCGGGTACACATCGGCGTGGTTGGTGGCAAGTTGAAGCGCGCACGTGCCACCGTAGGAAGCTCCTCCGACTGCCCAGGCATTCGGCCGGGTATCGACCGACAGGTGAGCCACGATCCACGCCGGCACGTCCTGGCGAGATACGCATCGACGTTGCCGCGGGCGGAGTTGAGACACAGCGGATCGGCGAATTGACTTCCCGTCGCATCGGGCACCACGACAATGGGAGATAATCCGTGGTGCGCCTTGACGAATCGATCCATCGTGCGCATCAGTTTGCCCGCGCTCAGCCAGTCCTGCGGCATGCCAGGTTGCCCGCTCAGCAGAACCAAGACGGGCAGTCGTGGCGGCGGCTGAGCGAAGTAGGCCGGCGGCAGATAGATTTTGGCCATCCGCGCCAAGAAACCGGACACGCGCCCCGGGATCATTGCCGAAGTGAGTTTGCCACTTGTCGACAAGTCAGGAGGCAACCTCCAGTGCGATTCCAACGCGCCTGCCACAGTCCGCGGTAACGAGTGGACCTGCTTGGTAGGCAACACAATATCGTCCGCTGGTGCCAATCCGAGAAAATCGCGAGATGTCGGATAGGCCGCATACACGCCGTTGACCTCGTTGGCTGACGCCACGAAGATGAGCGAGGCCGCGACCAGGGCCGTCACGCCCGGCCGCCAACGGAAGCAGGGCATCGCCGCACTCACCGCCAAAGCCATTCCGAAGAACGCCGTCCCGACCCACAGCTGAACAACGAACGGCAGCCGGTCCGGAAAGAGCTGGAAAGCATCACGGGCCAAATACTCGCTCGTGGCAGTGAGTGCAACCGCCACGGCAACAGTTGCCATGCAGCGCAACAATTTTGCCCCTACGTTGCCGACGGACGACGCCAGCCGGAACAGCAACCAGATTCCGGCGGCAGCCGCGCCGATCCGCAGCAGTGCCGGAACAGGTCCCATCAACAGCGGCCAATCCAGCGGACTCAAAATGCCCTAGCCATCCGAGATCAACAGTTCCGGACGGCAGTCCACTGCGCTGATCGGATATGCCAGAAGCATATTTCGATCATGGGCAGGCCGCGGCTAGCGGTCAACGGGCCGATCGGCCGGACCCTGCCGCCGACTGGCCAGAATGGCAAGCCCACGTGAATTGCGTTCGGCGTCGACGTTCGCCGTATCTTGTCGGCGACCCCTGCCGCCGATGCCGCCTACGCCTTCTGGGTCAGCCCCGCGTCGACGACCAATTGGGTGCCGGTGATGTAGCGGGCCTCGTCGGACGCCAGGAAGACCACCGCGTTGCTGATGTCCTCGGGCTCCACCCACGGCACCGGCAAGAGATTGCGCGCGGCAAGGACTTCCGCGACATCATCGGTCGTCGGGTTCTCCAGATCGGGCCGGATGCGCTTGAACGTCTCGGGATTCAGCACCATCGCGGTGCCCACCGCGCCAGGATGCACAATGTTGACCCGAATCCGCCTGGGGCCCAGCTCGTTCGCCAGGGTCCGCGCCAAGCCGACCACCGCGTGCTTGGTCGCGGTATACGCCGAAGTGTTCGCGGAGCCGCGAAGTCCGTTGGTGGAACTGATGATCGCCACGGAACCGCCAGCCGGACCGAAATGCGGGATGGCGGCCTTGACCGTGTGCCACACCCCGGTGAGGTTGACCCCGATGACGCGTTGCCAGTCTTCGGTCGTCACCTCCCAGGACGGCGCCGACGCCGAGTGAATACCGGCGTTGGCAACCACCACGTCCAGCCGGCCGAATTCCCAGGCGCCCTCGTCGACCACGGCCTGCACCTCGTCGAATGACGACACGTCGGCGACGCCGGTGTAGCAGCGCTGGCCGCGCGACTTCACCGCGTCGGCAAGGTCAGCCAAATCGGCTGCGGCACTGGCAACGTCGAGAGCGATGATGTCGGCGCCCTCCTCGGCGAACCGCTCACAGTGGGTACGACCGGTGCCGCGGGCAGCACCGGTGACGAGGACGACTCTGTTCAACAGCCCTGACATCAGTCGGCCTTGGTCAGTTCAAATCCTTTGTACCCGGCGGCCGCCACCTCGGCGCAGATGTCGTTGTAGGCGGCAAAGCCACCGATGAACAACATGAAAACCCGTGGTTTGCCCGGCACATTCGCACCCATGTACCAGGAATTCGCCTTCGGGAACAGCGTCTGGTCGGCACGGCGCACCAACTCGGCACCCCAGGCTTCGACCGCATCGGTGGTGGCCTCGATCGCCGCGTAACCGTGCTTGCCGACGTACTCGATCGCGTCGGCGATCCAGTTCACGTGCGCTTCGGCGTGCAGCACCATGTTGGCCAGCACTGCCGGCGCGCCGGGGCCGTTCACCAGGAACATGTTCGGGAAGCCGTCGACACCCAGGCCCAGGTAGCTGCGCGGCCCGTCGGCCCAATTCTGCTTGAGCTTCTCGCCACGGCGGCCGGTGATGTCGATGCGTCCGAGCGCGCCGGTGAGCGCGTCGAAACCGGTGGCGAAGATGATGGCGTCGAGATCGAACCGGGCCTCGGTGGTCGTGATCCCGGTGGCGTCGATCTGCTCGATCGGGGTCTTCTTCACGCTGACCAGCTTCACGTGCGGCTGGTTGAACGTCTGGAAGTAGTTGGTGTCGGTGCAGATTCGCTTGGCGCCGATCGGATGATCGTTGGGGATCAGCAGGTCGGCAATCGCGGGATCGTCGATGACCGCGCGCACCTTCTCGTCGTAGAACTTCTTGGCCTCGGCGTTGGCCACCGGGTCGACCATCTGGTCCAGGAAGGTCTTGCTGAACAACACACCGCCCAGCTGCCAACGCTTTTCGAACTCGGCGCGGCGCTCTTCGTCGGACAGCTCCATGGTCAGCTTGGGGTGCGCCAGGTGCGGCGAGCCGCCACCGCTGCGCCACGACAGCTCGCGCCGCTCGTCGTAGTTGGCTTTGACCTCGGCTTCCCGCTCGGCCGTCAGCGGCTCGTTGCCGGCGGGCACGGAGAAGTTCGGGGTACGTTGGAAGACAACGAGTTCGGCGGCCTGGGCGGCCACGATCGGGGTGGTCTGGATGCCCGACGACCCGGTGCCGATCAGGCCGACGCGCTTGCCGGAGAAGTCGACGCCCTCGTGCGGCCAGTTCGCGGTGTGGTAGGTCTCGCCGGCGAAGGTCTCAACCCCCGGAATGTTCGGCAGCAGCGGCTCGGACAGCGCGCCGGTGGCCATGATGCAGAACCGCGCGTCCACGGTCTCACCGGTGTCGGTGGTGACCGTCCAGCGCAGCGTCTCCTCGTCGAGGGTCGCCGAGGTGACGCGGGTGTTCAGCCGGATGTCGCGACGCAGGTCGAACCGGTCGGCGACATGGTTGATGTACGTGAGGATTTCGGCCTGGGTGGCGTACTTCTCGGTCCAGGTCCACTCCTGTTGCAGATCCTTGTCGAACGAGTAGCAGTAGTCGATGCTCTCCACGTCGCAACGGGCACCCGGATACCGGTTGTAGAACCAGGTACCGCCTACGTCCGAGGCCGCCTCGAACACCACGACCGAATGGCCCTCCGACCGCAGCTTGTGCAGTGCGTAAAGACCGGCGAAACCGGCGCCTACAACTACGACGTCAACCTGTTCTGCGCTGCTCATAGTGCGAAGCTAGCCGTCCTCGGGGTGCCCCAGTACGAGGCGTCCCGGTGACCGGACGACCCACCGAAGTACGTCCCGACCATCGGGCCCGCGGGGACCGGGACGACGCCTGAACCGGACGCCCAACAAAGGATTACGCCCGCTGACCGGGAACCGCCTCCCGGTGCGCAGCGGGTGCGGTAAACCATTGATCAGCCCATCACAGGAGTTAGGAAAAGGACCATGACCCAGCGGGTTATCGACAAACTCGGTGACATCGCCGACCAGCTTCGCGAACAAGCCTGGGAAGCGGAGAAGTTGGGCCAGCTGCCCGACGAGACCGTCAAGCTGATGAAGGCCGCCGGCAATATCAAGCTGCTGCAGCCCAAGGAATACGACGGCCTGGAGGTGCATCCGCGCGAGTTCGCCGAGACCGTGATGGCGACCGCTGCCCTGGACCCGGCCGCCGGCTGGATCAACGGCGTCGTCGGCGTGCACCCGTACCAGCTGGCCTACGCCGACCCGAAGGTCGCCGCCGAAATCTGGGGATCCGACACCGACACCTGGGTCGCCTCGCCATACGCCCCGCAAGGCGTGGCCCGCCCGGTCGACGGCGGCTACATCTTCAACGGCCGCTGGCAGTTCAGCTCCGGCACCGACCACTGTGAGTGGATCTTCCTGGGCGCCATGCTCGGTGACACCGAGGGCAAGCCCCTCATGCCGCCGCAGATGCTGCACATGATCCTGCCCCGCAGCGACTACGAGATCGTCCAGGATTCCTGGAACGTCGTGGGCCTGCGCGGTACCGGCTCCAAGGACGTCATCGTCAAGGACGCCTTCGTGCCCACGTACCGCACCATGGACGCCACCAAGGTGATGGACGGCCGCGCGCAGATCGAGGCCGGCATGACCTCGCCGCTGTACCTGATGCCGTGGTCGACCATGTTCCCGCTGGGCATCTCGTCCGCCGTCATCGGCATCGCCGAGGGTGCTCTCGCCGCCGCACTCGATTACCAGCGTGAACGCGTCAACTCCAGTGGTGTGGCCATCAAGGACGACCCGTACGTCATGTACGCCATCGGTGAGGCCGCCGCCGACATCAACGCCGCCCGCCAGGAACTGCTGGCCAATGCCGACCGGATCTACGACATGGTCGAAGCCGGCAAGGAGGTGTCGTTCGAGGACCGCGCCGCCGGCAGGCGCACCCAGATCCGGTCCGTCTGGCGCGCGGTGTCCGCCGTCGACGAGATCTTCGCCCGCTGCGGGGGCAACGCCACCCGCATGGACAAGCCGCTGCAGCGCTACTGGCGTGACGCACACGTCGGCCAGGCCCACGCCATCCACGTCCCCGGCACCACTTTCCACGCATCGGCACTGAGCAGCCTCGGCGTGGATCCTCAGGGCCCGCTGCGAGGCATGATCTGACGTGACTGACCTCAAGAGCCTGGGCTATGTGAAGGTCCAGACCGCCGATATCGAACGCTGGCGCCAATTCGCTTTCGACGTACTGGGTTTCGCGACCGGTAGCGGTCCCGATCCTGACGCCCTGTACCTGCGGATGGACGAGCGCACCGCGCGCATCATCGTGGTACCGGGCGACGCCGACCGCATCGTCACCGTGGGCTGGGAGGTCCGCGACGGCGCCGCACTGCGCCGGGTGCAGGCCACCCTGGACGGTGCCGGCGTGCCGTGGAAGCAGCTGTCGCTGGAAGAGGCCGACGCCCGCCGCGTCGATGAGGTCATCGCCTTCGCCGACCCGGCCGGCAACGACGTCGAGGTGTTCCACGGCGCGGTGCTGGACCACAGCCCCGTCGTCACGCCGTTCGGCGCCCGCTTCGTCACCGATGGCCTCGGCCTCGGCCACGTGGTGCTGCCGGCGCAGGACGCCAAGGGCCTGTTCACCTTCTACACCGAGGTGCTGGGCTTCCTGCCCCGCGGCGCCTTCCGGGTGCCCGCTCCCCCGGAGTTCGGGCCCGTGCGCGTGCAGTTCCTGGGCATCAACGAGCGGCACCACAGTCTGGCCATCTGCCCGGCCGCGACGCTGCGTGACCCGAAGCTGATCCACCTCATGGTCGAGGTAGACACCCTCGACGCCGTCGGACAGGCCCTCGACCGCGTGAACCGCGACGGCTTCCAGCTGTCCTCCACGCTGGGCCGGCACACCAACGACAAGATGGTCTCGTTCTACGTGCGCTCCCCCGGCGACTGGGACATCGAGTTCGGCACCGAGGGCATGAAGGTCGACGAACGGTATTACACCGCAGAGGAAATCACCGCCGACAGCTACTGGGGCCATGAGTGGATGGGCGTTCCACCGCGGGCGATGCTGCCATGAGTTCCGCGCTGAACCCTGTCCCGGCATCGTCCATCACGACGTGGGACGACGAGGCTGACGTCGTCATAGTCGGTTACGGCATCGCCGGTGCGGCCGCCGCGGTGGAGGCTTCGGCAGCCGGCGCCGCCGTACTGGTCGTCGAACGCACCGGAGGCTGGGGCGGCGCCGCAGCCATGGCCGGTGGATTCATCTACCTCGGCGGTGGCACTGATCTCCAAAAGGCTTGTGGCTTTGAGGATTCCGTGGAGAACATGGCCGCCTTCCTCAAGGTGGCCATGGGCCCGGGCGCCGACGACGAACGCATCGACGACTACTGCGCCGGCAGTGTCGCCCACTACGACTGGCTGGTGCGCTGCGGCGTGCCGTTCAAGCCGGTGTTCTGGGGCGAACCGGGCTGGGAGCCGCCGGCCGATGAGGGCCTGATGTTCACGGGCGGCGAAAATGCCTTCCCGTACAACACCATTGCCTCCCCGGCACCGCGCGGCCACGTGCCCCAGATGGCCGACAAGGTGGCCGGTGAACGCAGCGGCGGCTACATGCTGATGAAGCCGCTGGTGGACACCGCGACGGCACAGGGCGTCCGGTCGGTGTACGACACCGAGGTGCAGTCGTTGATCACCGAGGCCGACGGTCAGGTGGTCGGCATCGTCGCGCGCCGGTACAGCGACACTGTGGCGATCAAGGCGCGCCGCGGCGTGGTGCTGGCCTCGGGCAGCTTCGCCTACAGCGACGCGATGGTCGCCCAGTACGCACCCCGCATCGCGGGCCGTCCGGCGGCGAGTATCGAGCAACACGACGGCCGGGCGATCCGGATGGCGCAGGCCCTCGGCGCCGATCTGGCGCACATGGACGCCACCGAGGTGGCGTTCTTCTGCGACCCGCAGCAGTTGGTCCGCGGCATCCTGGTCAACGGCTTCGGTCAGCGCTACATCGCCGAGGACACCTATCCGGGGCGCATCGGCCAGCAGACGCTGTACTACCAGGACAACACCGCGTACCTGATCATCGACGGTGACGCGATGGAGGAGGCCATGGCCGCGACCTCGGCGACGCCGTTCCTGCGGCGCCCGGCCACCTGGGTGTGCGAAACGGTGGCCGAGCTCGAAGCCGAGATCGGGCTGCCGGCAGGCGTACTGCAGAACACCGTCGCCTATTACAACGAGCATGCCGCGCGCGGCGAGGACCCCCTGCTGCACAAAAAGCCGCAGTGGCTGCGTCCGATCGAGTCGCCCGTCGGAGCGATCGACCTGCGTAACAGCACCGGTGGGTTCACCCTCGGCGGGTTGTTGACCACGTTGGACGGCCGAGTACTGCGTGTCAGCGGTGAGCCGATTCCTGGACTGTTCGCGGCCGGCCGCAGCGCGGCGGGCTTGTCTGCCTGGGGTTATGCCAGCGGCGTGTCCCTGGGCGACGGCAGCTTCTACGGGCGCCGTGCCGGGAGGTCCGCGGCGCACAGTTGACACGATTCCGGCGTGTCGCCACTGCGCGTGTCGCCACCCGGTAGGCCCATGACCGTGACCCAAATTTGGGTCATGAGCTGCAAAATTGACACACGAGGCGCCCCCGGCCGACCCGGCTCGGGGCGCCTCGTCGTGCACGTATTCTGCCGCGTTCCCGCGAAATGTGTGACAAGCCCCACCGCCCTGTGATACAAACAGTCATATTACTAATAGTAATAGTCACAGAGCAACGGAGCTTGGAGGCCGACATGACAGCAACAGTCGAATCCACCACCCCCAGCGCGGTCATCGACCGGGTATCGCTGGTCCTCGACGCGTTCGACGGCCCCGGCCGCCTGACCCTGGCGCAGATCGTGCGCCGCACGGGTCTGCCCCGTTCCTCCGCACATCGCATGCTGGAGCGCCTGGTGCAGCTGCGCTGGCTGCGCCGCAACGGCCGGGACTACGAACTGGGGATGCGTCTGGTGGAGCTCGGCTCGCTGGCCGTGCACCAGGATCGTCTGCACCGGGCCGCCGGCCCGCTGCTGCACGAACTGCACCGCGCCACAGGCCTCGTCGTCCACCTCGCGGTGCTCGACGGCGGCGATGTCGTCTACCTGGAGAAGGTCGGCAACGGCATGATGACCGTGCTGCCGTCGCGGGTGGGTGGGCGCCAGCCGGCGCACTGTACCGCCGTCGGCAAGGCCATCCTGGCCTACAACCAGGACGCCGAGGTCGACCTCATGAGCCGTAAGACCAAGTACTCCATCTCGGGCCGCGCCCAGCTCGCCACCGAGCTGGCCAAGGTCCGCGCCCACGGCGTCGCCTTCGAACGTGAAGAGTCCGTACCCGGATTCGGTTGCGTCGCAGCGCCGATCGGCCGACAGGGTGAGGCTGTCGCCGCCGTCTCCGTGTGTGGTCCAATGAACCGTATGGCCTTCGAACAGCTGACGGCGCCGGTGCGCATGACCGCCATGGGCATCTGGCGCAACGCCGAGGATTCCCGAGTCGCGCCGACGTTGCAGCCGATGCGTCCGCTGCGCATGGGTCCGGCACTGCAGTACGCGTGACACTCGACCCTCAGATCGCCGGCCTCCTCGAGGCCCTCAACGGTGGCTTCCCCGATCTGCCGAACATGACCGGCGCGGGGGCGCGTGCAGCGATCCGCGCACGTTTCGTCGCGCCCGCTGAACCCGAACCGGTCGACTCCGTCACCAACAGGGAGGTAGACGGCATCGGAGTCCGGATCTACCGGCCCAGCAGGAGCAACACAGAGGACGGACTCCCCGTCTTCGTGTTCGCGCACGGCGGCGGCTTCGTCTTCTGCGACCTGGACTCGCACGACGGACTGTGCCGCAGCTTCGCGAATTCGATTCCTGCCGTGGTGGTTTCGGTCGACTACCGGCTGGCGCCCGAACATCAGTGGCCGGCCGCCGCCGAAGATGTCTACACCGTCACCCAGTGGGCCGCCGCCCACGCCGCCGAACTCGGCGGCGACCCAGCGAAGCTCGTGGTGGGTGGCGACAGCGCCGGCGGCAACCTCTCCGCGGTCACCGCGCTGATGACCCGGGACCGTGGCGGCGCGCCGCTGGCCGCGCAGGTGCTGCTCTACCCGGTGCTGACCGCCGACTTCACCTACGGCTCGTACCATGAGTTCCGTACGGGCTACTACAACACCACCGTCGCCATGCAGTGGTACTGGGACCAGTACGTGCCCAACACCTCCGACCGCGAAAACCCTTATGCGGCACCGCTGTCCGCGTCGGTCGAGGGCGTCGCTCCGGCCGTGCTCGTGGTCACGGGCTACGACCCCATGCGCGACGAGGCCCTCGCCTATGCCGAAGCGTTGCGCGAGGCGGACGTTCCGGTCACCGAGCTGTATTACGGTGCCATCCACGGATTCCTGACCATGCCCGTGCTCGACATCGCGCACCGCGCCCGCCGTGACGTGGCCGACGCGGTGTCGAAATTGCTCGCCGGCTAGCCGGCGATTCCCCACCATTCGAGGAGTTTCATCATCGGCATCTACGCTGTGACCGGCTCGGCATCCGGCATGGGATACCAGGTGGCCCAACAATTGCGCGCTCAGGGCCACACGGTGATCGGGATCGACCTCAAGGACGCCGAGATCATCGCCGACCTGTCCACCGGCGACGGTCGGCGGACCGCCGCAACCCGGGTGCTGGAACTGTCCGAGGGCCAGCTCAATGGTGCCGTGCTGGCCGCCGGCATCGGCCCCGGCGCCGGTGCCGACCGCGCCCGCCTGATCGCCCAGATCAACTATCTCGGCACAGTGGACTTGCTGACGGCCTGGCGCCCTGCCCTCGCAGCGGTCGGCAACGCGAAAGTCGTTGCGCTGGGCAGCAACTCCAGCACGACGGTGCCCGCGGTCCCCCGCCGCGCCATCCGGGCGCTGTTGGAGGGTGACGCCGACCGCGCGGCCCGGGCTGTGCGGTTCTTCGGCGGCGGCGCCTCGGCACTCATGTACGCCGCGTCCAAGATCGCCGTGGCCCGCTGGGTCCGGCAGACGGCCGTCACCCCCGACTGGGCCGGCCGTGGCATCCGGCTCAATGTGCTGGCGCCCGGGGCCATCATGACCCCGCTGCTGCAGGCTCAACTCGATTCGCCGCGTGAGGGGAAGGCCGTGCGCGCTTTCCCGATTCCGACCGGCGGCTTCGGCGACCCCGTGCACCTCGCCAACTGGATCACCTTCATGCTGTCGGACTCCGCCGACTTCCTTTGCGGCAGCATCATTTTCGTCGACGGCGGCACCGACGCGTACTTCCGGCCCGACGCCTGGCCCAAGGGAGTACCCCTGCGCGGCATTCCGCGGTACGTATTGCGGCACCGCAGGTTCGCCAAGGCCCGCTAGGACTGCTCGGCGCGAATTGCCTTGGGGCTCATTCCGTAACGGCGCTTGATCGCGGTGCTGAGCGCGAAGGCCGTGCCATAGCCGACGCGGCGCGCCACGGTTTCGATGGTGGCATCTGACCCGCGCAGCAGGTCGACGGCCAGCGCGAGACGAATCTCGGTCAGTAGGGCCATCGGCGGTTCGCCGACGAGTTGGGTGAACCGCCGGGCCAGTGCCGCGCGGGACAACCCGACCTCGGCAGCCAGCGCCCCGACGGTCCACGGGTGTGCCGGGTTGTTCTCGATGAGCCGAAGCGCCGTGCCCACCTGCGGATCTCGATAAGCGCGATACCAGGCCGGCGCGTTCTCGCGGGACAGCCAGCTGCGCAGTGCCGCGATGGTGAGCAGATCCAGCATTCGGTCGAGCACGGCGCCCTGTGCCGGCTCGTCGCGCGACATCTCGTCGAGCAGCAGATCCACCAGCATGCCGTTGACCTCGCCGCGCCGAACCACCACCAGCGGCGGCAACGCCGACAGCAGCCGACGGCACACGGCGCCGACTTCCTCGTACGCGCCGGTGATCAGCAGGGTGTCGGCATCCGGTCGGGTGCCCCAGCTCCGGACTCCGAGACTCAGTGCCTCACATAATGGTTCACCATCCACGGTCATGGTTACCTGCCCAGGGTGTACGACGACCTGGGGCACGGTGGTGGCATCATCGGCGACGGTGTAACCGTCCGGTCCACGGAAGATGGCGATGTCACCGGCCTCGAGATACCGGCACGCCGCGCCGTCTGGCACCACGGCGGCCGAGCCGCGGGCCACCACCACGATGGTGAGCGGAGCACGATCCTCGACCCGCAGCGACCACGGCGCGTCGAGCAACGACCGCATCAGAAACGCGCCACGGGCGCGCGGCCCCTCCAGCAACCCCGCCAGGGCATCCACTGCGTTCACGTTAGACGACGGCCGATGTAGACGCTCGCGTATGGAAGTGAGCCTTTTGGCGATGGATCGTCCAACCTTCGCTGAATACGGTCAGCCCATGACTTTCAGCAAGCTGCCTCAGCCCGTCGGCGTGACGGTACTCATCGTCGCTGTGGTGACGTCCGGACTCCTGGCCGGCCTGTACTACTCGTACGCGGTGTCGGTGATGCCCGCCCTCGGCGCGTTCGATGACCGCACCTACATCGACGTCATGAACAAGATCAACGTGGTGATCGTCAACCCAGCGTTCATGCTGACGTTCCTCGGGTCGGTCGGCTTCACGGCACTGGCCGCGGCGTGCTACCTCAAGCCCGATGCCCGGCCCGTCCTGATCTGGATCGGAATCGGATTGGCGCTCAACATCGCCAGCCTGGTCATCACGTCAGCCGTCAATGTGCCGCTGAACAACAAGCTCGCCACCGCGACCGCCTCGACCACGCCCACCGACCTCGCGGCGCTCCGAGTGCAATTCGAGTCGACCTGGGTGCGCTGGAATGTGATCCGCGCTCTGGTCAATACCGCGGCCACCGGCGTGCTCGGCTGGACCGCGATACTCGCGGCCCGCGGTTGACGCCTGATTAACGCACGGTGACCACAACCATGGGCCGGCGCGCAGACCTGCGGCATCGTGGCGCCAGTGGTGACTTCCGAGATCAAGGCCAGCGATGCGCAGTTGGCGAAAGGCCTCCGGCGCAGGCATTTGAACCTGATCGCACTCGGCGGAGTGATCGGCGCCGGGCTGTTCGTCGGCAGTGGCGTCGTGATCGGCAGCGCCGGACCGGCAGCCATTGTGTCGTTCCTGATCGCCGGCATCATCACCCTGCTGATCATGCGGATGCTCGCCGAGATGGCCGTGGCACAACCTGTCGTCGGCTCGTTCTACGTCTACGCCCGGCAGGCACTCGGGCGCCGCGGCGGCTTCGTCACGGGCTGGATGTATTGGTACTTCTTCGTGATCGTCGTCGCGGTCGAAGCCGTCGCGGGCGGGCGCATCCTGCATCTCTGGCTGCCCGCGGTACCGCTGTGGGCATTGAGCCTCGGCCTGATGCTCGCCCTCACCGCGAGCAACCTGGTCTCGGCGCGCTCGTTCGGCGAGTTCGAGTACTGGTTCTCGTCGGTGAAAGTCGTTGCCATCGTGGTGTTCCTGGGCATGGGCGCACTGTGGCTCACGGGCCTGTGGCCGCACTCCACACCCGGCCTGTCCAATCTGATCGATCACGGGGGCTTCGCGCCGCTCGGCTGGGGCGCGGTGCTGGCCGCCGTGGTGCCCTGCGTCGCTTTCTACACGGGCGCCGAGATCGTCACCATCGCCGCCGCCGAATCCGATGAGCCCGAACGCGCGGTGACGCGGGCGATGAAGTCGATCGTGTTCCGGATCATCGGGTTCTACGTCGGATCGATCCTCGTGGTGGTCGCCATCCAGCCGTGGAACACCAAGAGCGTCAGCATCAGCCCCTACGCCTCAGTGCTCACCGTCCTGGGCATCCCGGGCGTCGCGACGATCATGAACTTCATCGTGCTGACCGCGGTGCTGTCCTGCCTCAACTCGGCGCTGTACACGACCTCGCGAATGCTGTTCGCGCTCACCACCTCTGGCGATGCCCCCCGGTTCTTCACCAAGCTGTCCCCGAGCGGGGTCCCGCGCCGCGCGATTCTGCTGGGCACGGCCGTCGGGTACGCGTCGGTCGCCGCGACTTACGTGTGGGGCGACGTGGTGTTCAACTTCCTGATCAACTCCTACGGCGCCGTCGCGCTGTTCGTCTACCTGATCATCGCGATATCGCAGGTCGTCCTGCGCCGCCGGATCGAGCGGACCGCCCCGGGCACGCTGAAGTTGAAGATGTGGCTGTTCCCGTGGCTGAGCTACGCCACCATCGCACTCATGGCGACCGTCATTCTGGCGATGGCGTTCCTGCCCGACACCCGATCACAGTTCCTGATGAGTGGTGTCACGCTGGCCGTCATCCTCGTCTCCTTCGAGGTGGTCCGGCGGCGCAACTCACCTGCAGCCGAGCCCGCGACCCCGGTTGCGGTCACTGCCCTGCAGCAATGACGCTGATCGCGATATCGGTCGCCGGCCCGATGATGCTCTCGATGTCCAGTTCATCTTCGGCGGTTTGGGCGGCCAGTTCGCGCACGCCGGCCAGCAGCATCACGGCCTTGGGCTTGGTGATGGCAGGCAGTTGCGCGCGCTGGAACCCCGGATTGTTACCGAGTTCTTCGAGAAGCGCCGCGAGTTCCGCAAAATTACGCCGCTGAATCGGACGGGCGGCCGCCCCCAGGGCCGGCAGGTCGCGGACCCAGCTCAGCGAAATCGCCGGACGCGCAGTGAGATGCGCGATGTATGCGGTGAACATCTGACGAATTTGATTGTGCCAGTGCGCATCTGAATCGACGGCCTGCCGGATGTCGGCAACCAGATCGTCGGTCACCGAGGCCAACAGCGCCAAATAGCACTCCTGCTTGTTCGTGAAATACAAGTAGAAGGTCGTCTTGGAAGCCTGTGCGACCCGCACGATATCCACCACGGAGGTCGCGGCGTAGCCGCGCTCGGCAATCAGCGCGGCGAGGGCGTCCACGAATCGCTGACGGGTGTCATCCTCCGTGTTGCGCATGACAGTACGTTATCGTACTGTCCCCTGACGTGTGAGTACGCGGTCGTACTCGGGATGAGGGAAGACCATGATTCGTGATGTGCGACGCCGGAGGCGCGGCCCCGTCGCGCGCCTGGCACTGACCGCGACGCTGGCGCTGATCACCGTTGTCGGCGGGACCGCGGCGCCGGCGTCCGCCGTGGCGATCACCCGCTGCCCGTGGCGGTCCACCACCGTCGCCAGTGGGCTCGGTTCGCTGGAGAACCTGGGATTCGACGGTGCCGGCACCATGCTCGTCTCGCGCACGGTCGGCAATTCCGGGCAGCTGTACCGCCTCACACCCGACGGCAGGGGCAGCACCTTCGTGCCGAATGTTGCTGCGCCAGGCAGCATCACCATCGCTGACGGGGCGGCCTACTTCACCACCGGCAACAACTTTCTCTCCGGAGTCTTCGGCAGCAAGGATGGCACCATCGCTCGCGCGGACCTCGGCACCGGCGCGCTGACGACGATCGCCGCCAAGCTCACGATGCCCAACGGAATGGTTCGGTTGCCCGACGGTTCGTTCATCGTCTCGCGCAATATCGGCTGGACTACCGGGCTGACCAGGATCAGCGCCGACGGCACCCGCGAAACCCGGCTCGCCCCCTCGGTGACGATGGCCAATGGCCTGACATACGACGCCGCGCGGGGCGCCGTCATCGCGTCGATGGATCTGCACCCCGTCAGCACCCTGGCCATCGTCGACGTCACCGATCCCACCCATATCCGCACTGTCAATCTGGGTCTGCTCGGGCTGTTCGGGTTCCCCGATGACCTCACGGTCGGCCCGGACGGCCTCATCTATCTGGCGATGGACGGCGGTGACATCGTCCGCGTCGATCCCGACCACCACGCCGCATGCATTGTGGCCTCGGGGTTGTTCGGCAGCACGTCGGTGCGCTTCGGCGCGGGGCCCGGGTGGGACCCACAGGCCTTGTACAGCACCGACCTTTTCGGCACCATCCGCAAACTCGCGCCGACCGCCGGGTGAGCAGGCATCCCGGTGACCGGGCAACAGGTGTGCACGCGAACACCAGTGCCGCAAGAATCCTTCGGCAACGAAAGGACTTGCAGCATGGATAGATTCAGCGAACGCCGGGTGATCGTGACCGGTGCCGGGTCGGGCATCGGCCAGGCGACAGTGGCTCGCCTGCTCGACGAGGGCGGCACCGTCGTCGGGTGCGACATCTCCGCCGAAGGCCTGGCCCGGACCCGGGCAGCCGCCGAAAAGGCCGGTACCGCAGCGCGTCTCACCACCACGGTGCTCGACATCTCATCCGAAGAGGATGTCAGGACCGGCGTCGACGCGGCGATCGCCGACATGGGCGGCCTGGACGTGCTGGTCAACGTGGCCGCGATCGAAACCTGCTCACACACCCACGAGACCACCCTCGCCGACTGGAACCGCATCATCGCGGTCAACCTGACCGGCACCTTCCTGATGACCCGCCAGGCCCTGCCGGCTCTACTCGCCTCGGGGCGCGGCGTCGTCATCAACTTCACCTCGACCTCGGCGAGCTACGCCCACCCCTATATGGCGGCCTACTCCGCCAGCAAGGGCGGCATCCTGAGCTTCACCCACTCGCTGGCCCTCGAATACGCCAAACAGGGCCTACGCGCCGTGAACATCCAGCCCGGCGGCGTCTCGACCCCGCTGGCCAACGGCACGTTCGCCAAGATGCCCGAAGGTACCGATTACAGCCTGTGGACCAAGCAGGTCCCCATGCTCAACACCGGCAACGAAGCGAACCTGGGCGACCCCAGCGCGGTCGCCGCGGTCGTCGCCATGGCCGCTTCCGACGACGGCGCGTTCCTCACCGGCACCGAGATCCGGATCGACGGCGGCGCGCACTGCTAGACCATCCGCGGGTGTCCAGCTGACCAGCGTCCGATCTGTCCCCTCAGCGGACGACCACCTCGCTGGGCACCCGCGGATCACCAAGCATCGCCCGATGCGACGGCGGCGTGCGGCCGTCCACGTCGGTGATGCCGTAGCGCTGGGCTTCTTCCGCGGCGATCACGGTCTGCCCGCTGATGCCCTCCAGGTCCGGGTCCTGGTACAGCGCGTTGATCACATGCCCGATGAATTCCGGCGTTTCGAAATTGCCGGCAGCCTTGGCCAGCGTCTCGGCGTCGAACGCCTGCTTGAACTTGTCGGTGAGCAGAATGCCCATCCAGATCGACAACGTCGACACGCCCGTGCCGTGGAAGTCGACGGCCATATCGGCGGCCATCTTGTCCACACCGGCCTTCTGCGCCCCGTAGGCGGGGCCGTGCATGTAACAGACCCCGCCCGGCGACGAGGTGAACACGATCAGGCCCCGTCCTTGCGCCACCAGCAGCGGTGCGGCATGCCAGGACGCCACATACGCCGACCGCAGGCCGACGTCGAGCACATCACCGAGGCCGATCGGCTTCTCCCAGAACGGCTTCGGGTCGACGAGATTGTCATGGACCACTGCGGCGTTGTTGACCAGCAGGTCGAGCCGTCCGGCCTCGTCGGCCACCCGCGCGAACAACGCGGCCACCGCATCGTCGTCGCGGTGATCCACCGGAACGGCGATGCCGCCGTCGCCGGGATCGGTCACGGTACGTCCGGTCAGGTACACGGTCCACCCGTCGGCCACCAACGCTGCGGCAATGCCCTTTCCGGCGCCCCTGCTGGCGCCGGTGACGACCGCGACCCGTTTGTCTGAGCTCATGCGGCTATGGTGCCACGCCCAGTTCGTCCTGAACGACGTGCACGACACCGGCCGCGACCGCAGCGGCGATGGACTCCTTCAACTGCCCACAGGCCAGGAAGATCCGCCCCGGCAGGCACTCCGCGCGCCGGCGTTCCTCGCACCTCGCGGCCGACTCGCGCGTCCACTGCACGCTGGTCTGCTGCCAGCTGCCCTTGCGCGCCAAAACCTGTGCGCCGCAGGCACGGCAGGCCACCGGCACCATCGGCATGTCGGTCAGCCGGATATCGGGCCGCGCGGCCATCAGACCGGCTCCGCGGCCCGCGCTGCTGCGATGTTGGCTGCCATCTCCTTGGTCCACGCCTCGCGCGGGGCGGTGGTATCCAGTTCGTATTCGAACCGGTCGGTCATCTCCGGCACCACATCTGCGACGTCGACGTAGAACTGCTCGTACCACCGGCGCAGCTGGTAGACAGGCCCGTCCTCTTCGACCAACAGCGGATTATCGATGCGGGCCTTGTTCTTCCAGATCTGCACGTCCTGCTCGAAGCCCTGTTTTACCCAGTCACCGAGCGCGTGCGCTGTCGCGACGGCCGCTTCCTCGGGCAGGCCCGCCATCTTTTTGACGATGATTCCGTACTGCAGCACAAAGGAATTCGCGTCGATCGGGTAATGGCAGTTGATCAGGATGGTCTTGTGATCGGCGTCCGGGTAGTGGTACGTCAGGTCGTCGATCATGAAGGACGGCCCGTAGTACGACGCCACCGACGTCGAGCCCAGCATCTTCGCGCCCTCGGTGCCCTGCATGTCCTCGCGGCCGCCACCGTTCATGTACTGCGTCGCGATCTGACCTTCGAAGATGTTCTTGAAGTGCGACGGCACCGCGCCGTGGATGTAGAAGAAGTGCGCCATGTCGACGACGTTGTCGATGATCTCGCGGCAGTTGACGTTGACAACCGTTGTGTACCAATGCCAATCGGTCCACTCGTCGCTGCCCGCCTGCTCGATGCGCGGGATGTAGCAATCCTCCGGCGGTGCGCTGCCCTCAGGGTCGTTCCAGATGAACAGCATCCCGTCCTGCTCGAAGGTCGGCCACTTGGCGGTGCGGGCGAGCCGTGGCGTGCGCTTGGCGTACGGCACCAGCTTGCACTTGCCGTCGCCGCCCCAGCGCCAGTCGTGGAACGGGCACGCGATCTCGTTGCCCTTGACCGTGCCCTGGCTCAGGTCGCCGCCCATGTGCCGGCAGTAGCTGTCCAGCACGTTCAGCTGGCCGTCCCCACCCCGGAACACAACGAGCTTCTGACCGAAGGCGTTGATCGAATGCGGCTGACCGTCGCCGAGCTCCCTGGTCAGGCCAAGGCAGTGCCAACCACGGGCGAACCGGTTCGGCGCTTCACCGGCTTCGATCTGGCGAACATCGGCATCATCCAGTGACATCTGATGGACCATCCTCACATTGAAAACTGGGCTGCAGTTCGATGGTTCAGGTCTAACAGCAACGGGGCGGCGAATGCGCGTGATATCCCGCTGGTAGGGACGTCCGAGCCTGGAAACCCCTCTGCCGCAATACGCTCAGCGGCCGTGACGACATCTGCCGCGGCCACGATTCCGGCCGGCCTCGACATCGCTGACACCACCGTCGATCTGCTGGTGATCGGTTCCGGTACCGGCCTGGCCGCCGCGCTGAGCGGTCATGAATCCGGGCTGGGCGTCCTCATCGTCGAGAAGGCGTCCGACGTCGGCGGCTCCACCGCCCGCTCGGGTGGCGCACTCTGGCTGCCGACCACTCCCCTGCTGACGGACAAGGGCACCGCCGACACCGCCGACCGGGCCTCTACCTAC
>Ga0105237_10002161_pt1 | contig 24723 bp, 35 predicted proteins | sample KBSC24metaG_FD_81520 | JGI IMG/M metagenome (GOLD analysis project Ga0105237, IMG submission 81520) | Corn rhizosphere microbial communities from Kellogg Biological Station, Michigan, USA - KBS C2-4 metaG | ecosystem: Host-associated > Plants > Roots > Rhizosphere > Soil | place: Michigan, USA...
CAAGCAGCTGGCCGCGGCGCTGCGCCCGATCTACACCGCCGTCAATGCCGAGGCGGCAGCGGCAGCGCTGGACGCGTTCGAGAGCGGGCCTTGGGGTCAGCGGTTCCCGACAGTCGTGGCCGCGTGGCGACGCGCCTGGGATCGCGTCATTCCGTTCTTCGCTTTCGCTCCATCGGTACGCCGCGTCATCTACACGACGAACGCGATCGAAAGCGTTCACGCGCGCCTACGCAAGATCATCAAGACCCGTGGTCATTTCCCGAACGACGATGCGGCCACCAAACTAATCTGGCTGGCGTTACGAAACATCACTACCGACTGGAGCCGCGCAGCAAAGGAATGGCGCGAGGCGATGAACCAATTCGCGATCGCTTACGGCGACCGCTTCACCCAAAACATCGCGTAAGATGGTCGCGCGTTCTGAACATGGTGGGAAAGAGACTCTCTCAACGAAAAGCCTCAAACACAAAAATTCTGACAGCTCCCCGCGCTGAGGTCCAGCGCCGGAACCCGCGAAACTGTCACTGACAGCGAGTACTCAAACAGCTCCACGTCGGGGATACTCGCGCACGCCAACCGCAAGTCTTCAGTCATCGTCCTGCACACGATCATTCCCCGGACCCTTTGGCCGGGTTCGGCAATGTTCTGCCGGATCCAGTTCACGTAGCGGAGCAGTTGACCCACCACGCGGTCGTAACCGCGGGACACTTTCAGTTCGAGGACAACCAGGCTGCCGCTTTTGTCGATGGCGAGGATGTCGATGCGGCGGCCGCCGGCGTCGAACTCAAAGCCGCGCACGCCTTCTTCTTCGTAAAGCCGCAAACCTGGCTCGATCGTTTCCAGGTTCTCGGCAAGGTATCGCTGCAGGTCCTTTTCGAGCAGGAATTCGCTCGATGCTGCCGCACGTTCGTCGGCTTCTTCTTCCGCCAACTCTTCGACCTCGGTTTCCCGATCCAGCGCCTGCTCGCGCGCGACATCGCCATCTACGAGGTCATGAATGGGTGCCGGATCTTTCCCGGCTTCGTACAGGCGGTATTCCCTTGGCCCGAGCTTGAAAAAGACGTCGTCGGACGCGGTGATTGGCGGGTGATGAAGTCGGCTGGGGTTATTGGTGGATGAGAGTCGCAGGTGTTCTCGAACCGTTGATTCTTGCAACTTAGGGTAGCGCTCCTTGAACCACTCCAAGGCGCGCGTCGTCGTCAGCACCTGACCTGGCTTTAGCCCAAGATCGGCTACCAGTTCTTTGACCAGGGCGCGCGTGCTCTTTTCGTAGATCGACTTGGGCATTGGAAATTCCGTGGTGGGAACATTGAACCATATCGGCGAGCTGGGATGCGTCCAAGCATACGCCTTCTCGGTTATTGTTCGGTCTGCGATGATTAACCCAGTACTCGACAATTTGAGTCATCTGCTATCGGCGATTTCACCGCTCGCCGCGCTGCGTGATTGTCGGTGCGATCGTGCTGATGCGGGTTGCCCGCTACGGTGGCATGTGGATCTACGCCATCGTGGCGTTCCCGGGAACGCTGGCGCATGAGCTGTCGCATTACCTCGTCGCGTTTGTCTTGGGTGGACATCCGACGTTTCCGTCTTTGATTCCCGTCCGCGAGGGGCGCGCGTGGCGGCTGGGGCAGGTGCAATGTCGAGCAGGAAGAATTCGCGGACTCTTTGTCGGCCTCGCGCCGCTACTGTTGCTGCCACTTGCTTATTTGTGGGCCGCGCATTTTCTCGTGGGCTCGCGCGGCGCGATAACCGCACTTCACGCCTGGGTCATCGCAGCGTTCACAACGCGTCGTGGCCGTCGCGTGAGGACTGGCGCATGGCGCTGCCGGCGATTCTTGTGATGGGTGTGTGGGCAATCGTTGCCTCCGGGGCCATGCTTCGCTGACCGATCTTTTACCTGAGTGAAATCGACATGCGCGCTGTTGACTGTACAGTGGCACAAGGCCTGTCATAGCATGGGTCGAACATCGATCATTTCCAAACGGGGAATCAGATGAACGCAAGTGATAGCCGCCTTTCCAAAACCGGCATTCTCCAAGGATTCGCAGCCGCGGTGATGTTGTGGGCGAGCATGGGTTTGGTCAGCGATGCCGTAGCTCAACAACGCGTACAGCACTGCACCAATACGGTCATGGGTCCCCCTGTGTGCGAGGACAACATCAAACTGGGCGATTCGTTAAACGGGTTCCCGACAGGGCCCGGCCATCCCAACCCCAACGTTCCGATGTGGGATCGGCCCAACAATACCGATCTTGATCCCAACCAATTGCCCGATCGCTCAGTCCCGTTCTCCGCCTACACGAAGATCACGGAACCGGAGACGCTGACGTTCATCGCGCTCGCGTTTAATCACAAGCTTTCCGATGACGACAAGTGGTCAATCGCAACTCGCGGTTCCGGGTCCGGCCTCGACAAATTCGCCAAGGCCGATCTGAAAGCCAAGGAATGGCCACCCATCGAAAAGAAGCTCGCGGAACAGAGCAAGCAGCGTTACTACAAGGTGGATGTCTCATCCGGATATGAGCTCGATCCGATCGCCCACGGCAATCTGTTCAAGTGGAGCCAGCCTCTGTATTTCGGTGAGTACAACCTCGCATCGAAAGCCTTTCCGATGATCTGTTTTTATCGCGCGTCCAGTCTGTCCGGCGTGGGTCGCGAATTTAAGTTCGGGCATTGGCAGACCAAGAGCGCCGCGATGGAGCTTCCCCTCTTCAATGGCAAGGGCTCGTGTGCGCACAATTCCTTCATCGACCTTCCTGTTCCGGATGAGAAGCAGGCCCGTGAGTTCGAACACAATCGATTTGAGGCGGCAGGCAAGATCAGCAGCAAGAACATATCGATGCCGGTAACGGGAACGCTGTATTTCTTCGTTGTCGATGATCCGGATGGTGGAGGCGCCTACGCAATCTTGACCCGGGCGGACCTTGATATTCACGCTCGCGGCAGAGACAACGTCTTGGCGTCTCTGACCAATGACCATGTGCATTACGCGCTGGGAGATCTGCCGTAGCTGAAAACGCGCGTCGCTGAATCCGTTCCAACTTTTTAGGCCAAGATCGATTCGCAAGATAGGGGAACCATCGAACGAATCGGAGGCCACATGCATCAAGCGACGACGACAAATAATCCCTGTATCGCAAACGATGCCGTCGGCGCATTGGAGTGTTCGATCGGAACACTCGAGGCGGTTTTGCGCACCGGAGCGATCACAGGCGGCACGCGGAACATGGTTGAGGTGCAAATCGAAGCCAACCGATCCGTCGTGACCTCCTTGCAAACAAGTGATCAATTCGACGCAGCCGGAGAGAACCAGCAAAACGCGGCACGCGTACAGTGGTTGCGTAACGCGTTCAACCACATGAAGACCAGCTCGTCCGAAATTTTCGTTGACCTGTTGCGCATCGATATCGATCCGATTCGCGGCGACGTTATTTCCGGTATCGACGCCGCCATCGCGAAGTTGCCTCTGGACGCGCAGCGAGCGTTGTTGAATCCGCAAGAGCAGCAGCAGCCGGTTTTAGACAGTCCCGGCGCGGTGCGCGAGTATCTGTTGCAGCAGATCGCACCGGCACAGCCCGGAACGCTCTACTGCCTACCTCTTGATTCGCAGCACAAAGTGCTGGGTGTCGAGGCGATTCGTCTTGCTGACGGCGAGGTGATCGGTGTAACCACCCGCGAAATCGTGCGACGCGTTCTGCAGCATCGGGCGGCGGCGATCGTTTTTGCTGGGGCGGGCACATTGCTCGGCGTGCAGGATGCGCTTCGCGCGGTGCGCGTGCTCAAAGATGCCATGCACGCGATCGATGTTCGCGTCGTGGATTTCTTCGTCTTTGCAGGACGCGAGGAAGCGGTATCGTTCGCAGAGAGGGGCGTTCTGTAGATGACGAGCATGGGATTTATCACGGTCACCGGCGCCGACGAAGCCACGGATGTTGCGGCGCTTTCCAAGCTCGACGCCGAGATCGGCCTGCTCTACACCGCGACACCGGAAGGCCGGCGGCGCTATCCGTCACGCGATTGGATCGCTGCGGCAGCGAACAAACTGCCGCGCATGTCCCTCCACGTGTGCGGAAGCACCGCGCGCCAGCAGCTGCACGAACATCAACTGCCGGACATTGTCCTACGCGCGCAGCGAATTCAGGTCAACGGGGCGGTCACGTTGGTGGAGCTGCAAATGCTCTGTGCGCGCTACCCGAAACACACGATCATCACCCAGCACAATCTCAAGAATATCGGCCTGGCTTCGTCGACTATTCTCAATCACGCGCGTCTTCAGGACGCCAGCGGCGGTGCGGGTATTCTCGCGGCCAAGTGGCAGCTCAATGAATCTCCGCGGCCATTTGGTTTCGCCGGCGGGTTGTCGCCGGAAAATCTCGCCGAACAGATGCCGCAGATATTGAAGGTGGCCAGACCCGGCTGGTGGATCGACCTGGAATCAAGTTTGCGGGAGGACGACGCATTTAGCGTCGAGCGAGCCCGTCGCGCCGTCGATGAATTTCATCGCTTGAGTCCCATCGTCGTCGCATGACGACACCGAGCTTTTACGAACGCATCTTGACTCACTACTCCGCTTGAGGAAATTGCATGTACACACTTCGAGTCGATGATCCAAATCTGGATGCTCGCGACCAGGCCACGCTGAGCAAGCTTTACAAGCTTGGCTATCGGGAGGCGGGGGAGGTCTACGTCATACCCCATTCGGTCATGCAGCACGCGGGACTGTCCGTAGCGGACTTCCAATCGGTATTGGCACACGGCCTCATCCAAACAGTGGATCAACACAATCGAATTATTCGCCCGCAAATGCCGATACTCCGGTCGCTGGACGACGAAAAAAGCGGCAGTGTCGACTTTATTCTCGACGTCACTTTGGTGGATTGATTAAGCGAACCCAACGCAATTTCGAAGTGCGTACCGGCGTGCGAGCATCCTGGAGTCGCCTCCATCAGGAACTTTCACTCGCAATGCAAAAGATCACTGTGGACATGCACGCCATTCGATCAACCGCCAAGAAACTGCGAGCGTACCTTCCGCGTAAGCGCGGGGTGGTGATGCGTCTAAGTGCAGTGTCTGTAAGCGCCGGCGAAGCGCGATTTCTTGGCTATCAAAAATGGAATGGATCGCGTCAATCCTTCGAAGATGCTGCGCTCGCTTTGGCTTGCAGGGCTCAAGGCGATGTCGTCCGATTTGATCTGCACGCGACGCACCCGGCGATCGCAGCCCAGGACAATGCGGCGATAGAGAACGTTACCACTCACATCTGCCATGCGGCACCACAGCCATGAACACCACGGGCGTGGTTTCGTGAGGAGGATCGAGCAACCGGATCTGTTCGCGCATGTGCTCACTGCGTACGCAAAACAGTCGGACGGAACGCTGACCAACGACGAGTTGTATCGTCGGGTAGCCGATTCGGCCGGATTGAGCCAAGAGCAGATGCGCGCCTCGGCGCCGATCGGCGTGAAGGGGAAACGCCACGGCGTGCTCACTCGGCAGATCCGTTGGCACCAGCAGTCACTCAAGCGAATGGGCGTGCTCGCGCACGTACCGGGTGTGTCCAGCGTGTGGCGATTCGCGCATCGCACAGACTCCGGGTTGCACCAAGCGTTGCCGAGTACGCGCCTGATCGCCTTCTCCACGCGCCTGGGTGTCGCGATCTGGGCACGATGCGAATCGGTGCTCGCGCGCCTGGATGAACCGGTCGCGCTGCTGTGCACATCGCCACCGTATCCATTGAACAAACCGCGCGACTACGGAAATCCGACCGAACGCGAGTTCACTGATTTCATCTGCCGTTCGATCGAGCCGATCGTTCGGCACCTTCTGCCGGGCGGCTCGATCTGCCTGAACCTCGGTAACGACATTTTTGTGCCGGGCTCGCCGGCGCGCTCGCTGTATCGTGAGCGTCTGACATTGACGCTGTGCGAGCGTTACTCCTTGCACAAGATGGATGACCTGATCTGGTTCAATCCGTGCCGGCCGCCGGGTCCGGTGGAATGGGCGAGCAAACGGCGCGTGCAGCTCAACGGCAGCTACGAGACGGTGACCTGGCTGACGAACGATCCGATGCGGGTGCGTGCCGACAATCGTCGCGTATTACAGCCGCACACCGAGCGTCAACAGCGGCTGATCGACGCCGGCGGAGAGGCGCGCAACGTGCGTTACGCCGATGGCGCGCATGGCGTGCGTGTGGGCTCGTTCGCCAACAAGACGCAGGGAAGGATTCCGCGAAACGTGCTCGAGCACACCCACGGCTGCTCTGACACCAGGCAATACCGGCGTGACGCCGCGGCGCTGGGCTTGCCGATTCACGGCGCCATGCAGCCGTTGTCCATACCGGAATTCCTGATCAAGCTGCTCACCCAGCCGGGTGACCTGGTCGTGGATCCGTTCGGAGGTACGGTCAAGACCGGCCGCGCGGCGGAAAACTCCGGCCGGCGCTGGTTGGTGATCGAGACGATGCTCGACTATCTGCGCGCAAGTGCGCCGCGCTTCGTCGGCGCCGACGGGTTCCAGATGCACGAGGCGATCGCCGCCTGGCCGAAGGCTGCCTGATTTGCGAAACGGCGCAGTTACCGGCACGGTTTCGCCAGGCGTTACCTGCGAGCATCGCCCTATACTTCAACCCGAAAGGAAGGAAATCGTGGCCAATTCAGCTGAAGACATCGGCGGTTCGCGTGAAGGCGCGAATGACGAAGCCGAACTTGCGCAAATCATTCGCACGACGCTGGCGTTGGGGCGTGGTGCGCCAATCAAAGTGGTTCCGGCGGAGCCGGTCATTCTGCGACCGAATCCGCTTCTACTTTCGGATCAAAGTGGTCGCGATAAAACGTAGGCATCCATCGTCGACGAGAGGCACCCGGGTATGAAGGAATACGAATCACTCAAAATCGGGCAACAGATCAAAGACAACGATCCGCGCGTACCCGGGCGCGTATTGACGATTGCCGAGATTTTTCCGAACGGCGTGGTCGCGAAAAACACTCACGGGCACGCGGTCACGATCCTGCGTCGGCGGATCTACACCGACGGCAAGCCACGTCGGAACGGATTCGATCTGCTTCGTGGAGAAAACGCATGAGCGAGAACCAGCAGTTGGTTGTCGAGTTGGAGCAGCTGCAGGCGCGTGCCGACGAGCTGGACCTGGAAGTCACGTTTCTGCGTTCGGAACTGACACGCACGCAAGACTTGCTCAATACGCCGCAGCTGCACGATTTCAGCAAGGCGGTCGTGATCGAGGCCGCCCATCAGCGCCAGCGCTGGGGTGGCGAACACGATGCCGGAAAAACCCCGCAGGACTGGTTCTGGCTGGTCGGCTACCTCGCCGGCAAGGCGTTGCAATCGGCGACGGCGCATGTTCTCCCGCGTTTTCGTCATCGCAAGCGCGGCACCGTTTACCAGGTAATCTCGATTGGTGAAGATGAGAATCGCCGCGGAACGGAAGTGGTCGTATACCGCGGTGAAGACGATGGCAAGATTTGGGTGCGGCCGTCCGAGCAATTCTTCGACGGACGTTTCGAAGAGCTGCCGCGCAAGCCCTCCGACAAGGCGTTGCACCACGTAATAACGACCGCCGCTGCCTGCGCGAACTGGCACGCCGCGATGATGGGTACCACCAACATGCGGCCAGGGCTGAGCGCTGAGCAGCAAACGCTGATCGATCCTGCCGTAACGGCAGTTGCTGCGACGAACGAACCGATACAGGCATCGCATATTTCCTTAGTGGCCGGCGGGAACGGTTGATCGGACAACGCCTACTTCTTGAGCGGGGCGAAAATTCGCTTCGTTCTTGCGAGCCGATTCATCGCGTGCAATGTTGCGCGACATGGGATATATGGATTGTTCATGGCGTCTCCTGGCACACATAGAAAAGCATCTTTTGGCGACGTGCTCGATGAGCACGAAGCGTGCGAATCGCTTGGCGGATTGGTCGACACACGACGCTTGGCGGAAATGCTCGCGTATCCGTCCGCGAATGCATTGCGACACGCTCATCGGCGCGGCAGACTGCCCGTACCTTTGTTCCACATCGCTGGCCGCAAAGGTCTATTTGCGCGCCTGAGCGATGTAGAAATCCTGCTGCGGGAGGGCTTGCAGCAGGCTCATCCGCCAGCGCCCAATGGCGCATCAACCCCAGAGCAGGTCAGCTAGCGCACGACTTCCCGGATCGTTCGTCGGAATCTAGCGGGGACACATGTTCTACAAAACGCGGCTGTTATCGGCTCAGTTTCAATAGGCGTTACCTACTGCGCCACCCCTAGACTTTTGATCGAAGGCACCCGATTGGCGGGTTCCGGAGATCAACGCCATGAATGCACTGGCCAGTCAGGTTGAGCAGGAGTTGCCGCTGCAGGAGAGTGAAGCCGATGACGCGCCGCCCTCGCGGACGGAGCTTCGCCATCTGCGAATCGTTGTGGATCTGCTCAAGTCCCATCGCCTGGCGGTACCGGCCGATGAGGTGATGCGTGCAGTGACCGAGATCGAGGAATTGCGTCCGCTGGTGGAACATCAACGCGACTCGCTGAATCTGCTACGTGTTGCATTGACCGGCCTGGATCGCGCCGAGACCAAGCTCAACGAAAAGCTCGCGGCGCATTCCACGGTGGACATCAACTTGCTTTCCAAAGAGCAGCGCATGGAACGCCGCGAGTGGGAGACGGAGTGGCGCCGAGATGTCGAGTACGCACGCCGGCGCCTGGTGACCGCGGTGCGCGCGCTGCTGGAGAACACTCAGCGAAAGCACGCGCCAACAACGTACGAACTCGACCAGCGTCGCTCCGAGAAAGCCGCGCAGCCGACACCGCCGCACGTGTGGCTGGAAGATCTTGCCAGGCAGGCGGAATAACTCAGGACGCCGGGACAGTCGTTCGATCCCTGCCGGGACAAACCAAAGCGTTGAGAGACAAATGGGTCTTCGACTGCTGAAAAGGAGTTGACGTGTACTTTCGGAATCTGACGATCTTTCGTTTACCCGCAATAGCGATCGACGCGAATGCGCTCAATGATGCGTTGAGCAAGCATCGACTGCGCGAACTCGGCCCCATCGACGTCAGGCTTGCGGGATTCTTGCCGCCCTGCTCATCGGAGGTGAATGGCGATCAACTTGTTTACTCCACCGCCGGTAGCCCGATGCTTGTCTGCATGGGTATTGCCGAAAAGATTTTGCCCGCCGCGGTGATCAACGAGGCACTGTCGAAGAAGGTTCGAGAAATTGCCCAGCGCGATCAGCGCAAGGTCGGCGCGAAGGAACGCAAACGCATCAAGGATGAAATCCTCACGGACTTGCTGCCACGGGCGTTCACCCGGCAGAAAACGATTCGCGCGTATCTGGACACGAGCGCGGGCTTTCTCGTCGTCGACACCGGATCACGCAAACAGGCCGAGTTGGTCGTGACGAAATTGCGCGAGGCGCTCGGCTCGTTCCCGGCCATACCGCTGGAGCCGGAAGAGTCCACGCGCGCTTTGTTCACGCACTGGATGAACACCGGCGAACATCCTGGCGATATCCAATTCGGTGATGAGTGCGAGTTGCGTGAGCCATCCGAAGCCGGCGGTAAATGGGTGGGCCGCAAGGTCGACCTGCAGTCCGATGAAGTACGCGAACACCTGCGCAGCGGCATGCAGGCGGTGAACATCGGCTTGGTGCTCGATGAGTGCATGGGATTCACGCTGAGCGAAGACCTCACGGTTCGCAAGCTGAAGTTGCTGGTCGAGTCGGAAGTGGACGGTCAAACGAACGCGGACGTGTTCGCGAGTGAATTCGCCGTGCTCACGCTGCAAACCCGGAATTTGCTGGAAGCGATGGATCGCACGTTCCGATTTACGCCGGCGGCACAGCCACTGCCGGCGCAGAAACTGGCGGCGTGACAGGCATGGTCCGCATGGACACCAGCGCTTTCGAATCGAACCATGTTCGATTCAACCCGGATGGCGGCGGCATTGTCGCGATTCCGAGCATTGAGCAATGGTTGGCGAAATACTCGGCATTCCCTGTGGACGTGCCCCATGCGCTGAGCTGGTATCCGTGCTTGAGCTATCGCGACCATCTGGCTGGCGCCGCGCAATCGAACATGATGAATGTGTTCGTGTCGCGATTCGACCGGCACGCCTTGTATCTGACGCTCGCGGACAGTCCCAATGCGCTGGCGAGTGCGCAGGTGCTGGAACGATATCAAGCGCAGGGCATCGTCGAGCCCAACACCGACGTCGAGGTGAAACTACCCAAGCTCCAAGCCCAGGACAATTTTGTGTTGTCCTGGACGTACCTGTTGCAGTATCGCCTGGAACCCAACAAGTCCAACAAGTCTCACGTCGACGCCGTCGCTCGAGCACCCCTGGCGATGTTCACCGTGCGCGTGAGAGCGCATCGCTACCGCGGTGACATCTTCCTGACGCCGACACCGCAAGCGGCGGTGGTTGCGGACCGGCATGGCGAACTGGCGCCGGCGATCGCCTGCGTGTTGGGAGCCATGGCCGGCCAGCACCTGGGATATTTCGTGCAGGCCATCCAATTCGATACCGACCGCCACAAATGGAACTTTCACCAGGCCATAGGACCATTACCCGATCGCGCATTGAGCGATCGTGCCACGTCAGCCAGATCCATGAAGGGCATCGTCTTCAGGAATTTCAACCAGGCATTTTCCGAACATACGATCCGCGAACAGCACGTCGAGAATTCCTTTAAGAAGGTACGACGTAAGAGCGGTACTGCTGAAGACCGCAATCTCGCCGTATTGCGACTGCACTTTCACGACCTCGACCTCGGCGCCGCGGCCTGATCTCATGTCGACGAATCCATCGCGCTGGTTGAGTCGCTTCAGTGCCGATCCGCGAGCGTCGTTGCGGATGACCGATTCAGATATTCGTCAGGCGTGTCTGGCCAGCCGAATCTCGCACGAGCAGTTGTCGCGCGCCGTCGCGCGCACGAGCTTGCTGCGCATGGTGGCGGCGCCAATCGCCCTCTTCCTCAGCGTGCCGGTCGCCAAGGCCTTGGGTGCGCTGCCGGGGATCGGCCTCATCAGTGTGAGCATTCTTCTTGTCGGCCAACAGGTATCCGGCCTATGGAAGCTGAATCGGTTCGTTCGAGCCGCGCGGCGGATCCGTCACGATGGATGACAACGTGCTGCTTGCCTGTTGCGTGTCGCGTTCGGACTACGAGATAGCCGTGGCCAACACGACTTGGCCGCGCAATTCCATTGCGTTCACCGTGCTCGCGATCGCGCCTCTTCTGGTTGTGTTCTGGACGCCGTGGGCGGGAGCCACAATGGCGGCGACCGGTGCGCTGTGCCTCTTTTTCCAATGGCGGGCGTCTCGCCTGCTCGCGCGCGTGCGCGAGGTGGAACGAGCGCACATGGCGCGCCTGGAGCGCGCACGTGTGGTGATGGAAAGCTTCGCCATTCTTCACCACCCGTGGTTGGCCGAAAAGGATCGGTCAATGCTGATGCAGCGTGCGGTGGATCGCGCTTGCTTCGCGTTGACGTACCGATCAAACGATGAACTCACGCCGGCACGCTTTGGAGAGTTGGCGTGCACAGCGTTCCAGGCGCTGATCGCAGACGAATATCCACGCGGCAGGAAAGACCAGCGCGGCGGACGCAGCAACGTGGTGTCGTTCAGAACTCGCACCAACTTTTTGACGGGAAGTTCGCGCTTATAACGACGCAGCCTGAATTCGGGCGTCTTCCAACCTTGAGGAGTTTTGCATGACGAAATTTCATCGCGCATCGCGTTGTATTGCCTTGCTCGCCTCCATCGCGTTCACGGCCTTCGTCTCGTCGGCGCCGGTGTGCGCGGCCGGAACGGACACGGCGGTGGCCTACCAAATCAACGTCGGTCATGACGGCACGCAAACAGACGCGGCGCTCGCCCCGCCGTACACCAAGGCGTGGTCGGTGACGCTGCCCGGACCCGTTTCGTATCCGCTCATTGCGCAGGGCCTGGTCATTGTGGTCGCCGACAATCCCACGGACGAGCCGACCCTGTATGCGCTGAGTCAATCTACCGGTGCCGTGGTGTGGTCGCAGCTGCTGCCGTATCCGCCGACGTTTTCCTATCCGTGGGCCAATGCGGCGTATGACAACGGCAAAGTCTTTGCGATCGGCAGCGCCGGCGTGATGTCCGCTTTCGACGCGGCATCCGGATCGCAATTGTGGAGTACTCAACTGAACCTCGAATACCTGTTTTCCTCGCCGCCGACGGCCGCCAACGGCGTCGTCTACACCAATGGCGCCGGTTCCGGTGGGGAAACGTACGCGATCGATGAAGCCTCCGGCGCGATGCTCGCGCACCAGATGGTGATGAACGGCGATCACAACGCGCCGGCGGTCTCTGCGAACGGTGTGTTCGTGTCCTTCGCCTGCGATCAGAGCTACGGCTTCGCGCTCAACACGCTCGCGCCGCTGTGGTACTACCCGACCGGATGCGAAGGTGGGGGCGGCCGCACCGCGGTGTATTCGCAAGACCGCCTGTTCACCCGCGACTGGGCAGGGGAGGGCAACCTCAACATCGACACGGTGACCGGGACGTTGAACGGCACCTATGCCGGCACGAGCGATCCGACGGCGCCGGCGGTCAGTGGCAACACGCTCTACTTCGTCAACGCGGGAACGTTAACTGCGCAGGATGTCTCCCTCCCGTCCGCTCCGACGACGAAGTGGACATTCGCCGGCGACGGCACACTCGTGACGGCACCGGTGGTGATCACGTCGGGCAACAGCGTGGTGATCGTGGGTTCCTCCGCAGGGACGCTGTTCGCTGTGGACGCGGTCACGGGCGCGCAGGTGTGGAGCGGTTCGGTCGTGGCCGCCATCGATGCACCGGATGAAAACAACATCTCGCAGCCGTTGACAGGCTTGGCGGCAGGCCAAGGGTTGCTCGTCGTTCCGGCCGGCAACACGGTGACAGCATTCACCGGCTACGTCGCGCCGGTCATGCCGACGACGAAGAGCCAGTGCCTGCACGGCGGCTGGGTCAAATACGGCTTCCCGAGTCAGGGCGCGTGCATCACTTACGTGCAGACGCACTGATCGATTGATGGGCGGGCCGCATTGCGCGTGCGGCCAGTTCTTACCCAACCAGCGCTGTGGTGACGCAAATGGCTGAACAAAAAAATCAGGTGAACTATTCCATCGAATCTGGCAACGCCCGCGATATTTCGGAATTCTCCTGTTTCAAGATCGACACTCTGATCGCTACGCCAACCGTCGCCGGGGGGCCTTCCGGCCGCTTGCAGGTGCTGACGTATTTTCCTTCACGCGATGCCGAACCGATGTGCTCCTGGGACGAGTCGGCCTACGGCACGTTCGATTCCCTGGCGGTATTCAATCCGCGCGCCGCGGGCTACGAAGGCCGCTCCTCGTTGAGATTGGAGGACCTGGGTTATTCACGAAAACCCAAGAAGGTGATTGTCCTTCTGCGCATGGTCATGAAAGATGGTGGAGCTCAATCGTCGTTGCCAGCACGTATGCTGCGGCGTGCAGTCCGCATGTTCGCCAACGATCCATCGACGCTGGTGCTGGCAGAGTTCAGTGGCGCCGCCTTCACCGATAGCGGCTGGCCGAGTCACCGTGGCTGGGCATCTCAACTGGGTTTTGAATCCACGAGCCCTCGTGTTCTCGCGCTACCCAGTGAGAATCGGGCCAGTCTCGCCGATCCCACGGCCCCGATGCCGCCGTTGTCTCGTTGCGAGCCGAAACCGACCAAGGAACAGATCGAACAAGGACCAACGTTCTCCGGTCGCATATATGTGCGCTCGCTCCATGCGCAGGAGACACCGACCATCGTCATGGGGCCTGGCGGACTCACATCGACCGAGACGATCGCGGACGAGGAGCAGCTCAGGGCGGCGATCGAGCAAGGTCTGGCAGACAACGATCTCGTCGTGCGGGAAGGGGATCGACGCGGCTGCGTGGAAGCGATCAATGGACGCATTCCTGCGCGACTGGCGTTGGGCAATCAGCGCTTCGAAGTGCCATTGTATCCAACCGAATACAACCTGAGTCGGCATCCTCGGCACGCGAACCGCCGGCTCGATACCAACGATCGGGAGTGGTTGTCTTTCCTGCTGCGCTGTGGCGATGTTCCCTCGGCACTGGATGCGTTTTTCCGGGTTACGACAAGCCAATACGATTCCGAATACAAGATTGCCTCCACGAAACATTTTGATCAGTGGGTGGAATATCCCGATCGTTCCGGCACCGGCAAAGCGCTGCTAGTTGCTCATGACGATAGTGCGCGCGACGGCGATCCGCACGTGCAGATTTTTTGTCGCGTCGCGACGGCGCCGGATGGTTTTCGACCGATCGGCGTTTCGGTCAATGACGACGACACGCTGGAAAGCAATTACTGGGGAAAACCGACCAAAGGGGCGCGTTTCCTGACCGTGAGGGAACCCGGCTTCACGCGCTGGACCAAAACGGTGGTCGCCGCTCATAAACGAGTGTTGCGCGAGCAGGCGGCTCTGAAAAAGCAACGCAAGCTCAAGCGGGAAGCGACCAAGGCGCGCAAGCGTCAGGCAGCCGAACACGCACGCGCGACGGCGTCGACCGTCGTAGGTCAGACGACGCCGGCCGAAGCTTGCGGATCATGAACGATCCTGCTGCCGCGAAGTCGGTAGAGGACTTCAATCACCCACAGTTCCTTCTTGAGCGCCGCCGCAGACGATGAACGGATTCTTCTTCAACTTTGGATTGGGTACAGCGGGAATAGAGTTCTTCGCATGACCCGATCTCGCGGCATCAACGCACCGCGCCATGCCTGGACGCTCAAGGAAGTGGCCGAGTTGCAGCGCCGCTATCCGGATACCCCGGCCAATGTGTTGGCGCAGAAGTTTGGCTGCCACGTACAGACGTTGTACCGCAAAGCCATGTCGCTCGGGCTCAAAAAGAGTGAAACGTTTTTGAACTCGCATTTGTCCGGTCGCCTTCAGTCAGGCTCGCAGATCGGCATCAACGGTCGCTTCAAGAAAGGCGCAGTGCCGGCGAACAAGGGGCTTCGCCGTCCTGGCTTCGCACCGGGACGCATGGCGCAGACGCAGTTCAAGAAGGGGCAGCGCGGCAACAAGTTTCTTCCCATAGGCTCCCTGCGCATCAATGCCGACGGATACCTTGATCGCAAGATCGCAGCGACCGGCTATCCGCCGGCGGACTGGAAAGCGGTGCATCGACTGGTGTGGGAGCATGCGCACGGCCCAATTCCGCGCTCGCACGCCGTCACGTTCAAGCCGGGTCGGCGCACGACGGTCGAAGCCGAGATCACCATCGACGCGCTGGAATTGGTCACACGCCAGGAGCTCATGCGTCGCAACAGCTACCACACGCGATACCCCAAAGAAGTGGGCCTGGCAATTCAGGCGCGTGGCCAGCTCATTCGCAAGATCAATCAACTGGAGAAAACCCGTGAAGAACAAAATCGAGGACCTGCGTAATCACCTGTTTGCCACGCTCGAAGCGCTGCAGGACCAGGACAAGCCAATGGACCTCGCGCGCGCCAAGGTCATCGCGGACGTGGCTCAGACCGTCATCAACTCGGCGAAAGTCGAGGTCGACTTCATCAATGCGGTCGGTGGCATCAAGGCGGCGTCCACCGGGTTCATCCCGCTGGTCGAAGCGCCGGTTCCCGCGGCTCCCACAGGTCCGCGCCTGGCGCACTCCCGATAAGGCAGCGCGCCGAAATCCAACTCAACTTTCAAGCTCCAACGCAGGCTTTATGTTTTCGCATATCCCCTGCTGGAGGCGAACCATCCATGTCGGCCACAAATCTGAGTCTTCTCGAGTGCGAGGCAACCACAGGTGTTATTGATGGGCCGAAGAATGCCGGCATGAATCGCGCACTCGGCCAGTGGATGACGCCGGCCTGGGCGGCGCTGGAACTCGTGGAGCGTTACTTCAACGACCTCACCAGCGAAGACCTCGTGATCGAACCGTCGTGCGGAACGGGTTCCTTCCTCCACGCGATACCGCGCGAAGTGGATGCACTGGGCGTCGAGATCGATCCGAAACTTGCGGCGATCGCGCGCGCGGCGACGCAGCGGCGCGTCATCGACGGCGATTTCCGCATGGTCGATCTACCCTTCACGCCGTCCGCGATTGTGGGCAACCCGCCCTTTGACAAAAATTCTGTCGACGCCTTTCTGGAGCGCGCGCACGTGCTCTTGCCGGACGGCGGGCGCGTCGGATTCATTCTTCCGGCGGCCTATTTCCAGACGGCCAAGACGGTCGATGGCCTGATGCGCCGTTTTTCCATTCGCCAAGACATGATCCCGAGAAACATCTTCCCGGGATTATCGATGCCGCTGTGTTTTGCGATGCTGCGCAAAGGCCGCGTTCGCGAGCTCGTCGGTTTCGTGCTGTATGGTGAGACAACCGCGCTGCAGCGGCTGCGTGATCGCTACCGCGCAATCCTCGCCGGCGGAGAAGTCTCCGTGTGGACGGCAGTCGTTCGCGCGGCAATGGAGCAGCTCGGTGGCCGTGCCGATCTGCCGTCGCTGTACCGCGAAATCGAAGGCTCCCGGCCGACATCCAATAAATTCTGGCAGGCGCAGGTGCGCAAGGTCATCCAACGCTTGGCCGACCGCGTCGGTCCCGGCGTGTGGCAACTCAAGTCCGACAGCAACACCACGCGTTCGAACGAACCATTGATACTCCAGGCAGCCTAACCTCGCTTTGACGAAGACGACGAGCACCCTGATGGAATCTTTCCTTTCCGAACTTCCGACCGATCATCCACTGCGTAGCCGTGCGCTGCTTGAGATTGGCGCCCAGACCAAGTGGAAGCTCGCCGAGAAGGGCTGGACAAAGGTGACGTCATCCTGGCGCATCGCACAGTGCAGTTACAATGACCTCGGCAAGGCCTGGACGGATCATTGGGATTGGCGGGCGACGCGTGTGGAGTGATGGCATGAAAACCAAAAGCGTTCGATTGACGATTCCTCCCGACGTGCAATTCACCGATCTCAAGTTTGGGTTGGATTCGACCACGGGCGGATTGACGTTCGAATCCGCGCCAATCATCCGCATATGCCAAGCATCGGGTATTCCGATCGAAGCCATGCGCGACGACGAGGAAAATTTGTACCAGGTGATCGTTTACCTCTACGCGAAGCACGTGGAGAAGGGTGGGGCACTGGACCCGGTATTGGACGACATGCGAAAGGAACTCGAAGCTCAGGATGAAAAAGGTGGCGGCAACAACCATCCACCAGGACACGCGTGACTCAGGGAGGTGCAGCCATGACATCGGAAGGTCTTTCCATTTGGGTGATCTATGATCATCCCACCGATTTTCCCGACCGGTATGTTGCGCGACGGTTTCAAAACGACCGGCCAACTGCACAATTCGTAGAAGGCGCGACGTTGGATGAAGTGCGCGAAAAGCTGCCATTCGGGCTGGCGCAGTTTCCGCGCCATCCGCAAGATGATCCGAAGATTGTCGAGACCTGGTTCTAGGAAGGAGTGCGCGAGTGCACGACGCAATTGGTGTTTGGATCGTCGTCCTTATCGCGATCGCCGCGATCAGGGGCCTTTGGCAACGACGCAATCGTCAAGCGTCGCGTGAAGACGAGTATCTGGCCGATGCATCGAAACGATTGAGAAAGTGGGCAGACCAGCTCACGTTGATGGAAGGTCGCAATACCTGGGACCCATCCCATCCCCAATATCATCGGCATGATGACGAATAAATGATGGTCGTGGTAATCAGAGCGGCTTTGTCACCGCGGTAACGCTGCACGCGCATCCCAAGTCACGGCGGCACTTGTAATACGGCAACTCGGGGACAGCGTCCAGTGGGTAGACCTGGCCGGTGATCTCGCGGCACACCTCGCAATCGGGCACTCCGAGGATGGATACTCGAAGTTCGCCTCCCAACGCCTCGTACTGCTTGAGCGATCGACGGATGAACGCATATGCCCGCAACGCATCGATCACTTGTTGTGGTTTCAGTCGCGGATGCGCCTCTACCGCATCCAACGGCAAGTGGGTTTCGCGATTCGCGCGCCCCGCCGGCGCCATCAATGAATGCACAGCGGCGACTTGGTAGGCAGGCCATGACGCATCGGGCAGGTCCTGCAGGTAACGGGGTCGATGATTCATGATCTCGCGCGCCAGGAACACCTCATCATCCTCTGTCGTCACCAGACCGAACTCCCAGGTCGCCGGCGCGCTGAAGGCCAACGTGTCGCGCCATGCGCGCAGAAGTCTCACGGCACCAACGCAGTCACCGGCCAAGAGGCATTTCTGGGACGACGCCAGCGCGACATCGCGGTTCCGCGCGAGCTGCTGGAAAAAAGGTTCCACCAATTCGCTGCCAGCTGGGCTGAGCACCAGCAGTCCGCTGGCCTTGGTTAGCTCATGGCAGCCCGGCGCGTCCGCTTTAGCCAGACGATCGATGAGTTCAGCTTTGTTGCCCGCTTGCTTCAGACCACGCTGCTTAAGCTCCAGCCGGATCCTTGCCATAGGGAAGAGCGCATCGAGCTTGGCGGCAAGCGGCGCGGCCAACAGCAATCGCCGCTGCACCGCCGCCGCGACGACATCGCCAACCGGATGCTGCAGCACGTGAGACCAGTAGCGTTCGTTGAGACTGCTCGGCTCCTTTGCGGTGCGGAACTCACCAAGGAGCAGCAATTGACTGGACGATCTCGAATCGAATTCCATTATGGACATTCGTGTAACACGGCGAAGCGTTAATACTCAAGCCCACCCTGCCGACGCCGTCGCGGCGTCAGTGACATCCTGCAGGCGTACACTGGGCAACATGTGGACCTGCATCCGCTGTCATGCTGACTTCCCGGAGTTCACCGGCGGCGCCGAAGCGAATCTCGACGACTTCGGCCTGCACTTCCTGTGTCCGGTTTGTGGTCGTCGCAATGGCCTGCGCAATTGCGGGAGGGACGAAGAGGGAGTCCTTCACCTCGAGCAAATCGACGAACCGGAGTGAGGCCGATCAGGTCCCCGGGACACGTGCTCTCGAAGCGACGAGGGCCTGTTTGTCTGCAGTGGCCAAACTATGCCGCATGTCACCCGAAGATTGGCCGTTTGGCCAAACTATGGGTGAACGCGCCGGCGGCGGGGCGCCGAGGGGCTGAGCAAAAAGCATTGCAACTTTTTTGGAGCAGAGATTGTTGAATGCTCGATCCTCATCGAAATCACTGCAATGGGAAAATTCGCCGCTATGAGCCACCTGACCCGCTATTTCTTCGCCGTCTTCCCCGATGCCGTGGAACGAGAAACCGCATTGGGGCGAGCGAACGAGTTGCAATACCGGCTCAAGCTCGACGGAAACCGCGTGCTCAAGAATCGTCTCAACATCACCGTGCAGTTCATCGGCACGTTCGATGGCGCGCGTGAGGACGTGGAACGGCGCGCGCTCGAGGTCGGCGCCACGATGACCGGGTTGGGTGGCCCGATCACGATGGATTGGGCGATGCGATTCGATGGCGACTACGGAAAGAACTCCGACTATCGAGCGGCCATGTTCTATCCCGCTGCGGTGCCGCAGGCCTGGCGCGAAGCTTCCGAACGCATCCGCGATGCCTTCAACTGGCTTCCTGCCCTGCCGGACTTGCCGCCGCACGTGACCTTCATCTATACCGACGACAGTCAACTCGATTCGCCTGCCTCGATCGCGCCGATGGCCTGGTGCGCGCGCGAATTGTGTCTGGTGCGTAGCGTCCAGGGCTCGAACCACTACGAAATTCTGTGCCGCTGGGCCCTATGATCCGGAGCCTGTACATGTACGCGTTATTTTTGCTATTCGGTAGAGTGCCCGAACCATGGTGATGTCGAAGAAAACCAGGAAGAAAAAACCTGAGTTCGGGTTTGTTCGATTGCCGGTTCCGCTGCATCGGCGACTCAAGCAAGTCGCAGCATACGAAGGCAAGACGCTGGCCGAAGTGACCAACGGGATCTTCGAGCGCTACATCGCCGGTTGGGAAAGGGCGGTGGCTGAATTCGTGAAGCAGCGTAGCGCCAACACCAACGTCGAAATCGAACTGAAACCGCCCGATCAGAAACCGAATTCGTAGTAAGTTTTGTCCGTCTCGCGCCATGCGATGTTGATGTCATATCTTTTAATCGGAGATCACACATGGCAACGAAAAAGCAGAACGCTGCTCCAGCCGCAGCAACCAACACACCATCCGCCAGCGCGGAGAACTATCGCATTTTGTCGATCGACGGCGGCGGCCTGCGCGGCATCATTCCACTGGCAATTCTCGAATCGCTCGACAATGAGCAGCCCGGTTGGCGCAAGGACATCAACATGTATGCGGGCACCAGTACGGGCGGCTTGATCGCGCTCGCGCTCGCCAAGGGAATGTCGCCGCGCGAAATCATGGACGTTTACCTGAGCACCGGCGCGTCAATCTTCGACCGCAGCTTGTGGCACGAGGTCAAGGAAATTGTTGAAGTCATCGGCCCCAAGTATGCAAGTGAAAATCGCTTGAAGGTGACACACGACCTTCTCGAAAACGCGAGGCTCAAGGACTACCTTTCCGATAACGGGACAAAAGGACACGTGCTGATCGCTGCATTCGATCTGGACGACAAAGTCCAGCCTCAGAAAAATCTGCGTCGGTGGAAGCCCAAACTGTTCCATAACATGCCCACACGCGACGACAGCGACGACGGTGGTGAAATTGCTTATCGCGTGGCAATGCGTACCTCGGCGGCGCCGACCTACTTTTCCAGTTTTGACGGAATGGTTGATGGCGGCGTTTTTTCCAATAACCCTTCCATGTGTGCCGTGGCGCAAACGCAGGACGCGCGTAACGTCATGTCGATCCCCTTGTCTTCGGTTCGAATGTTGTCACTGGGCACCGGATTTGCCCCGTACTGCATCGATGGCGAAGAGAACTGGGGTTTGGCTCAGTGGGCACCAAAGCTCGTCGATGTGCTGACGGACGGCGTGCTTGGTGTGGCCGATTATCAAACTCGACAGATAATTGGCGAGAAAAACTACGCTCGCCTGTCGCCGCTCATGAGTGAGCCAATTGCTATGGACGACACCAGCCAGATGGGCGTGATGCAACGCATCGGCAACGCGGTAGATGTCGCGCCAGCGCTCAACCTGATTCGTCGTTGGTAATAGGAGAACAAAGGTGATCGTGACCAACGCACCCGCCACCAGCGGCCCATGGCTGACCATCAACCGTCGTTTCGGTCGCGGCCTGGAAATCGTCGCTGCTACCGATCCGTTCTTCACGCTGGCGCAGGTGGTGGGCTACTCCTCGAACCAGCGTGCGAACGCAGCCCTCATGACCGCCTCACCGCAGCTGCTCAAACTACTGCGAGAGACGCTGGAGTTGGTGGAGACCTATCGCGAACGCGTTATGCGCGGGCGCATCCACGGCGACTTGATCGAACACGATGCCAGGGTGGCCGGTGAGGCCCGCAAATTGGTCGACGTGCTCAGCGGCCCGCCAGCGGAACCCTTGGAAACAAATGACTTACGCGATGCGCTGCGTCGCATGATCGCTGACGGCACATTGAGCCGAAGAAACTACGGCGATCCGTCGCGCTGCGCGGCCAACGCTGAACGGGTCAAAGCCGTCGGTCACTGAAGCCGCGCGCCTCGGCGATGGCAACAAAAAAACGGCTCCACAGAATCAGCGATAAGTTTTCATCAACAAAGCGACCAGCATTCTGGTAACAGATCAATTGCCAGGAGCAGTGCATGTCGCAGTGTGTCAGTCAATCAGACGATGTCGTCTCGAAGAGTAACGCGACCGAACAGCTCTTCAAGGTTGCGCGCGCGCAATTAAAGCGCGTGGGTTGCGCGAACGCGACCGGCGACGCGCTTGCCGCCATGTATGCGCAATTGGCACAGAGCACATTGGCGCTCAGCCGAAAAACTCAGCTGGCGATCTTCAACCACCTGCGGTCGCATGCGGACATGTTGGGTCTGGAGATCAAACGAATCCTGCGTGAACCGATGGCCATTTTCGAAATCATTTGAGGCGCCCATGAATCGCAAAGACAAGCTCAAAGTCAGAGCGCTGTTCGATCAACTCGTCGCCAGCCTGAATGCTGCTCGCGATGGAGATCGCTGGAGCATTTCAACGGCTGCCGGACACTATCGCTTTAATTTGTCGGACGGATTGACCGCGCCCTTTCGTAGCGGGGCTCCGTGGATCTACGGCAGCTTCCAGGAATCTCGCCGAGCCGGCGAATTGTTCCAAGCGAATCCTTATTCGGGGAAATTCAATTTTCATGACGTAAATCCCGAAACCTTCGCAATTCGCGTTGAATCGCAGTTACGGCACTTCGCCGGCACCAGTGTCGTTGATGCTGCGTAACCTTGAGATTTTGCCGCGTTAGCCTGACCACGCCGCTGGCATCACCTGGCGCGCACGCCGGAGCTGCCCGGCAACACCAGCGTCCACGGCAACACCGGAATCAGCTGGATTCCGGTACTTTCCTCCCCGCCGGATTTGAGTAGTCGCCGCTGGGGCGCGCGCCGTCACGGTTGCGCCGACAGAATTTGTACGAACTTTTTGCGATCACGAAGGGTGCGATTTTCAGTTAGACCTTTTCGGTCGAAGGAGAACGCACGATGCGAGTTGTCCGAGATTCCAAAACCCTTACTGCGCTGGCTGCCGCAGGGTTCATCGAATACCCCATCGAGCCGGGTCATCACTATGTCAGGGAAAAAACCCTAGCTCAGTTCGAGTGGGAGGGTAAACAGTACATCGTCCGCTATCCGGACGGATGTTTCTATGCGCTGGTGTACGAGATCGTGAAGAACGGGAATTGAGTCACCATGCAACTGGATACCCAGTTCCCGCTTCAGGGCGCGTTCGACTCGCGGTGGGCCGCATGAGGCGCGATTCCTTTCGGTGCGATGGGTGTAAGTTCAATCTGTATTCCGCCCCATTCGGCCAGCCGACGAAGCCACAACCGCATTCGCGCTGCCTGCATTTCCGTACTGACATCCCGATGGTTGTCGATCCTCGCGGAACCTGGCTATTCAGCGACGTGCCCAACGATTGTCCGCAGCTGGCCCAGCAAGTGAGCTGACCCTGCGGTTGCTCAAACCAAGAAAGTGGTTTTTCTCTCTCATCACCATCGCCAGTACAGATTCGGGAATAAGTTTTTATCGCGGTAACTCCTGCGATCGTGGTCTCGCCAACCACGAGGAGTCACCGCATGACCGATCCCGTCAAGTCCATTGTTCTGAATTTTTCACAAGGCAGCTCCGACAAGACCTATCAGGCGCAAATCAAGTCCCGCGACGACGGCTACGTCGTCGAATTCCAGTTTGGAAAGCGCGGAGGGCCGCTCCAGTCCGGATGCAAGACACAGGTACCGGTCTCGATCGAGGCGGCCGAAAAAGTATTTTCGAAGTTGGTTTCCGAAAAAATGGGAAAGGGCTATTCGCCGAGCGAATCCGGTGTCGCGTATCAGGACACCAGCAATCAGCATCGCGTGTCCGGCATCCTTCCGCAGCTCTCAAACCCGATCACGGACGAGCAGGTCAAGGCATACCTCGATGCCCCGGCGTGGTGCATGCAGCGCAAGCACGATGGTGTTCGAGCCATCCTCAAGGTGGAAGGCGCTACGGTCACGGGAATCAATCGCAAGGGTCTGACAATGCCGTTGCCTCAGTCGGTCGTGTCTGCCGCGATTGATGTGCAATGGCACAACGACTTTGTGCTCGACGGCGAGCTGGTCGGCGAGACGCTGTTCGCATTCGACGTCCTGCGCCATGACGGCGTAGATACGACAACGCTGCCACTCTCGGTTCGACTGAACATGCTGGAGTCGTACCCGGAGACCGGCGCGATTCGCCGCTGTGAAACCTATCGAACGAGCGAGGAGAAACAGCGGGCGTTGTCGCACTTGCGCGAGAGCGGCGCCGAAGGCGTCGTGATGAAGCACCTGTCGTCTCTCTACAAACCCGGTCGTCCGAACTCGATGGGCGAATCGCTCAAGCTCAAGTTCGTGGTCTCTGCGTCCGTACGCGTGTGCAGGGTCAACAACGGCAAGCGCAGCGTCGGCATGGAGTTGCTCGACGAGAACGGCAACTGGATCGAAGTCGGCAATTTGTCGATCCCAGCCAATCAACCGATCCCCGCTGCCCTCTCAATCGCGGAAGTGAAGTACCTCTACGCCTTTCGTGGTGGGTCGTTGTTCCAACCTGTCTACCTCGGCGTTCGCGACGATATCGACGCGCAGGAATGCACCACGGCGCAGCTCCAGTACAAAGGCGAGGGCAGCGGCCGCATCGCGGCGTGAGCACGGAGCCAACGTCACGGTCTTCGGACCGTGAAGGTTTTCGTGACAACTTTCGCGCGCGCGACGAAGGCCTATTGTCGATCCATCGAAGCGAGGATGCCGTTTATTTCGAAACGGGGCTGTCACCGGCTCAGTTTCACACCTCGTTACCCGCACTCAAGCCCATATCCTCCAACCCCAAGAGGCCACCCATGCACCTTCCCACTACCCGCGAAGCCTTGCTCAAGTCACTCACGAAGGTGCTCGGCGTCGTCGGCCGCGGCACGGACCTGTTCGACACGCCGGTACTGGGCAATGTCTTGGTGCGACTGGGCGCTGGAGGCCAGATGTTCGTGACTGGCACGGATCGGCAGATCGAGATCACCGCTGTCTCAACGGTGCCGGACGGCTCCACGCTGGGCATGGCCACGCTGCCCGCGCGCAAACTCACCGAGATTCTTCGCAGTCTGCCGGAAGGCACGCAGCTGACACTCACCGTGGACAAGGA
>Ga0105237_10002165_pt1 | contig 24662 bp, 19 predicted proteins | sample KBSC24metaG_FD_81520 | JGI IMG/M metagenome (GOLD analysis project Ga0105237, IMG submission 81520) | Corn rhizosphere microbial communities from Kellogg Biological Station, Michigan, USA - KBS C2-4 metaG | ecosystem: Host-associated > Plants > Roots > Rhizosphere > Soil | place: Michigan, USA...
AACCCTGGGGCAACCCCCGAGAGTTTATCCAACCCTGAAAGGGTTAATATCGCACATGCCTAACGCTTTCAGCGTTGGTTCTGCTTCTGATTTTAGATCCCAGGGTTGTCGCTGCAGCTGCGCTCCAACCCTGGGACTACAATTTCAACTCGCGATCAACCCTGAAAGGGTTAAATGGTTGGCGAACCCTTTCAGGGTTAAATGTTTATTTAAAATCTTGATCCCAGGGTTGTCGCTGCGCTCCAACCCTGGGCTGGAATTAGCGAACGCCTTCGGCGTTAATTTCCAACCGCACTCCTTCGGCATAATTTCAAATGCACTGTTCGGCGTTAATTTCAAATGCAATACTCTCCGCTGTTGACCTTGGCGTTCACACTATAGTACAGGTCGCGCATGAAACGATCCGTCATCCGTAACGCGACGATAGCGGCAGCGGTCCTGACAGTGGCTGTTCACGCAGGCACAGCGACATCTCAGCAAACGTCAGCGGATATGATCCTGGCCCGCATGGCCCAGGCGCTTGGCGGGGTCGAGAGGTTGCGGCAGGTCGAGAATATTTATCTGCGGGGCAAGGCTGAAGTCGCGGGGTTGAGTGGAACCGTCGACGAATGGCAGACCTCGCGCGGACAGCACAAGCAGATCATCGATCTCGGGGACGTCTACAAACAAACCACGATCTTCGACGGCACTCGCGGTTGGGCAATCGATCGCAACAACCAGATCAGCGACCTCGCAGGCGTGTCTCTGCAGAACGAAATCCTGGCCAACTATTTCGCCACGTTCTCTTACTTATTCACCGACAGAATGCCCGGCACAGTCACCGCAAACGGTGAAGATCCGACCGGCAAATACTATCTCCTCCGGCTCAAACCAAACGGCGGCGCCGAAGCCACATTCGCTATCGACAAGACGAGTTTTCTTCCGTACAGCATGGCGATCGCCAATGCAGAGGGAACCAGCACCATCTATTACGAGGATTGGCGTGAAATCGACGGGATCAAACTACCTTTCCGCTATCGACAAACCGAACCCGATCCGACCAACAACACGCTGGTCCAACAGCAGTCGATCCAACTCAACACGACGATCGCAGCCACGAGCTTCATGCGCCCGCGGCCGGCCGCACCCGATTTCCGTTTTACGAATCGTCAAAACTCTTCGCGCATGCACCTCGAGCGAGTTGATAACGCGATCTTCGTGCAAGCCCGGATCAATAACTCACCGTTGCTATGGTTTGTTTTGGACACCGGCGCCAGCGTCACAGCCATCGACGCGCGACGTGCGCGTGCGCTCGGTCTAAAGTCAGCCGGCAAGGTTGCAGCGAGCGGAGCGGGTGGCACTTCCGAGGTGCAGTTTACGAAAGGAGTGGCCTTCACTTTGCCGGGCGTAAAACTGGTGAACCAGACGGTGATTTCTGTTCCGTTCGTCAAACAGTTCGCCAGCGTGAAGCGACCCTTCGGCGGCATACTCGGTTATGACTTCATCAGCCGCTTCGTGATCGAGCTTGATTTCGTCAAGCAGACTCTTACCCTCCACGATCCAAAAAACTACGCGTACAAAGGGGCAGGCAAGCGCGTGCCGATCGAGATAGATGGTACGCCATTCATGCAGGCTGAAGTGAAGGTAAATGGACAGGAGCCGGTGGCGGGCCGCTTCGAGATCGACACTGGATATGACGGCGCGCTGAGTCTCTACCACCCGTTCGTTATGGCCCACCCGATTCTGATGCCAGCCGCAACAAGCGATCCCAATATTCGGCACGGGATGGAACATTCAACCACGAGTGTACGCGCTCCCGTGGAGAGCGTCGCTTTTGGAGGGTTTTCCTTTCCAAACGTCTTCGCAGATTTCCCGCTCGGGGAGGGAGGCGTCCAGGGTGACAAGAGCAAAGCGGGATTGATTGGAAACGAAATCCTGCGCCGGTTCAAAGTCATCTTCGACTACTCACGCCAGACAATGATCCTGGAACCCAACGCCCGTCTCTCCGATCCTTTCCCCGTCAGCGCCCCACAATGAGTTACTCCACGCGCCACTGAAAGCACAACTGATAACCGTCCGGGTCGCGCACGTACAACTGCTTTGAGCCCCACGGCGCGATCTGCGGTTCCTCAACGTCGATGCCTTGCGCCTGTAGATGACGATATGCGGCGTCGACGTCGGGGCAGCCGAAGTACAAGCACGTGTCACGATGCGCTTTGATTCGCCCAGGATCGGGCTGTGCCGGACGGTGGTCCTGCTCGTGAGCGGTGTTTAGCATCACCTGTACATCGTCGAGTTGCAGCAATCCCCAGTCGAACTGATCGCCTTCGCGCGGTGTTGTTGTCCGAAGGACTTCGAAACCAAGTACGTCGCGGTAGAAGCGAATCGATGTGGGCATGTCAAAGACTTGCAGCAGCGTGCAAACGCCACGTAGTTGTATACTCATGAGCCACAGATTACACAGATCACAAACGTGCCACAATATAACGGCAGATGGTGTTTATCTTTTGGAGGAACACTATGCGCACCTATGTTGTAATTGCGTTGCTTGTCGCTTGTGCTGTTAGCGCGTTTTCGCAACAGGATCAAACAAGAGCGCAGACGCTCGCCGCCTCTTTCAATAAACAAAAGCATGTCATGAAGGAGAAGCACGGCGTAAGAATGGAGAAGTATAAGGACGTGCGGAGCGAACCGCTCGTTCGTCAGAACGTGGCGGACTACTCAGGCGTTTATGAGATGCCGGACCTGGGTTACGTGATTGATGTTCGGGTGGGAAGTGACGGGAAGGTTCAGGCAAACGGGTACGACAAGACGCGGACGTTCACACTCGAGAATGCGCGAATCGAGGGAGCGTTGCTGACGGCGTCGAAGGTTTATCAGGACGGCGCGATGGAAAAGTTTGAGGGTGTGTTTCTGAGTCGCACCGATCGAAACAGCCCGACGGATCCGGGCGTCACGATCTCGGGGCTGGGCGTTATACCAGCAGCGCCGATCGAGGCGCATGGAGTGACGTTCGACAGGCTGTTCTATAGCTTGAGGTAGGTGTGAGCCACAAAAAGGCACAAAGAAGCACACAAATGTGCCTCTTTGTGGCGCTAAGTTCAGTCGAGTTTCTTAGTGAAGCCGGAAACGTCCCAGCGGCTTTCGATATTCTTGAAGAGCCGTAAGCTGTTGAAGAATGCGTTCGAGCCCCCGCCGGCTAGCTTCGAACCTTCCTGACCGGCGATCTTCGAACCTTCTTGTCCGGCGATCTTCGAACCCTCCTGACCGGCAATCTTCGAACCTTCTTGCCCCGCGATCTTCGAACCTTCTTGCCCAGCGATCTTTGATCCTTCTTGCCCGGCGATCTTCGAGCCTTCCTGACCGGCAATCTTCGAACCTTCTTGCCCCGCGATCTTTGATCCTTCTTGCCCGGCGATCTTCGAGCCTTCTTGCCCGGCGATCTTCGAGCCTTCTTGCCCGGCGATCTTCGAACCTTCCTGACCGGCGATCTTCGATCCCTCTTGACCCGCGATCTTGACGGCCCCGCCAACCGCAGCACCAGCAGCGGCCGCAGCACCGAGATATACCCCCTTGTCGTAACGCTCGTCGAATCTCACACCCGACCGATACTTGTATCTCGCACCCGCCGGCACAGGAACGTCCTCGACCGGCGCCTCCGACTTCCTGAACGTGACTTCATACAGGTATTTCTGAAGGAAGTTTGCCCACGAAAGCTTCTTTCGTTCTGAGTCTCTCGCAAACCACAGACTCTCGTAATTCTCCCGCGACACCTCATACGCCTCACACGACCACGGGAAAAACACCGACACACCATTCGAGTACTGGTAACCCCCACCGCTAAACCCACTGAGAAGCACCGCCCGGTTCAGCTCTTCCAAAACCCTGCGGCACTGTTGTTGGACCGCCCCACGCAAGAACTCTACATCCTCGCCTTCGCCAAGCTCGTCCGCGACCCTGCCACACTCCGAATCAAGCAGCTCGCAGAAGTCACCAAGATCTACATTCTGATCGTACATGTACGACTGACATTTCCAGTGTACCTGAAGGATCACGCGCTCCATCTGTCGATAGAGTCGCTTGTTCGGATCGTCAAAACACGAAAGCAGATTCTCAGACAGTTCTTTGAACGCGTCCGCCAGACGTGGCAACTGGCCCAGATCCCACGCAGCCATGTCGACCGACACGCCACCGACCGTGTACGAGTCCTGGCTACGGATAAATTCGCGAACGAATTGCTCCGCGACGAGCCGCGTGTCGATGTTGCGATTATTCTCTCGCGTCAAACAACCGAGGATCTTTGCGTAGGTCCATCCCGCGCTCGGCACACTGCCTTCAGAAGCGATCATCGTTTTCGCCACGTCGGCAAATTGATAGCCCACTTCGAGCATTCCCATAACGCAGCTATCAAAACCCAGAATGTCGAGTCGTTGGGCGAGCAGCGGCGCCGTTGCAGTCTCTCGAAATTCGCCGTCCACGTTATTCCGATCGGCGGCTTCTATTAACTGTTCCTCGGAACACGTCAACCGCATCAGCATCCCGTAGAAGTCCGACATCTTCAGCGACTTGCCCGACGTCTCGTCTTTGAACAAACCGATGTCCTGAAAGCCGAGCGAGTGGCCGGAGAATATCAGCGCGTACTTCTGCGCGCGCCGGCCATACGAGATCTCACCCTTCTCGTTTTCAACTTCGACCTTGTTGACACACCAGTCGACGAAATTGACGATTGAAGATGAGTCAGCGGCGTTCTCATTCTGTTTCTCGTTAACGGGATAGAGTTTGTTTGGAACTTTATAGGAGCGAACGTATCGTGGTTTCCCGGCTTCGGAGAAGTCACAATACAGAGTCGGAATCGCGGGGGAGTTGCCGTCGTAGTACACGAAAAGATTTGGGCTATCGGGGCCGGCGGCCGCGACACTTTTGATCTGCTCCATCGCATAAGCCATGTCCACGGCGAGATTGTTATCGCCGGCCATGTAAATCATGATGGTCCATTCTTTGTCAGTCATGGGAGGTCCTCCTTGTTAGAAATGAGAAAAAGGCTCAAAAAGTTAGCGGAAATCCTTGATCAGGACGATGTCTCTGGTCGCGGACCAGCGGTAGACAGCGATTTTGCCCTCGCGCGAGAAGGCGAAACTGGTTAGGAATTCTGACTTGAAGTTAGTTAACTGCTTTGGCGGCCCGCCGTCAAGTGGTTGACTCCAAACATTTAGTATGCCCGAGCTGGAATCAAGATAGGCTATGGACCGTCCATCAGGCGTCCAGGCAAACGCGATCGGCTGAATGGTGCGAGGCAGCTCGACGGTCTTCACAGGCTCGCCGCCTTCGAACGGAATGATTGCCAGCTTTGGTTGTGTATTTGCCTGATCGTCCGTGTAGAAGTAACTGATCAGCTTGCCATCCGGCGAAACGGCGGGGTACTGAGAAGTACGATCGCTCAATTGCACCGGATCGCCACCATCGATCCCCACCTTCCAAATGGCCCACTTTCCTGACCGGCCAGACATGAAAACTACCGAGCGGCCATCAGCAGAACAGGCTGGATACGCATCAACATAAGTGCTGGCGGTGAGTTGTTTCTGATTACTTCCATCTGGATTCATTCGCCAGAGGTTCCAACTGCCCGCGCGATTGGATTGGAAAACTATGTACCGGCCATCGGGACAAGCTGAGGGTTGTTGGTCGAGAAAAGCGTCGGACGTCAGTGGCTTTGCTTCGGAGCCGTTAGGATTAGCAATCCAAATGTCCCAATTCTCGCCCGTTCGACTGGAGTAAACAATCTTTCCATCCGGTGTCCACGACACAAAATCTGAAAGACTGGTTTTAAGAATCTGTCGTGCCTGACTTTCATCTTCATTAGGAGCAGTCACCCAAATGCTGCTGGCGTTTACCTGTTGGATCGTCGCGATAGTACGTTCGTCTGCCGTCAACCCCAGACTAACGCCTCCGTAACCATTCAAATCGTTCGTTATACGTCGCGTTTCACCGCCGGGATAAGAAAGGGACCAGATCTGTGTCCCGACTGATGAGAACTCAGGCTGAGCAGCCATGATCAAACTACTACCGTCCGAGAGCCAGAGTAACCGACCAACGATGGCCCATCTTTGCGAACCCACCGGACGAAGATCTCCGCCTTCAGCCGGCACCTCAGCAACGGTCGCGTATCCGGCGGCGGTCCCATCGAACACGCCGCAAACGATTCGTTTCCCATCTGGAGACCATGATGGTCCTGAATCAAAGAACGAATTAGGCTGCTTGAGTACGGCCAAAGTCCGCGGTTCTCCGGTAGCGTCGGCATTTGCCACCATCAGTACCTCCTCATCGTGATTCCTGCGCACGAAAGCGAATTGTGAACCGTCACGCGAAAACCCAATGGCACTGTAGACACGATCCAGGACCTTTACGGGAGTGCCACCGAGGACAGGAATACGATAGAGCGTAGGTACAAACTTATTTCTCTCGAGTGCGGCGACGTAATAGATCATCTCTCCATCGGGCGAGAAGGTCGTGGCGATGTACGCGCCGTTCTCGGCGGGCAGAATCCGAACGAGGCTGTTCGTCGAAATTTGTCTGATCCACAGGCTGGTTTGCTGTTTAGCGTCATTCGCCGCGCACACCACGTACTTGCCGTCAGGTGAAATCGAGAGTTGGCCGTTGATGTCTTCGACGCCGTCGATTTTCCCGCCCGTCGTTAATGCCGACATCTTTAACGGACCAATCTGTTTTGGTCGATTCAACAGCAGGTAGAATCCGTAGCCAACGGCGCCGGCGACGATCAGCACGATCAGGACAATCGCTGCGAGCGCCTTCTTATGTTCGCGCACCCGAAACGGCGAAGATCCTCCTGCGGTCGAGAATTCGCCCGTGGCTACAACGCCCTGTCCTGCTGTCGATGCGAGGGTTGGTTGCTGTGTCGCCAATGAGATTGCGGGTGCCTGTGACAGCGGTGGCACGGAACGACCGAGATCAGAAGTTGTTGATGAGTGGATGCCACCAGAGTCGATCCGCTGCTTGAATCGCTTCAGCTTGCCGAGCATTTCCTTCGCGGTCTGACAGCGCTCTTCGAGATCTTTCGTCAGTGCTTCAGCCACGATCAATTCGAGTGCTTCGGGAACGTCGTGTGCGAAATGAGCTATCGGCAGCGGTTCCTGATCCAGGATTGCGACGATGATGTGGTTCTTCGAAGGACCCTCGAATGGCGCGCGTGCGGCGAGCATTTCGTAGAGCACGACACCAAGACTCCAAATATCCGACCGCGCATCGACGTCGCGACCAGCGGCTTGTTCGGGCGACATGTAAGCTGCTGTGCCAAGCACTGCGCCGGGTTCGGTATTGACGATCGCCATCGTCGTCGCTTCCGATCCGGACAAGGTGTCGTATCTTTCGGTAAGTTTCGCCAGGCCGAAGTCCAGCACCTTCACGATGCCGTCCTTGCGGATCATGATGTTCTCCGGCTTGATGTCGCGATGAACGATTCCGGCGGCGTGTGCGGCAACCAGGGCAGCGGCGATTTGTGTTGCGATGTCGAGAATCTCAGACAGCTTCAGCCGCTGGATGCGCATGTGGTCTCGCAACGTCATGCCATCGACAAACTCAGTCGCGAGAAAAGTCGTGTCGTCGGTGCGACCGATTTGGTAGACAGTCAGAATGTTGGGATGGTTGAGCGCCGACGCGGACTTCGCTTCCTGAATGAAACGTTTCAGGCGGTCCTGGTGAGACGCGACTTCGGCAGGCAGAAACTTTAAAGCGACGTGACGGCCGAGCTCTGTATCCTGAGCGCGATACACCTCACCCATACCGCCCGCACCGATTTTGGCAATGATGCGATAGTGGGCAACAGTAGCTCCGGGGGACAGTTCTGCCACTCGTGAGTTTTTATCATGGATGCCACAAAAAGGCACAGAACGCACATGACAAGTTGCTACATTCGCGCTTTTTAGGCATTTTGTGGACTAAAGGAGTTTAGAAATGCAGAAACGCAGGCTGGGGAAGCTCGAAGTGTCGGCAATTGGGCTCGGGTGCATGGGGATGACTTACGGGTACGGTCCGGCGCCCGACAAACAGGAGATGATTTCGCTGATTCGGTCGGCGGTCGAACGCGGGATTACCTTGTTTGATACCGCCGAAGTGTACGGTCCGTTCACGAACGAAGAACTCGTCGGTGAAGCGCTCGCTCCCGTGCGTGAACGAGTCGTAATCGCAACCAAGTTCGGTTTCAAACCTGGACCAGGCGAGCAGTCGAGGTGGAATGGACTCGATAGCCGTCCGGAACATATCAGAGAAGTCGCGGAAGCATCATTGAAGCGGCTCGGAATCGAGACGATCGATCTGTTGTATCAACACCGTGTCGATCCGGACGTTCCGATCGAAGACGTCGCTGGAGCTGTGAAGGAGTTGATTCAGGAAGGGAAGGTGAAGCACTTCGGACTTTCCGAACCCGGAGTGGAAACGATCCGTCGCGCGCATGCGGTGCAGCCCGTTGCTGCGGTGCAGAGCGAGTACTCGCTGTGGTGGAGAGAGCCCGAAACAGAGGTGCTGCCGGTAGTTGAAGAACTCGGAATCGGATTCGTTCCGTTTAGTCCGCTGGGCAGGGGTTTCCTGACGGGGAAGATCGACGAAAAAACTTCGTTCGATAGCTCGGATTTCCGCAACAGTCTGCCGCGCTTTACGCCTGAGGCTCGGAAAGCGAATCAGACTCTCGTGGATCTGGTGTTGAAGATCGCGGAACAGAAGCAGGCGACTTCGGCTCAGATCGCGCTCGCGTGGTTGTTGGCTCAGAAGCCGTGGATAGTTCCGATTCCAGGCACGACGAAGCTGAGCCGGCTCGAGGAGAATATCGGAGCGGTTTCCGTTGAACTTTCGTCTGATGACCTGCGCGAGATGGACAGCGCCGCGTCGCGGATCAAAATCGAAGGCGCGCGCTACCCGGAACAGCTACAACGAATGACTGGCCGGTAAGCCACAAAAAGGCACAAAAGTCACAAAATCAGTTTTTGTGCTTTATGTGCCTTTTTGTGGCTGAAAGGAAAAACCATGAGAGTCATGATCTTTATTGTCGCCGGGGTCATTGCGGCTTTAGTGTTGCTGGTCGGAATCGTCGCGCTGATCGGTTCGAGACTGCCAAAGACCCACGTTGCGTCGCGCTCCATTCACTTGCGTCAGTCGCCGCAGAATGTGTATGCCGTCGTTCGCGACTTCGGATCGGCGCCGAGTTGGCGATCAGATGTAAAGCAGATGGACGTTGACGCAAAGCAAGGTGGACCAGTGTACTTTCGCGAAGTCGGAAAGAATGGAACCATCAATTACGAGTTGACCGAAGACGTTCCTGGTGAGCGGATGGTGACGCGGATTCGCGACACGGATCTCGGCTACTCTGGCCAGTGGACGTATACGTTCGCGCCCGAGAACGGCGGCACACGCGTGACGATCAGAGAAGACGGGGAAGTCTCGAACGTGATCTTTCGGTTTATGTCGCGCTACGTTTTCGGGCAGACAGCGACGATGGATGGATATCTCGATTCACTGTCGAAGCGCTTTGGAGAACAAGCGACGCCGCAGTAGTATCGTGTGCGAATGAAGCTTCGCTACCAAACAGCTTTTCTGATCCTGGCGCTGATCGCGCTCTGTCCGGCGCTCACAAAATCACAAACAAAACCGGCTAAAGAGTATCTCGTTTATGTGCTCTCGGAAGCGGCGGACAAGATTACACTGGTGCGGTTTGGTCCGGGTGGCGCGCGCATCGATCACGAGATCGATACTGGCGACATGCCGATCGATATCGATGGCCCACACGGCATCGCGATCTCTCCCGATCGACAGTTCTACTACGTCTCGATTGCGCACGGGCGGCCGTTCGGCACTGTCTGGAAGTATTCGACGAAAGACGACACCGTCCTGGGGAAAGCGACGCTCGGATACTTTCCCGCGACGATGGACATTACGCCTGACGGCAACTTTCTGTTTGTCGTGAACTTCAATCTGCATGGTGACATGGTGCCGTCGTCAGTTTCAGTGGTCTCGACGCAGACGATGACCGAAGTTGCGCGCATACCGACGTGCACGATGCCGCACGGATCGCGTTTGAACGGACAGGGAACGAAGCAATATTCCGCGTGCATGATGGACGACATGCTCGTCGAGATTGACACGCGCGCACTGAAGGTCAGTCGCAAATTCAGCCTGACGACCAACCACACTCACATGCCCGGAATGAAAGACACTGGCGGGCATGGTATGGAGGCGCCGAAACCCGGTGACAACTCGTGTTCGCCGACGTGGGCCGAGCCTTCCGTCGACGGGTCTTCAATCTATGTGGCGTGCAACAAATCGAGCGAGATCGTGGAGGTTAGTGCGGGCAGTTGGAAGGTTGTGCGCCGCATTCCCGCGCGACCCGGTGTCTACAATCTTGACATCACGCACGACGGTCGTCGTCTCATCGGAACCAACAAGCGCGATCAATCCGTCTCGGTCTATGACTTAAAGAGCGGCAACGAACTCGCACGCATTCCCACGAAGCGCAAGGTCCTACACGGCGTCGTCATCTCTCCCGACGATCTCTACGCCTTCGTAACCGTCGAAGGCGTCGGCTCGGAACCAGGGACTGTCGAGGTTATCGATTTGACGTCGTTAAAGACAGTTGCCACTGTCGACGTCGCCGCAGGTGCCGCAGGTATTGATTTTTTCAAGATCTATTAGACAGGATTTACAAAATCCTGTCTAAATAAAACTTATCGTCCAGGGGCGGTGGTGGAGCCTTTATCGATCTTATCCCCGAGTTTCACGATCCAGATGCCGCTGTTGATGTCGTTGAAGTAGATCAGGCCGTTGTGTGGTTGGGCGCCCCAGGTGAAGGGCATGTTGGGGCGAAAGCTATTCGGATCGCCGGTCCAGAGGCGCGCGATTTCGCGTCCCTGATTGTAAAGCTCGCCGCGCAGCTCGCCTGAGACGTCCAACACTCGCGCACCGCCGCTGTAGTAACCCACGTACATCATGTCGTCCGCGACCCACATGTTGTGCGCGCCACCTTCCGGCACCGTGTACTCCGCAACTTTCCGCGGATTGTTGATGTCTGAAACGTCAATCACGTGAAAGATGCCGCGCACCGGAATCCGCTTCGGACTTCGAATGTCGAAGAAGGCAGGGAACACCTCGTCGCCGACGAACACGTAGTTCTTATAACGAAACACCGAGTGCGTGCCCGCGAGCCAGCCGTTGCCGTACAGCTCGTTATGATTGAAACGAAACTGACTAACGAGTTGCGGATGCTCGGGACTGCCGCCTTTCAAACCGGCGCCGACGTCGAGTATCACCAAACCATCGTGCCAGTAAGCGAGATAAGCAAGACCATCCTTCACCTGAAGATCGTGAATATAACGCCCGGCTATATGTTCGCCTTCCTTGGTCTTGATCGTGGCCGCCGCCTGCGGCTCGGTTTGCCAGCGCGCGACTTCCTTCGGATTCTTCACGTCTTTGAAATCGATCACACGCATCGAACCCGTCGCATCGTCAGTCAGGTAAACGTAATGACCGTCGACGAAGGCACTATGAACACCACCGCTCACTGTCGCCGTGTATTCGGAGATGAGCTTCGGGTGAGCCGGATCAGACGTGTCGTAAAACGCGATCCCGTTCTTTCGATTCGACGCTTGCTCGCGTGAGATCACGAGAATCTTTCCGTCAGCCGTCGTCGAGATGTCGTTGATGAGACGAGCATCGACCTGGACGGTGTCGGTTAACTTCGGATTGGCGGGATCGGAAATGTCGTAGACCAGGAACCGATCGTGAATCGTCGAGTAGTACGCATAGTTGCCGATGATCCACTGTTCAGCGCCCTGATATTCCTTCATCGGGATGCGACCGACGACTTTCAGCTCGTGTTCCAGATCGCGCGGTGTAACTACGATAGATGAGCTTGCCGAAACAGTGCCGCTGGTTCCGGTGACGATATAACTTCCCGGACGCTCGGCGACGAAAGCACCGTCGGCATCAATGGTTGCTCCGGTACCACTCACAGACCAACGCGTGGTGAAATCGCCGGCCGGATCTCCTTTCGCGTTGAACTGGGTCACATCGCCGGTGCGTGCGGCGCGCGCGCTCGCGGTCACGGCCAGGCTGCGCAGATTACTGTTCACAACATTGATCGTTGTCGTCGCACTTGCCACGCCTGACGTGGCGGTGATCGTCGCTTTACCTGGTCCAATTCCCATCACGACGCCGCCCGGATCGACTGTCGCGACTTGTGCGTTGTCGGAAGTCCACGTGATCGGAACACCCGTGCGCGGGTCACCGCTGAAAATGCGCGTTGTGGCGTCGAGTTGAGTGGTGCCACCGACGACCAGCGGCGCTTTCAACGTGCCGATCTCGATGGTCTTGATGCTGGGCGGCTTGACCATCAATCTCGTGAAGCCTGGTGTGCCGCCAACGATCGCTCCCACCGTGACTTCGCCAACACCGAAAAGCGAAACGTTGCCCTGGTCGTCGGCAGCAGCGATATCAAACGGTCCAGCGAAGTAGACCGAAGGCTGTTCTTTCACGACCTGGCCGGACGCCTCCGTTGCCGCCACTGAAAGATTTATTTTTTGTCCGACTTCCGCTTCCTGCGCGGAAGGCGTTATTTCAACGGTCTTTACGTTCGACGTGGCGTGCGTGCTTTGGGCGAAGACGTTGAGCGACAGCAGCAACGTCACGATGATCGCATTTCTCAGTGAAGACATTTGGGGCCTCCGAGTATAGATAAGGTTCCAGTATTCTCTCATTAGCCGCGAAAAGGCACAAAAGTCACAAAACATCAAATCCAACCCGAATTCATTTTTGTGACTTTTGTGCCTTTTTGTGGCTCAGAAGGTTTCGGCCCCCGTCGGTTCGACGTGCGGTTCGTCATTCATCGACTGTCGCAGACGTGAGAGTTCGGAGTAGATCAGCAGGCGTGCGCGGTTTTGATTGCCCAGTGGGCGATGTTCTGCGATCGAATGCCAGGGGTTGTAGGAGAGCTTTCGTGCGAAGATCGTCTGTTCAGGTGATCGGAACTCTTGTTTTGGGATCTTGATTTTTGCGACCGGAACGAACGGCGACAACCGCTCGGGCCACTCGATCGACGCGTATTCAATCGGCATGCGCCTGGGATCGGTCTGAAGTTGGATCATGAAATCAAACTCCGCATCAGTGTTCGACAGCGTCATTGCCAGCGACTGTCGCAGCCAGTCGTCAGGTGGGTTCCACGGAATCTTCGTCTTTCGATTCGAACAAGGCCGCACTGAGTATTTCATCGCCTGTCCTTCGCCGAGCAGATACGGCACACAACTCCAGTAACTCACCTCGAGCGGACTTGTGTTCATCCGCGCATAGATCCCCTGCATGGTCATGTCGAGATAGTGCGAATCGAACGGATTGAGAAAATAGAAGACTGGCGTGCGCGCGTAGATCTGTTTCTGGAGTTTTAAGTTCTCGACGATGTTTGGCGTCGTAAACGTTGGACAACTGATGCCCGTAAAATCCTGCGTCGTCGTTTCGTCGGCCAGGAGTTTCTCGCCCTCGACGCCGATGACCTTGATACCGATGCTGAGAATCCCGCTGTCTTCGATGTCCGGCGGCGACGCTGGACCGGGTCCGCCAAACCGGATCCAACAGGGAAAGCTCTTTGGTTGCGCGAAGACGCCGTGCTTGTAAGCCGCGGGTATGTCTGCAAGCACTTGAAACTCACCACGAACAACGCCATACGTCTTTGTGTTACCAGCGCGCTCAGCGATTCGTCCCTGATACTCGCGTTCGGTGTATCGCGACATCGCGTCTTTGATTCCCGCGCCAATCGCTGCCTCCTCCGGGAGAGTGATTTCCTGACACAAGCGCGTTTCGGGATTTCGATGGAGAATGCGCAGCAGCAGTTGAGCGACTTCGACGATCGGTCGTTGAAACAGCCAATTGAACGCGTCGCGGAAGTAAGGGTCGAAGCGATGCTCGAGCGTTACCAAACTGATAACGAAGTCGTTAAGACGTGGTCCAAGTTTAGAGGACATCGTTAGCCACGAAAAGGCACAAAAAGCACAAAATCAGGAAAAGGCAGGGCACACTTTAACACCTTCACAGAAGATCTGGACACGATTGGATTATTTGCATAGAGTTAACCCGCTCCGCATTTTGTCTCTTGGAGGTTCTCCTCTTGACCTCAGCTATCGAAAATCTTCACGTGCAGGCGAACGGTCTTAACTTTCGCGTCGCTGTCTCCGGACCGAAGGACGGGCCCGTCATTCTTTGTATACACGGATTTCCCGAAGGATCGATCGGGTGGCGGCCCCTGATGAACGCGATGCCACAGGCGCGCATGTACGCGCCCGACCTTCGCGGTTATCCCGGAACCGATCAACCTCACCGCGGTTACGACGTCTTCACTCTAACCGACGACATCAAGGCGCTGATGCAAGCGCTTCAGTTGGACAGGCCTATGCTGTTGACGCATGACTGGGGCGGCGCGTTGGGTTGGATTTTCGCGCACCGGTATTCGTCACTGATCAGCCGGCTCGTAGTCGTCAACTGCACGCATCCGCGAACACTGGTGCGTGCCGTGTTCCACCTGGAAGACTGGCAAACGTTTCGTATTCCATGGGTGCCCTTCTTTGAGCTGCCGCTGATTCCCGAAGCCTTCATTACGACTGGGCTTGGTCGAAAAATACTGCGCTGGTCGTTCACGTCGAGAGAAGGCCAGAAGGGAACCATGGACCGGCCACTCGTCGACGAACTCGTCGCGCGATTTCAAAAACCCGCCGACATGAAGCCATCGATCGATTACTATCGCGAAATGGTGAGCACGCAATTCACACCGCGGAAACGCGCGAAGCTGGAAGCAGTTTACAAAACGCCGATCACGGCTCCGGTCACGCTCGTTTGGGGCATGGAAGACGGCGCACTGTCTTCCAAAGTGGCTTTCAAGAGCGGTAAAGACGCCGGTTGCGAGGTTGAAATACGACCGCTGCCAGGCGTCGGTCACTTTGTGGATCTCGAAGCTGCCGACAAGCTTGCACAGGAAGTCACTCGCCTACTGTAAAAAACAAAATGGCAGATCCAGATCAACAGCAACCTGACTGCGAATACATCGTGGTTGGCTCGGGTGCGGGTGGTGGAACGGTTGCGGCTCGTCTCGCCGAAGCGGGCCGCAAAGTCTTATTGCTCGAGGCCGGTAGCGATCCGAAGGAGAACGCAAGCCACGCTCTATCAGCCGAGGGCCGCATACCATGCGACTACGACGTACCTGCGTTTCATGCATTCGCTTCGGAAAACGACGCGATGAAGTGGGACTTCTTCGTGCGTCACTACGCTGACGATCAATTACAACAACAGGATAAAAAGTATTACGCGGAATACGATGGGCGACGCGTCGACGGAGTGTTGTATCCACGCGCCGGAACACTCGGCGGTTGCACGGCCCATAACGCGATGATCCTGATTTACCCGCACAACGCCGACTGGGACTACATTGCCGATCTCACCGGCGACGCGAGTTGGAAGTCGAAAAACATGCGCACTTACTTCGAGCGCATCGAGAACTGTCATCACCGGCCGTTTCAGCGTTTGCTCTCGAAGATCGGAATCAATCCGACACGTCACGGTTGGAAAGGATGGCTGCGCACCGAAAAGGCGATACCGGTGTCGGCGCTCCGCAATCGCACGCTGAAGCGCGTAATGCTCGACTCAGGCCATGAAGCATTTAAAGACATCGGCGAGAAGTTGAAGCGCATACGCTGGTTTTTAGAAGGGAAGCTGGATCCGAATGACTGGCGGTTGGTGAAGAACAATTCGATCGGCATGCGTTACGCGCCGCTCACCACCAGCCATCATTCGCGTACGGGCACGCGCGAACGCGTGCTGGAGATTGCGTGCAAGTATCCCGATCATCTGCGCATCGAACTCAACGCATTAGCGACGAAGGTGCTCTTTGACGACCAGAACCGCGCGATCGGAGTTGAATACCTCAAAGGCGAACGACTCTATCGAGCACACGCGCGACCCAGCGACACGCCTGGCGATTTGCGCCGCGCGTATGCATCGCGCGAAGTGATTCTCGCTGGTGGTGCTTTCAACACGCCGCAACTGCTGATGCTGTCAGGCATCGGCCCTCGCGATGTTCTCGAAAAGAACGACATTCCCGTGCGAGTCGAGCTGCCGGGAGTCGGTCGGAATCTACAGGATCGATATGAGGTCGCAGTCGTCAATCGCATGAAAGACGATTGGCAACTGTTCAAAGACGTAAAGTTCGACACGACCGATCCGCAGTACCAGGAATGGACGAACAAACGCTGTGGCGTCTACGCAACCAACGGCGCCGTCCTCACGCTATTCAATCGTTCAAAAACCGCCGACGGTCTTCCCGATCTGTTTTGCATGGCCCTGCTGGCGAACTTCAAAGGATACTTCCCGGGGTATTCCGGTCTGTTTCCACGCGGTCTTAACTATCTGACGTGGGTCATACTCAAGGCGCACACGAGGAACCGAAAAGGTTGCGTCACGCTGCGCTCCGCAAATCCACTCGACACACCCGACATCAACTTTCACTACTTCGAGGAGGGTGGCGAAGAGGATCTCGACGCCGTGGTTGAAGGAGTTCAGTTTGTGCGCGGGCTCACAGCCAAGCTTCGGCAGGAAGAATTGATTGAGACCGAAGAAATTCCAGGCTGTGAGCTTCAGACCGACGAACAATTAAAAACATTCGTCCGCACGAACTGCTGGGGCCATCACGCGTCCTGCACCTGTGCCATCGGCCCGCGCGAACAAAACGGCGTGCTCGATAGCAACTTCCGCGTTCACGGCACACAAAGACTCCGCGTCGTGGATGCGTCGGTGTTTCCGCGTATTCCCGGATTCTTTATCGTCAGCGCCATCTACATGATCGGCGAAAAAGCCGCGGAAGTAATTCTGCGAAACGAAATGGGCGCTTAAACACATAATAATATATGTACTCTTTTGTGCCTTTTTGTGGCATAACAACAATTTAAGGAGGAACTCATATGGCTCACACAGTTGAGGAACTACTCAACCTGACTGACACCCAACTTGACGAACTCTTCAGTAACGGCACTGTCGGAGATATTCCCAATGGCCAGGCGAAAGGCACCGCCATCATCGCGAACGGTACAAAGTTCAGTGATGAAATCGCTCACTTCGTCAACTTCTTTGCCTGGCAGGGAAAGACATTCGACGCGCAGGCTGGCGTTCTCAGAAACCGTATTACTCATTTCGGATTCAACGCGATCATCGCCAAGGTTTATAAGGGACCAAGCTGGTTCGACAACAAAGAGTGCATCGTGCTCGACTATTCAGACACCTCATTAGTCGCGCGATGGATTCGCGATGAGATCCGGCTTATCGATCCCAATTTCTATCTGGGACGCGTTTACTGGGGCGAGAAACCGCTGATCCATTTCTCTCTGGAGTTTCCGCCGAGCCAGTAAGCGACTGAAGTCTTCACAATTTACATACCGATATGACGCCTCAATCGAGTTTCATGGTGGTCGCACCGCTCGACGTCAATCGCACGGACGAGTTGCGCAGTTTACTCGCGACAATGAACCGTGCGCCAGGAACGGCGAACCCCGAGAACGAGATCATTCCTTTCGGACGGCTCGAAAAGCTGCACTTTGCGCGTATTCTGATCCTTGAAGATCTGACGCTCGACGACATCACCGTCGCGTATGGTCTACCACGCCAGAACTTTCCAACGTACCTGACGTTTCTCGGCGATTTTGACGGCGACGGCGACGACTTTTGCCGTCAGATGGTCGCCGTTGCGGGCGAAGGTTTGAAGCGGATCTTTTCGTACTGTGTTGACTTTACTCCGGGAACGGACCTGATCCGTTGGATGAAGCAGCACGAACACCGGCCGGCGACGATGTACGTGAATTGGGTTGGTCGCAGCATGCAGCAGATTCGTGAAGAGAACACATTGTGTCAGGTGTTGCAGAAACAGATGTTTGAGAATGGGTCTGTATTTCAACAAGGCTCGCCCGAGGAGATCCGTCGCGCTGCCCAGGCGTTTGTGCGCCAGGAAGTAAACATGCGCCGGCTGAAGTTGACATCACTCAGGAAAGCTCCGTTGGGTTGGCGCATCAGGAATCTGTTGAATCTCATTTTTATTCCCGTGCTGCTGCTGATCCTGGCGCCGTGGTTTCTGCTTTATCTGCCGATCTTTTTGATTCAGTTGCGCCGTCGCGAGAAGCGTGATCCGGTGATCGCACCTCGCCCTTCGGCCGAGCATGTGCATCGGCTCGCAGAAATCGAGGACCACGACGTCACAAATCAATTCACCGCAATGGGAAGCGTGAAACCTGGATTGTTCCGCCGCTGGTTGTTCATCAGTCTGTTGTGGCTTATTGAGTACACAACGCGTCACGTCTATACGCGCCGCTATCTCGCGCGCGTGCCGTCGATCCATTTCGCGCGCTGGGTCTATATCGACGACAAGAAGCGACTCGTATTTTGCAGCAACTACGACGGCAGTCTCGAAAGTTACATGGACGACTTCATCAACAAAGTCGCATTTGGACTAAACGTCGTTTTCAGTAACGGAATCGGTTACCCGCAAACGAACTGGCTGTTCTCCAAAGGCGCGAAGAACGAGCAGCAGTTTAAGTACTACATTCGGCGTCACCAACTACCGACTGAAGTCTGGTACAACGGCCATCGCGGTCTCACCAACTTCGACCTGTTCAGAAACTCGCAAATCCGAAACGGAATCGACCAACAGTCGATGACAAATGCGGAAGCCGCACAGTGGCTCGCACTGATATGACTTAACTTTGCGCCTTTGCGCCTTGGCGAGGAGACGGTTTTTCCTCGCAAAGGCACAAAGATGAACTTCAATGATGCAGCAGCTCGATTTCGACGACGTTCAAGGACTGGCGCGCTTTGGTTTTGGCAGCATGCGACAGGCGTGCTTCTACCTCGTGTGTATAAAAGACCTCGCTGCGGCACGAGCGTGGTTGCTGGCCGCACACGTGACTACTGCACGCACGTTGGATCCTCCACCATCGACAGCCCTGCAAATCGGCTTCACGGTCGACGGACTCGAGAAGCTCGGCGTTCCGCGTGAAGTCATCAATGGATTTTCGCCTGAGTTCTTGCTCGGCATGGCCGAGAAGAACCGTTCGCGCCGCCTGGGCGACATTGGACCAAATGATCCAAGCCTTTGGCGTTGGGGTGGACCCGATCGCATACCGCACCTGGCGATCATGATGTACGGCAAGGAAGGTCAGATGGCGCAGTGCGAAGCGCAGTTTAAAGGTCCGTCCTGGGACGTTGCGTTCGAAGTGCTCGAGCGTCTGACGACGAGCGACCTTGACGACGTCGAGCCTTTTGGCTTCAGGGATGGACTCAGCCAGCCGGTTGTCGACTGGGAAGAGAAGCGAAAGCCCTCCGGCGATCAGCTTGTGTACAGCAACGTGGTGTCGTTGGGTGAGTTTCTGCTCGGCTACTCAAACGAGTACAACCTATACACGGATCGCCCGTTGTTGGATCCATCGAGTCGCGGCGCTGCCGACCTGCTGCCGGCGTTGGACCAGCCATTCAAAAAAGATCTGGGTCGCAACGGCACTTACCTCGTCATTCGCCAACTCGAGCAGCACGTGCGCGAGTTCTGGCGATACATGGACCACGCCGCGAATTCAAATCCCGAACAGCGAACACATGTGGCCGAAGCGATGTTGGGTCGACGTTTGAACGGCACGCCGCTGATACCGTTACAGACCAAGCCGATCGACGGCGTCGGCAAAGATGATAACGATCGCGCATACAATCAGTTTCTCTACGACACCGATCCTGACGGCGTTCGTTGTCCGCTCGGAGCCCACGCGCGTCGCGCGAACCCGCGCAACGCAGATTTTCCAAACCGTGTGAAGGGACCGATCTCTCACTTGCTTCAAACGCTTGGATTGGGTCACAAAGGCCTGCGCGACGATCTGATGTCGGCGACTCGTTTTCACCGTTTGCTGCGCAGAGGCCGTGAGTATGGTCCAGGTTTATCACCGGAAGATGCTCTGAAACCCGAGCCGCCGAATGAAGAGGAGCGCGGACTCCAGTTCATTTGTCTTAACGCCAACATCGCCCGGCAGTTCGAGTTTGTGCAGGGCGCATGGATGAATACGACGAAATTCGATGGTCTAAGTGAAGAGAGCGATCCGTTGCTCGGTAACCGAGAAGCCGTTCAGGGCTGTCCGGTTTCAGACACGTTCTCGCAACCGCGTGACAACGCACTGCGAGAGCGACGTAACCATCTGCCGCAGTTTGTGACCGTGCGTGGCGGCGCCTATTTCTTCCTTCCGAGTCTCAGAGCTTTGAAATACTTTGCGACCGTCGGTTCATAACTCTTTTGTGCTTTTTGTGCCTTTTTGTGGCCCCATTTGGAGGTAAACGATGTCTCTCAAGTCGCGCCCTTTTCTGATCATTCTCGTTATCATCCTCGCCGTCATCGCCGCCGGCGCAGTCATCTACAAACGAATCAAAGGCCATGAACCAAAAGCCGGCGAAGTGCTCGACGAAGCGCGCCTCGCAAACCGTCTTCCGGCGAGCTTTCCGGCAGCGGACGAAGACTTCTTTCACGACATGGACGGCGGCGTTCAGTTGACGCCCGATGAGATCAAAGGGCGCAACACGTGGATCGTCTGGACCGCCGGCAACGACAGGCTTTGGGACAAGTTGGTCAACAAGAGTGCGGGCGCTCTCGATTTCCTGAAGATACTCTCGTCTCATCCGAAACTGACGAAATACAGTCGCGACAATCGTTGGGAGTATTTCGGTCTCGTCAACTCGCCTTGCTTCGAAAAACCAACTGGTCCAGATCCGGAACGTTTCGGTCTTTGGCTCGACAAGCGCCGCGCGGATTGTCCACCCGATCCATTCGAAAACGAACAAAAGTATCCCGGCGTGAGATACGGCGCTCGCGGAACGACTGTGCCTGCCGGTTCCTACTACGGGTATGAAACGGGCATTGTCGGCTTGCGTCTCTTTCCGAATCCCGACTTCGACGAAGCAGCAAAAGCGCGCTGGGACGCGGAGAAGTACTACACCGATTCCCAGTATTATTATTCGAAAGAGCTGGTTCGCCCGTATCGAGTCGGTATGTCGTGCGGGTTCTGTCATGTCGGACCAAATCCGGTAAAACCACCCGCCGATCCGGAGAATCCGAAGTGGGAAAACCTGAGCTCCAACGTCGGCGCACAGTATTTTTGGATCGATCGAATCTTTTACTGGGAAGCGGATCCGAGTAACTTCGTCTTCCAACTCTTTCACACTTCGCGTCCGGGAACTCTCGACACTTCTCTCGTCTCGACTGACAACATCAACAATCCGCGCACGATGAACGCGATGTATCTCCTGGGACCGCGCATCATGATGGCCGACCGCTGGGGCAAGGAAACGCTTGCGGGCGGAGGGAAAGACAACCGGCAACTCAACGACTACGTAAAAGATGGACCACTGACGAAGTTCTATCAGGCGCCGGACACGGTCTACACTCCGCGCGTTCTCAAAGACGGCTCCGATTCGGTCGGCGTGATGGGTGCGCTGAATCGTGTTTACATAAATATCGGTACGTTCAGCGAGGAATGGTTGCTGCACTTTAATGCGCTGGTTGGCGGGAAAGAGATCTCGCCGATAAAGATCTCGGACGCACGCAACAACTCGAGTTACTTTGCCGCTACCGAAAATCAGACCTTCAACGTGGCGCAATTTTTTCTTAAGACCACCGATCCCCACTATCTAAAAGACGCTCCGGGCGGCAGTGGCTATCTCACCGCAAGTCCGGAACAGTTAACGCGTGGCAAGACAGTTTTTGCTGAGCGTTGTGCGCGCTGCCACTCGACCAAGATCCCGACGCCCGCGCCTGGCCTCGACGATGTGCGCGGCTGTAACGGCAAAGATTACCTGACCTGCTTCAACAAATACTGGGAGTGGACCAAGACCGAAGACTTCAAACAGAAGATGCGGCAGATTGTTCTGGCTGACGATTTTCTGAAAGACAATTACCTCTCGACTGAGTTGCGCATTCCCGTGACGCTGCTGCAAACAAACGCGTGCAGCCCGCTGGCTACGAATGCGATCGGCAACAACATTTGGGACAACTTCTCGTCGCAGTCGTACAAAGACCTGCCCTCGGTGGGCAACATAACCTGGTACGATCCGATAACCGGTGAGCCACGCCAGTACATGATGCCTGCGGGTGGTCGTGGTTACACGCGTCCGCCTTCGCTGATCAGCCTATGGTCCACTGCTCCATATCTGCTGAACAACTCCGTCGGGCAGTTTGAATCGAGCCCTTCCGTCGAAGCGCGAATGAGGTCGTTTCAGAACTCGATCGAGCAGATGCTTTGGCCGGAGAAGCGTGATAAGGACGAGGTGCTCGGCGACAAGATACCGGGCCGGATCGATCGCACCACGCAACAGAGTTATCTGCGCGTCGGCGCCGGCTTCCTTCCGGATTTTCTACAAGGGTCGGGCGGGTTCCTGTCAAAATACTTTCCGGCAATCTTTAGCGACGAAGGTATCGAGATCGGACCATTACCGAAAGGCACACCCGTAAGCCTGCTTTCAAATCTCGATTTGTTGGCACCGACGTCGGGGTTGGTTGACAGGGCGAAGCGAGATGCCGACATCTTGCAACTCTTGTTGGACATGAAACATGCGCTCAAAAATTTGCCGCAGGGCGCGACGGACGAGCAAGCGAAGGATGCGTTGCGTCCGCTGGTTGGTCCAATGCTGAAATTCAGTAAGTGCCCGGATCTGATCGTGAATCGGGGACATTATTTCGGTACGGATAAGTTTGAGCAGGAGCCTGGTCTGAGCGATGACGACAAACGCGCGCTCATTGAGTTTTTGAAAACGTTTTAGCTGCCACGGAGCCCGACTACTATGACATTCGATTGGCTGCTGAGAGGTTCTGCCGGATTGACGATCGTGTACTTTGCGCTCGTCGTCCTTGCCGTGTTCACCCAACTCAGGAAGGACAAAACCTCAACGCCGTTGCCTTATTTATTGCGAGCAGTGATCAAAGCAGCACCGGCGCTGCTGCTTTCGGGGCTCTCGTTTTACCTGGACCAACGACTCGTCGCGCTTGCTTTCCTGTTGTGTGCGATTGGCGACATCTTTCTCGATCTTCCAGAACGCAAAGCGCCGCATGGATTTCAGATTGGCGCCGTGGCGTTTGCGCTGGCGTTGGTGTGCGTCATTATTTTGAGTTATCAACGACAGTTACCCGGCCGCCCGTTAATGCCTCTGGCGATCACTAACGTCGTCATCGCGCTTTTCGTTCTGCGTTGGGTATTTCCGATGATGAAGGGAAGCGAACGCATCCTCGAAGTCTCGTACTTCTCGATGCTGATCGTTTCAAACATCTTCGCCTCGACGGCGACGATTCCGATCTTTCTCGGCAGCTCCTTGTGGTTCATGTCGGATTTGTCGATCGGGCTCGGCAGCAAAGTCTCGGGCGATCCGGCGAACAGCCTCGACACCCTCGGGCTCTACGACCTCGGTCTCTACTTCCTCGCGATCGGCTTCTTGAATACGGTATAAGCCCTTTTGTGCTTTTTGTGTACCCGGCTGGTACTATTCGAGAGTTATGCGGAAGAGGATCTTGCTGCTGTTTCTTTTGTGTGCTGCGGCCTGCGCGGGTGTGTGGGCGCTGGTGCGGTTTACGGATTTTAGGCGGACTCGCCTCATTCAATCGGTAACCACCAACTCGACGTTTATGAATTCGTCGAGTGCGGATGCGTGGTTTCGTGCGGCCGAGAAGGTCAAAGAGGCACGAACCGAGACAGGAGGTGCTGAAACTCCGCCTGAGCTCAAACACTACAGCGAGCGTTACTGGTTTCTGGCCACACAGGTCGCGGAGATTGATAAATACAACGTTCATACTTGCCAGGACTTTCTCGATCTCGCCTCGATGATTCAACGTGGCGAAGTCATTTCTGTCCCGTTTGTCACTGACTCATACGTCCTCTTCGGCATCGGTCAGAGAGCAGACGACGCTGAGTTCTCGAGGTTCGAAGACGATGATGAAAGCATCGACCCGCAACAAAGCGATGCGCACGACCCGCAAAAACTCGCGCGCGACTACGAAGCGCTTCAGGCGCTCGCGAAGAATTTCGGCGGGCGTTCCTATGACCTATACAACCCATCAGATCGCCAGGCGTTGAAAATCAATATGTTGAGTTCGGTGCGACCTGAGGCGTTCAAGATCCTGGAAGAAGTAGCTGCCGCATATCATCGACAATTTGATCGCCCGCTCCCCGTGAGCTCACTTATGAGGCCGGAACAGTATCAACATGCGTTGCGGCGCGTGAACAGAAACGCGGTGCTGATCGACAGTCCACCGCATTCAACGGGCCTCGCATTCGACATCGACTATCGATACATGAGTGGCCCAGAGCAGACGTTCGTTATGACCGAACTCGCGCGTCTGAAGAGAGAAGGTCGTATCGAGGTAATACGCGAGAGGAACGCGAACTATCATGTGTTCGCTTTTATTAATGGCATCCGTCCGCCTGACGACCTGATCACTGCGGCACTGGAGAAGGCCGGTGCTCCTCCCCCTGAAGAAGCGCATCACGCAGCACCGAAACCAGCCAAAGTGAAGCAAAAACCGAAGAGGAAAACCTCTAAAAAACGTCGTCGCTAACGATCGAACCCATCGCCCCCTCGTTGCATCT
>Ga0105237_10002168_pt1 | contig 24647 bp, 25 predicted proteins | sample KBSC24metaG_FD_81520 | JGI IMG/M metagenome (GOLD analysis project Ga0105237, IMG submission 81520) | Corn rhizosphere microbial communities from Kellogg Biological Station, Michigan, USA - KBS C2-4 metaG | ecosystem: Host-associated > Plants > Roots > Rhizosphere > Soil | place: Michigan, USA...
GAGAAGTAGATCGCGCTCGCCAGCGGCGTGTAGACGATCGCGAACAGCAGCGGCGAGCCGACGCTGCGCTTGACCGTCGACAGCGAGCGCGCCGATATCTGCAGCGCGATCCGCTCGGCCTCGGCGCGAGCCAGCTCGGCCTGCGCTTTGGACGAGCGCGGCGCGTCCGCCGCGGACGACGCGCCGTCGGCGCCCGGCGCGGGCCCCTGCGAGCCCGGCTCCGTGCCGGGCAGGTCCGCGCCGCCCGACGCGCCGCCCGGCGTGTCGCCCGGCGCCAGCCCGTCGCCCGGCGCGCTCACGACCGACGCCCTCGCTTGTGCTCCAGGTACAGGCGCGCGATTCCCGCGGCGAGGAACAGCACGCCCAGCAGCAGTCGAGCGGACAGCGCGCCGCCGTCGCCGCTGAGCACCTGGGCGATCAGCGCGACGCCGATCGCGGCCATCGCGACCGAGAGCGCCTGCGTGCCGGAGCGATGCACCTGTCGGCCGGTCATCTCACGCTGAGCTTACGGGTCCGCCGCGGTTGTATGGCCATCCTTGCTGCGCCTCGGGCGCCGAGCGCGGCGCGCCCGGCCGGCGGCGCGCCGGCCGGATCTCGGCGGATCTCAGGTGATCAGGGGGATGATCAGGATCGCGACGATGTTGGCGACCTTGATCATCGGGTTGATCGCCGGCCCCGCCGTGTCCTTGAACGGGTCGCCGACGGTGTCGCCGGTGACGGACGCCGCGTGGGCTTCTGAGCCCTTGCCGCCGAACGCGCCGTCCTCGATGAGCTTCTTGGCGTTGTCCCACGCGCCTCCGCCGGCGGTCATCATCACGGCGAAGAAGAAGCCGACGACGATCACGCCGATCAGCAGGCCGCCCAGCGCCTGCTGGTCGATCAGGCCGATGATCAGCGTCAGCACGATCGGCAGCAGCGAGGGCAGGATCATCTCGCGCTGGGCCGTCTTGGTAACGATGTCCACGCACGCCGCGTAGTCGGGCTCTTCGGTGTAGTCCATGATGCCGGGGTGCTCGCGGAACTGGCGGCGCACCTCCTCGACGACCGCGCCGCCGGCGCGGCCGACGGCCTCGATCGACAGCGAGGCGAACAGGCACACCATCAGGCCGCCGAGCAGCAGGCCGATGAGCACCGGCGGTTCGTTGATGCCGAAGGAGATCGCGTGCCCGACCTTGTCCTCGATTTCTTTCTGGAACCCGGCGAACAGCACGACGGCAGCCAGCACTGCCGAGCCGATCGCGTAGCCCTTGGTGACGGCCTTGGTCGTGTTGCCGACCGCGTCCAGGCGGTCGGTGACTTTGCGCACGTCCTCGGGCAGCTCGGCCATCTCGGCGATGCCGCCGGCGTTGTCGGTGATCGGGCCGAAGGCGTCGAGCGCGACGATCAGGCCGGTCAGCGAGAGCAGGCCCATGACCGCGACGCCGATGCCGTAGATGCCCGTCACGCCGCCGCCTGCGAGCTTCCACGCGCCGAGGATGCCGACGACGATCACGATCGCCGGCAGCGCCGTCGCCTGCAGGCCCGAGGAGAAGCCCTGGATGATGTTCGTGGCGTGTCCGGTGATCGACGCTTTGGCGGTCTTCTTGACCGGCGAGAAGCGGGTCGAGGTGTAGTATTCCGTCAGTCCGAACAGCAGCGCCGTGACGGCGATGCCGATCAGCGAGCACAGGTACAGGTGCCACCAGACCGGCGGGTTGACGACGTCGCCGACGACCTTGAAGCTGAGGCTGTGCATCAGCCAGTAGGTGACCGGGGCGAAGGCGCCGGCCGCGAGCACGCCGGAGACGATCAGGCCCTGCAGCAGCGCGCGCTCGACGTTGCCCGACTTCGAGCGCACGGCATACGTGCCGATGATCGAGGCGATGATCGCCACGCCGCCGATGACCAGCGGGTACAGCGCGACTTTCGTGGCCTCGTGGAAGGTCAGCACTCCCAGGAGGATGACCGCGACGGCGGTGACGGCATAGGTCTCGAACAGGTCGGCCGCCATGCCAGCGCAGTCGCCGACGTTGTCGCCGACGTTGTCGGCGATCGTCGCCGGGTTGCGCGGGTCGTCCTCGGGGATGCCCGCCTCGACCTTGCCGACGAGGTCGGCGCCGACGTCGGCCGCCTTGGTGAAGATGCCGCCGCCGAGTCGTGCGAACACGGAGATCAGCGAGCCGCCGAAGCCGAGCCCGACGAGCGCGTCGACGGCCGTTTTGGGGCTGTCGTCGAACAGCGAGGTCAGCGCGCCGTAGTAGCCCGCTACGCCGATCAGCGCCAGGCCGACGACGAGCAGGCCGGTGATCGCGCCGCCGCGGAAGGCGACGCGCAGCGCGGGCGTGACGCCCGAGCGCGCGGCCTCGGCGACGCGCGCGTTGGAGCGCACGGACACGTTCATGCCGATGTAGCCCGTCGAGCCCGACAGCAGGCCGCCGATCGCAAAGCCGCCGGCGACGGCGATGTTCTGGATGAAGATCAGCGCCACGAACAGCACCACGCCGACGACGGCGATCGTCGCGTACTGGCGGTTCAGATAGGCGCGCGCGCCCTGCTGGACGGCCAGCGAAATGCTCTGCATCTTCTCGTTGCCGGGCGAGAGCGCAAGCAGGGAGCGCGTCGTCAGCAGGCCGTAGGCAACGGCGCATGCGGCGCAAACGAGGGCGACGACGACCCCATGGTTCGTCAGAAAGCTGCTCAACTGAAAATCCTCCGCGGTCTGATTGGCGTGCCGCGCGAGGATCGTCGCGCGCACATTTGTCGCCCGGGCTGCTCGGGACGAGCGCCTACCCGGTGCAAACGCGCGCGCAGTCTATCGCGCCCACCGGAAACGTGCCCGGCGCGCGGCCGGCTCGCGGCCGCGCCGGCGCCGGCGCCGGGCGTCTCAGCGCCCGGGCACCCACAGCCGGCCGCTGGACTCGGCCGGACCCGGCCCGTGCGAGCCCTGGCCCTCCTGGGGCTGCCCCCCGGCGGGCGCCTGGCCCTGGTCGGGCGCCCGGCCCGGCGTGCCGGCGCCCGGCGGCTGGGACTGGCCCGGCTGCGCGTCGCCCTGCGCGCCCGCTGGCTCGCGCCCGCTGGCCTGCATCTCTCGCGCGTAGGCCATCTGCAGCTGCGACAGGGCGTTTCGCAGCGGGCCGAGCTCGTTGGGAATGCGCCGCTGAAGGATCTCCAGCAGCGCCCTGACGCCGTCGATCGCGTCGCGCGCCTGCTCCAGGTCGGGCCCGCCCGCCGCCTGCGCGCCCTCGTCGGCGCCGCCTGCGCCGGACCCCGCCGGCGGCGGTCCCGCGAGCCGGTAGCTGCCGATGTTCAGCAGCGACACGGCCGCCTGCAGCATCATGTCGGCGCTGGTGATGCGGCTCAGCTCGGCCTCGTAGGCCGCGCGAAGCTCCTCTTCGCTGGGCTGCCCCTGGGCGCCGCCCGGGGCCGCGCCGGGGCCGCCCGGCGCGCTGCTTGGATCGGTGCTCACACCTTCACCTCCTCGGAATAGCTCTCTTGCGTCTCGGCGACGGACGCCGCGAAGACCTGCTCGCGGGTGGCGCCGGCCTCGATCAGCTGGCGCTGGCGCTGGGCGCCGTTGCGCTCGGGGAACGCCAGCTCGATGCCCAGCTCGGAGCGGATCGGCGCGGTCCAGGCGGCCAGCCGCTCGATGGCCTCGCGCGCCGGATACTCCGCGCCGCGCTGCAGGTCGATCAGCCGGCCGTCGAGGCCGAAGCGGATCGCGCGCCACATGTTCTCCTCGATCAGCCGCGGCGCGGGGTCGGCGAAGGGCGCCCGCTCGTCCACGTCGCGGGTCGCCTGGGCGATGCACGCGGCGATCAGCGCGGCCAGCGCGTCGGACTCGCCGGCGGTGGCCTGCACGTCGCAGATGCGCATCTCGACGGTGCCGAAGCTGAAGTGCGGGCGCACCGACCACCACACCTGCGTGAACTCGACGATCGAGCTGGTGCGCTGCAGGAACTCGATGTACTCGCGGTAGGCCGGCCAGCCGCCGAACGCGTCGGGCACGCCGCAGCGCGGAAAGCTCTTGGTGAAGCTCTGCGTGCGCGCCGAGTGCAAACCGGTGTCGCGGCCGTCGAGATAGGGCGAGTTGGCCGAGATGGCCAGCAGCAGCGGCAGCACCGGGCGCAGGCGGTCGCAGACGCGCACGGCGCGGTCGAGGTCGCGCACCCCGAGGTGCACGTGCAGGCTGAACGTGTTGTTGCGCCAGGCGACGTATTTCAGGCCCTCCTCGACGCGGCGGTAGTGCTCGGTGTCGATGATCGGCTGCTGGCGATAGTCCGCCCACGGGTGCGTGCCGGTCGCGCCGAGCGCGACGCCCTGCTCGGCGGCCAGCGCGAACAGGCGCCTGCGGTGCTCGCGCTGGCGGGCCAGCGCGTCGTGCAGGTCGCCGCCGACGCCGGAGATGATCTCGATCTCCGAGGAGATCAGCTCGCCGGTGATGTGCTCGTGCAGCAGCGGATCGCCGGCCCGCGCGGCGTCGCGCAGCTGCTCGAACAGCGGCAGCATGTCGAGCGTCTGCGGGTCGAGGATCGAGAACTCCTCCTCGACGCCGACGGTGAAGTCGCTCGCCTGCGCGAAAGTGTCGGCAGCTCGGTCTAGGTCCAGGCTGGTCATGGCGTTCGGGCGATTCGGGCCTGCTTCGCGGGCTTCGCGTCTGCGATCGGCGCTCGCGATCCTTCAGTGATAGCGCGTCGGCTGCCGCCCTCCGTCAGGTCAGGTAGAAGTACAGCGCGTAGAGCAGGTCCACGGCCGGGCTGGATGTGTGCACGGTGACCTCGGGCGGCACCAGCAACAGCGACTCGGAGTAGTTGAAGATGATCTTCACGCCGGCCTCGACGAGCTCGTCGGCGAGCCCCTGCGCGGCGCTCGTGGGCACGGCGAGGACGCCGACGACGATGTCCTCGTCCTCGACCAGCTGGCGCAGCTCGGAGGTGTGGCGCACGACCTGGCTTCCGACGTTCGTTCCCACCTTGGCGTCGTCGACGTCGAAGATCGCGACGACGCGAAAGCCGTGGTCGGCGAAGATGTCCGAGGAGGCGATCGCCTGGCCGAGGTGCCCGGCGCCGAGCAGCGCGATGTTGTGCTGGCCGGCGGTGCGCAGGATCTTGCGGATCTGCGAGACGAGCGCCTCGACGTTGTAGCCGACGCCGCGCTTGCCGAACTTGCCAAAGCCCGAAAGGTCGCGGCGGATCTGCGTGGAGTTGACGTGCGTGTAGTCCGACAGCTCTTGCGAGGAGATCGTCTCCTTGCCCATCTTCTTGGCCTGCGTGAGCACCTGCAAATAGCGCGACAGGCGTGCGGCGACGCCGAGCGAAAGGCGCTCGCTGGAGGCTGCCGCGCCGTCGAGCTCGGCCTCTCGCGGCCGCGCGGTCGTATCTCCGTAGGTCATTGTCGTGACTCTAGACGCTCTCGCAGAGCCGCCTCGTCGACGTGGAAATCGAACAGCTCCTCGCCGTCCAGCGCGACGACGGGGATGCGCTCGAAGTACGCGCGCTGCAGCTCCTCGTCGCCGTCGATGTCGCATTCGTACAGCTCGAAGCCGAGCTCGCGCTGCAGCCGGCGCAGCTCGCCGATCGCCTCGGCGCAGAGATGGCAGTCGGGCCGGGTGTAGACGGTGATCGCGCTCACCGCGCGCGTTCGCCGGTCGCGTAGGCGTCCAGGCCGAGGTACTGGGGGTAGGCGAGCTGTTGGCCGTAGCGCGCGGCGCTGGCGATCATCGCCGCGTTGTCGGTGCACAGGACGCGCTCGGGCACGTGCAGCGCGACGCCGATCGCCGCCAGGCGCTCGCGCAGGGGGCCGTTCGCGGCGACGCCGCCGCCGACGGCCAGGCGATCCAGGCCCGTCTGCGCCAGCCCGCGCTCGGCGCGCTCGATCAGGCTGTCGACGATCGCCGCCTGGTAGGAGGCGGCCAGATCGGCCCTGCGCGCGCGCGCCTGCTCCTCTGAGAGCTCGCGCAGCCTGTACAGCAGCGCGGTCTTCAGCCCGGCGAAGGAGAAGTCCAGCCCCTCGGCGAACGCCTGGCGCTGGGCGCCGCGCCCCCCGCGCGAGCGCTCGCCGCGCGAGCCGGGAAAGACGAAGGCGGCGGGGTCGCCGTCGCGCGCCAGGCGCTCCAGCGCGGCGCCGCCCGGGTAGCCGAGCCCGAGCATCCTGGCGCCCTTGTCGAAGGCCTCGCCGGCGGCGTCGTCGAGCGCGCGCCCGAGCACCTGAAAGCCGTCGTGCTCGCGCACGTGCGCCAGCAGCGTGTGCCCGCCGCTGGCGATCAGACACAGAAACGGCGGCTCGAAGGCGGGTGCGAGGAAGTTCGCCGCGACGTGGCCCTGCAGATGGTCGACCGCCGCGAAGGGCAGCTCGCGCGCGGCGGCCAGCGCCTTGGCGGTCGACAGGCCGACGAGCAGCGCGCCGACGAGCCCGGGGCCCTGCGTGGCGCCGACCAGGCGCACGTCGTCGAAGCCGATGCAGGCGACGCTGAGCGCGCGCTGCACGATCGCGTTGACGAGCTCCAGGTGGTGGCGCGAGGCGATCTCGGGCACGACGCCGCCGAAGTCCTCGTGCGCGGTCTGCGAGGAGATGACGTTGGCGCGGATGCGCCCGTCGTCGTCGATGACCGCGGCGCACGTGTCGTCGCAGCTGGTCTCCAGGGCCAAGATGCTCATACGGGGCCTGGGTTGGGCACGTCCTCCAACGATCCAATGCGCGTGGCGGGCGTGCGCCACATCACCAGCGCGTCCTCGCCGTTGTCCTGGTAGTAGCGCCGGCGCGTGCCCGCGGCGCGAAAGCCCTCGCGCTCGTAGAGGTGGATGGCCACGGCGTTTGAGCGGCGGACCTCCAGCGTGAAGCGCGCGTGCTCGTTGTCGACGCGCGCGTACAGCTCGGCGAGCATGCGCGAGGCCAGGCCCATGCGCTGGCGGTGCAGGTCGACGGCGACGTTCATGACGTGCCAGACGGTGTCATAGCGCGAGCAGATCAGATAGCCGACCAGCCGCTCCTCGCCCGCGCCGCGGGCGCCGCCGTCCGGCTCGGTCGCAGCGAGGCAGATGCCCGTCTGCTTGGACAGCTCCAGCACGAACATCGCCAGCGACCACGGCGTGGGAAAGACGCGGCGCTCGATCGCCAGGACTTCGGGCAGGTCGGGATAGGCCAGCGGGCGGATGTCCACCGCCGGATGGGCATGGCTGCCGTCGACGTGCGTCGTGGAGCGCTCGCTCACGGGGCGGCTCCGCCAACGGTCAGCGGGCGCTCGCGCGCGAGCGCCGCGTCGGGTGTGCGCCGGTAGTCGGGCAGGACCTGGCGCCCGGCGCCGGCGGGAGCCGCGCGCGCGCCCAGCTCGCAGATCGCCGCCGCGTCTATGGCGTGCAGGGGCGAATGCTGCGCCGCGACCTCGACGCCACCGCGCGCGAGCTGCGACGCGAAGCACAGCGCGCCGTCGCCGACGGCGAGCCAGCGCTCGCCGCGCGGCGCGCCGCGCCGTTGGACCTCGGCGACGACGTCGCGCAGGCGCTCGCCTCGCAGGGCGCCGTCGAGCTCGATCTCGCCGTCGAGCGGCCCGTCGCCCTGGCGCTCGCCGGCCAAGTCGACGCCCGCCGGATAGGCGGCCACGAACGCCTCCTGGCGGCGGCCGTCGATGACCGCGAGGATCGCCCTGCCGGGCTCCTGGCGCGCGCCGGCGAGCGCCAGCGCGCGCAGGCTCGACACGCCGGCCAGCTCGACGTCGAGCGATTGCGCCAGCCCGCGCGCCGTGGCGATGCCCACGCGCAGCCCCGTGAACCTGCCCGGCCCGACGCCGACCGCGATGCGCTGCAGCTCAGCCCAGCGGACGCCGGCCTGCGCGAGCAGCTCGCCGGCCATCGCCAGCAGGCGCGTCGCATGGCCGGGATGCTCGCCGGCGGGCGGGTCGTCGCGCGCGCGCAGCGTTTCGCCGTCGGCCAGGCGCAACGCGACGGCGGTCGCCTGCGTGGCGGTGTCGAAGCCGAGCACGATCACTGCTCGGACACCTCGATGCGGCGGCGATCCTCGCCGCGGTGGCTCAGCGAGATGCGCAGGCGTGCGCCGGCCAGCTCGCCGGCGGCGTCGGGCGGCCACTCGACGAAGGCGATGCGTCCGGCGCCGAGATAGTCGGCGAGCAGCGCCGGGTCCTCCCGCTCGAGATCGGCCAGGCGGTAGAGGTCCAGGTGCGAGACGGTCAGGTGCTCGCCGGCGCGGTAGCGGTTGCCGATGCTGAAGCTGGGGCTGGTGACGCGATCGGTGACGCCGAGCGCGCGCGCGGCGCCGCGCACGAGCGTCGTCTTGCCGGCGCCCAGCTCGCCGCGCACGAGCACGACGTCGCCTTCGCGCAGGCTTCCGGCGAGCTCCGCGCCGAGCGATTCGGTCTCCGCAGGGTCGGAGGTGTCGACGATGCGTACGGCCACGTCGAGACTCTAGAGCCAACCGCCTCGCCCATTAACGCGACCGGCCCGCGGGAGAAAGGGTCGCGGGCCGGTCGTTACTCCTGGAGGGATGGAGACATGGCCTGTATCGACAGCGGGGACCGCCGACTTTAGGCCTCGCGAAGAAATTTTCGACAAATTCGCAAAATCCCCTTTTTGCAGGCAAAACCCTGAGAAAAAACGTCCAAAAGATGTCTATAGGGAGGGTTTTCGGCCTAGAAGAGCCCGAGCTGGTCGGGCTCGTTGCCCGGCGCGGCGCGCTCCGGCGCGGGATCGCCCTGTGGCGCCATCTGCGGCTCGCCGGGGCTCCGCCGCCCGGCTGCGTCGCCCGGGCCGGCCGTGGCGTGGCGATCGCCGACCTGCGCGTCGTCGTACTCGGGCACGTCCTCCTGAGCCGGCTGCTCGGGCGCGCCCATGGCGAGCAGCTGCGGCAGCCGCGAGAAGTCCTCGCGCAGCGTCTCGAGCATGCGCGGCGTGTACAGCGCGGCCGCCGGGTGGAAGATCGGATACAGCCGCACCGCGCGCTTGCCCAGCGTCAGCACCTCGGGCTGGCCGTGCAGCCGGGTGATCCCCGTGGGATCGCCGCGCAGCAGCTTGGTGGAGAAGTTGCCCAGCGTGCAGATGACCGTCGGCTGGATCAGCTCGACCTGACGGTGCAGGTAGTCCTGGCAGTTGTCGATCTCGACTGGGAGGGGATCGCGGTTTCCGGGAGGATGGCACTTCAAGACATTCGCGATAAACACCTCGGTTCGCTGAAGCCCAACCTCCCCCAGCAGCGTCTCCAGCAGCTTTCCCGCCCGCCCGACGAACGGCACGCCCTGCTCGTCCTCGCTGGCGCCGGGCGCCTCGCCGACGAACATCAGCTCGGCGTCGGCGTTGCCCGAGCCGAACACGACGGTCTTGCGCGTTGCGGCGAGCTCGGGGCAGCGCACGCAACCCTTGGCCTGCGCGAACAGCAGCTTGAGCTGCTCGCGGCGCTCGACGGCGGTGCTTTCGCCTGCGGCGGAGGACATTCGCCTGGATGGTAAGCGCTGCCTGGGAGACGCCGGCGCCCGCCGCGCCGCTTGAGGGCTTGGGCATCGCGCGTCTCACGGGCCCGGCGGGGGGCGGGGCTCCTGCGCAATGATCCTGCGATGCCGTCCGACCCCACCGGCCGATCCGCCGCGCAGGCCAGCGTGACCGCGCCGTTCGCGGGCGTGGTCGTCTCGATCGCACACCGGCCCGGCGAGCGGGTCGGCGCGGGGGCGCCGCTGGTGGTGCTGGAGGCGATGAAGATGGAGCACGAGGTGCTTGCGGAGGCCGCCGGCGTGCTCGACAGCGTCGAGGTGGCCGTCGGCGACGCGGTCGAGCAGGGACAGGTGCTCGCGCTGATCGGCGCTGGCGCGAACGCGGACGGCGCGGATCGGCAGGGGCAGCGCGCGGACGCGCCCCCACCACCGAACGCAGCAGGCGGCGAAGGATTGCGCGCGGATCTCGAGGCCGTGCGCAAGCGCCACGCGGTCGGCCTCGACGCCGCGCGGCCCGACGCCGTCGCGCGGCGGCGCGAGCGCGGGCGGCGCACGGCGCGCGAGAACCTGGCGGAGCTGCTGGACGAGGGCTCCTACGTCGAGTACGGGCCGCTGCTGTTCGCCGCCCAGGAGACGCGCCGCTCGCGCGAGGAGCTGATCGCGCGCACGCCGGCCGATGGCCTGGTGGCGGGCGTCGGCGAGATCGACGGACGTCCCTGCGTGGCGATGTCCTACGACTACACGGTGCTGGCTGGCACGCAGGGCATGCGCAACCACGCCAAGAAGGACCGGCTGTTCGAGCTGGCAGAGCGGCGGCGGCTGCCGGTGGTGCTGTTCGCCGAGGGCGGCGGCGGGCGCCCCGGCGACGTGGACATGCCGATCGTCGCCGGCCTGGACTGCCGCGCCTTCCAGCTGTTTGCGCGCCTCAGCGGCCTCGTGCCGCTCGTCGGCATCGCCTCGGGCTACTGCTTCGCCGGCAACGCCGCGCTGCTGGGCTGCTGCGACGTGGTGATCGCCAGCGAGGATTCGAGCATCGGCATGGGCGGCCCGGCGATGATCGAGGGCGGCGGCCTGGGCTCCTACGAGCCGGCGGAGGTCGGCCCGATCGACGTGCAGGACGCAAACGGCGTGGTCGACCTGCGCGTCGCCGACGATCGCGAGGCGGTCGCCGCGGCCAAGCGATACATCTCCTACTTTCAGGCGCCGCGGCCGCCGGGCCGGTTGCCCGACCAGGAGCTTCTGCGCGAGCTGATCCCGCAGGAGCGCAAGCGCGTGTACGACGTCCGTCGCGTCGTCGACGGCTTGTTCGACGAGGGCTCCGTGCTGGAGCTGCGCCGCGGCTTCGGGGCGGGGATGGTGACGGCGCTGGCGCGACACGCGGGCCGGCCGCTGGGCGTCGTGGCCAACGATCCCAGGCATCTCGGCGGGGCGATCGACGCCGACGCGGCCGACAAGGCGGCGCGCTTCTGCGGCCTGTGCGACGCCTTCGGCCTGCCGCTGCTGTTCCTCTGCGACACGCCCGGCTTCATGGTCGGGCCGGATGCCGAGCGCACGGCCACGGTGCGCCACTTCGCGCGCATGTTCCTCGCCGGCGCGAACCTGCGCGTGCCGAGCGGCACGATCGTGCTGCGCAAGGGCTACGGGCTCGGCGCGCAATCGATGGCCGGCGGCGGCTTCAAGGCGCCGCTGTTCACGGTCGCCTGGCCGACGTCCGAGTTCGGCGCGATGGGCCTGGAGGGCGCCGTCAGGCTGGGCATGCGTCGCGAGCTCGACGCGATCGAGGACGACGAGGAGCGCGAGCGGCTGTTCGAGCAGACGGTCGCCGCAGCCTACGAGCGCGGGCGCGGCTTGAACATGGCGGCCTACGGCGAGATAGACGACGTGATCGACCCGGCCGACTCGGCACGCTGGATCGCCACGCTGTTCGACGACGACGCGCAGGCCTGGTGGAAGCGCGCGGGCAAGACGCGCCCGTACGTCGACGCCTGGTGACGCAGGCGGGGGACGAGGCAGGCCGAGGACGAGGCAGGCGGGGCGCGCGGAGCGGGCGGGCCCCTTTACAACGCCTGGCGCACCGTTATCATCAGGGCCAAGCCGTCACCGGGCACGCCCGGGATGGACCCGAAGCAAACCGCACCGACATCTTCAGTCGCGCCGGTATCCGTAAGGAACTGGACCGAAATCGATGAGCCACCCATACCCGACCTCGCCCTGCGCATGAGGACCGTGCGCACAGTGGACGACCTGCGCGCGGCGCTGGCGCCGGCGCGACGCGAGGGCGCGAGGATCGGCCTGGTGCCGACGATGGGCGCCCTGCACGACGGACACCTGTCGCTGATCGCCCGCGCTCGCGCGGAGTGCGACGTGGTGGTGGTCTCGCTGTTCGTCAACCCGGCGCAGTTCGACGAGCGCGACGACCTGCAGCGCTACCCCCGCCGCGAGCGCGACGACGCGCAGCTCGCCGACGACGGTGGAGCGGACGTGCTGTTCGCGCCTTCCGTGGACGAGGTCTACCCCCCCGGATTCGCCACATCGGTCGAAGTGCTCGGCCTCGGCGACCGCCTCGAGGGCGCAGCGCGCGGCGCAGAGCACTTCCGCGGCGTGTGCACGGTCGTGGCCAAGCTGCTCGGCATGGCGATGCCCGACGTGGCCTACTTCGGCCAGAAGGACGCGCAGCAGACGATCGTGATCCGCCGCCTGGTCGCCGACCTGAACCTTCCCGTGCGCATACAGGTCTGCCCGACGGTGCGCGAGAGCGATGGCCTGGCGATGTCCAGCCGCAACGCGCGGCTGTCGCCGCAGGAGCGCTCGCGCGCGCTCGCGCTGCCGCAGGCGCTGCAGGCGGCCGCCGGCCGCGCGGCCGCCGGCGAGCGCTCGGCGGCGTCGCTGGTCGACGCCGCCCGCAGCGCGATGCTCGCGCACGGCGTCGAGCCCGAGTACGTCGAGCTCGTGGACCCCGAGACGCTGCAGCCGTGCGAGCAGCTGACGCGCGAGGCGCTGCTGGCGCTCGCCGCGCGCGTCGGGCGGACACGGCTGATCGACAACGTCGTCCTGCGGCCGTCCGCGGCCGCCGCACCCCGTCAAACGCCCCCGAGAAAGGCGATCGCCTGATGCAACGCGTAATGCTCAAGTCCAAGATCCACCGCGCGACGATCACCGACTGCGACCTGCATTACGTCGGCTCGATCACGATCGACCCCGACCTGCTGGAGGCGGCGGACATGCTCGAGCACGAGCAGGTTCACGTGCTCGACATCGACAACGGGGCGCGCTTCGAGACGTACACGATCGCCGGCGAGCGCGGCTCGGGGGCGATGACCGTCAACGGCGCAGCCGCCCGCCTGGTGCAGCGCGGCGACACGATCATCGTCGTCTCCTACGCAAGCTACGACGAGGCGGACCTGGAGAGCTACGAGCCCCGCGTGGTGCACGTGCAGGCGCAGACCAATCGCATCATCACCATCGACGACGCGGTGGCCACCCTGCTCACGTAGGGGGTCAACCGCTCAGAGAGGAAGCACGCATGTCCAGCCAGCCCGACGTACAGGCCCCCTCCGACCCCGGACGCCTGCCCATGACATTGCCGCTGCTCGCGGAGAAGAAGCGCCTCGGCGACCCGATCGTGATGGTCACCGCCTATGACTATCCGAGCGCTCGCGCGGCCGAGTCGGCCGGAGTGGACCTCGTGCTCGTCGGCGACTCGGCCGCCACGACGGTGCTCGGCTACAACGCGACGACGCCGGTCGAGCTCGACGACATGCTCGTGCTCGCGCGCGCCGTGCGCCGCGGGCTGCGTACGCCGCTGCTGATCGGCGACCTGCCGTTCGGCTCCTACGAGGTCTCCGACGAGCAGGCGATCACGACGGCGATGCGCATGGTCAAGGAGGCGGGCTGTGAGACCGTCAAGCTGGAGGGCGGCGGCGAGGCGTCGGTCAAGCGCGCCCGCGCGATCGTCAACGCGGGCATCCCGGTGATGGGCCACGTCGGCCTGACGCCGCAGACGTCGACCGCGCTGGGCGGCTGGAAGGCGCAGGGACGCACCGCCGGCGCCGCGGCGCGGATCGCCGCAGAGGCGCTTGCGCTGCAGGAAGCCGGCTGCTTCGCGCTGGTCTTCGAGGCGATCCCCAGCGCCGTCAGCGAGGAGCTGATGCCCTACCTGGAGATCCCCGTGATCGGCATCGGCGCCGGGCCGGCGACCGACGGGCAGGTGCTCGTGTTCCACGACCTGCTCGGCATCCGCGACGGCCTCGGCCCGCGCTTCGTCAAGCGCTACGCCAACCTGCAGCAGGAGATGAACGCCGGCGTGGCGGCGTATGCCGAAGACGTGCGGGCGCGGCGCTATCCGGGCCCCGAGCACACGTACAAGATCAATCCGGAGCAGCTGGCCGAGCTGCGCGAGCTGCTCGCCTGAGCGGCCGGCCGGCAGGACGGCGCAGCGGCCCGGTACCGCAAGCGTCCGCACGGCCGCTGGACATCGAACGCCCGTCCAGTCGAGCGCGGCTGGTGCGGGTTGGCGGTTTGAAGCCCGGCGACCCGGGTAAATCGCGCCCTGGCTACGCGTGCCGCACGCGCGTGGCCGCTCGACGTCGACACCGGGAGGGAATCCATGAAGCCGCACCGTAAGCTCGCCGCCGCGCTGACGATCCTCGCCCTCGCCGCGCTCGGCTCGGCCGCCAGCGCATACGCGTGGGCGCCGCAGGAAAGCGCCACGATCCATCCCGGCGTGATGACGTTCACGAACGCGTCCTCGTTCCTCAGCGGCGCTTCGCAGTGCACGGCGAACTTCGTCTTCACCGACGCCTCAGGCAACGTCTACCTCGGCCAGGCCGCGCACTGCTCCTCGACCGGCGAAGACACCGAAACGAACGGCTGCACGACCAAATCGCTGCCGCTGGGCACGCCGATCTACTCCGGCGACCTGGTCAACGGCGGCGTGCAGGACGGCACGCTGATCGGCACGCTCGCCTACAACTCCTGGATCGCCATGCAGAAATCGGGTGAGAAAGACGCAAACACGTGCGCCTACAACGATCTGGCGCTGATCAAGATCGCCTCGTCGCAGGTCGCCAACGTGAACCCCACGGTGCCCTTCTGGGGTGGCCCGAACGGCCTCGCGCCCGGCGTCTCGGCAACCGGCGAACGGGTCTTCTCCTACGGCAACTCGATCCTGCGCCTCGGCGTCAGCGCGCTCAGCCCGAAGACCGGCGTGAGCCTCGGCGACCAGGAAGAATCCGGCGGCTGGAGCCAGCAGCTCTACACGCTCACGCCGGGCATTCCGGGCGACTCCGGCAGCGGCTTCATGGACGAAGGCGGCGACGCGCTCGGCGTGCTCTCGACGGTCGAGCTCGCGCCCCTGCCCGCCGCCAACGGCGTCGGGACGCTGGCCAAGGAGCTGACCTACGCCAACGCCGCCACCGGCCTCGGGCTGAAAGTCGCCGCCGGCACGACGCCGTTCAGCTCGGTGCCCACCGGCTAACGATCGGGGGCCCGCACAGAGGCCCGTCCGTTCGATCCGGCGCCGCCGAGACGGTTGCGCGACTGACAACGTCTGTTGAGGGTCCTGCAATGTCCTTCCTGGCTCGCAAACCACGGTCTGCCTATGCGAACGTCGTCTCGTCGTTGGCGCTGTTCTTGGCGTTGGGCGGCGGCGCATTCGCCGCGACGGGCGGATTCGTCGGCTCAAACGGCACAGTGCACACGTGCATCGGCAAGCACGGCGCCCTGACGGTGGTGAAGTCCGGGAAGAGGTGCCCGAAGGGCACGACCTCGCTCGTGCTGCTGCAGAACGGTCGACCGGGTACGCCGGGCGCGAACGGGACCAACGGGACCAGCGGAGCCAACGGGACCAACGGGAGCAACGGCGCGCAGGGCCCAGCCGGCCCCTCGACCGGCGCAGCCGGTGGCGATCTGACCGGAAGCTATCCCAACCCGCAGATCGCGGCACCCGAACCGTGGCACATCGTCGGAGCGGCGGGCGAGCCGGCGTTCATGAACAACTGGTCGACGTTCGGTCTCATCATCAACGACTCGCCCGTGAGCTTCCTCAAGGACCGCCAGGGCTTCGTCCATCTGCGCGGCGAGGTTCACGAAGGGACGCTTCCGTGCATATTCAGGCTGCCAAGCGGCTTCCGCCCCGCGCAGGGCGAAGGCTTTCCGACGATCACGCAGAACGAAAAAGCCGAACTGATTCCGACTCGCGTCAACATCGACGACGAAGGCCTCGTCTGCTTCACCAACGGCTTCGCCAACGTGATCGGATCGCTCAGCGGCGTCGTCTTCCTCGCCGGCTGACACGCGCAAGCTCAGCCGGCGAGAGGCGCGCCGTAACGCTCTGAAAACGCGAACTCCTCGACGGGCTTTCGCGCGAGCCGCTTGGGCCAGTCGTCGGCTCGGTGACCAACGCCGATGTGCGCCGCGAGCGCCACGTCGTCTGGTATGCCGAGCAGCGGCTTGACCTCGCCCTCGGCGGGCACGAGCAGGGTCGTCATCGCCGCGCCGAGCCCCTCGCCGCGCAGGGCGAGCAGCAGGTTCTGCACGAACGGGTAGATGGAGGCCCCGCCGACGATGCTCTGACGCGGCAGGTGGGCGTCGGTCACGGCAAGGTCGTCCAAGCGCACGCCGACGACGAGGTGCACCGGCACCTCATGCAGGCGCTGGGCGTATTCGTCGGCGCGCCGCACCATGCGCACGCGCGCAGCGTCGAAGTCGTCGGGACTGCGCAGCATCTGCGCGCCGCCGGTCTGCTCCATGTAGGCGTTCCACGACGGCACGTACAGCTCGCGCAGGGCCCGGCGCCGCTCGGCGTCGCGCACGACGACCACGCGCCAGCCCTGGCGGTTGCCGCCGCTGGGCGCAAAGCGCGCGCTGTCGAGCGCGCGCCGCAGCGCCTCCGGCGCGACCGGCTCGTCGGTGAAGCGCCGGCTGGTCGGCGCGCAGCGCATCGCCGCATAGAGGTCCATGCCTCGCAACCTAGCGGCTTGTGTACTCGACGCGCTTGATCACCTTCGCGGGCAGCCCGGCGGCGATCGAGAACGGCTCGACGTCGCGCGTGACGACGCTGTTGGCGCCGATCACGCAGCGCTCGCCGATCGTCACGCCGCTGGTCACGACGACGTTGGCGCCCAGCCAGCAGTTGTCGCCGATGCGCGTCGGGCCCTTGCTCTGAAATCCCTGCCAGGTGATCGGCCTGTCAGGGTCGTCGAAGCGGTGGCTGGCGTCGCTGACGAAGCAGCCGTTGGCGAGCATGCAGCTCTCGCCGATCTCCACGAGCTGCTCGGCGGCGACCATCACGCCGAGGTTGAGAAAGCTGCCTGCGCCGATGCGCACGCGCGCGTCGCCCGGCGCGGTGATCCAAACGCCCGGCTCCAGCAGCACGCCGGCGCCCACCTCCAGGCGCCCCTGGCGCAGCGCCTCGAGCACGTTGCCGTGCACCGGCCAGCGCACGAACGCCTCGCGGCGCATGAACTGCCAGTGGATCTGCGCGCGATTCCACGGCAGCGAGTTGCGCTCATACCAGCGCCACTTCTGCGCCCAAAGGCGCGCGCGCGCCGCGCCTGCGCTCAAGCGGCGACCCTGGCTTGACGCTTGCGCGCGGCGCCCTTGCCCGAGCTGGCCTTGGAGCGCTTGACGACCGGCGTCAGGATCTCCGCGAGGAACTGCCCGGTGTGCGAGCCCGGCTCGGCGGCGACCTCCTCGGGCGTGCCCGCGGCGATCGCCATGCCGCCCTCCTCCCCGCCCTCCGGGCCCATGTCGATCAACCGGTCGGCCGACTTGATCACATCGAGGTTGTGCTCGATCACGACGACGCTGTTGCCGGCGTCGACGAGGCGCTGCAGCACCTCCAGCAGCCGCTGCACGTCGGCGAAGTGCAGGCCCGTGGTGGGCTCGTCGAGGATGTACAGGGTGCGCCCGGTGGCGACCTTGGAGAGCTCGGTCGCGAGCTTCACGCGCTGGGCCTCGCCGCCGGACAGGGTCGTCGCCGGCTGGCCGAGGCGCACGTAGCCCAGGCCGACGGCGTTCAGCGTCTCCAGGCGCCGGCGGACCTTGGGGATGTGCTCGAAGAACTTCAGCGCCTCCTCGACGGGCATGTCGAGCACGTCGGCGATGCTCTTGCTCTTGAAGCGCACTTCCAGCGTCTCGCGGTTGTAGCGCTTGCCGTGGCACTGCTCGCACGGGACGTACACGTCGGGCAGGAAGTGCATCTCGATCTTGATCTGGCCGTCGCCGCGGCAGACCTCGCAGCGCCCGCCCTTGACGTTGAAGCTGAAGCGGCCCGGCTTGTAGCCGCGGATGCGCGCCTCCTGGGTCTTCGAGAAGAGGTCGCGGATCACGTCGAACAGGCCGGTGTACGTGGCCGGGTTCGAGCGCGGCGTGCGCCCGATCGGCGACTGGTCGACGGCGATGATCTTGTCGAGCTGGTCCAGACCATGGATCGCGCGGTGCGCGCCGGGCCTCTGGCGAGCGCGGTGCAGGCGGTTGGCGACCGCCTTGTAGAGCACTTCGTTGACCAGCGTCGACTTGCCCGAGCCCGACACGCCGGTCACGCACGTCAGCACGCCCAGCGGAATGTGCACGTCGATGTCGCGCAGGTTGTGTTCGCTTGCGCCGAGGATCTCGACGTAGGAGCTCGGCGTCCGGCGCTTCTGCGGCGCCTCGATCGTGCGCGTTCCCGCGAGGAACTGCCCGGTCAGCGAGCCCTTGACGCGCTGCACCTGCGCCGCGGTGCCCTGCGCGACGATTCGCCCGCCGTGCTCGCCGGCGCCCGGGCCGAGGTCGACGAGATGGTCGGCGCTGCGCATCGTCTGCTCGTCGTGCTCGACGACGATCACCGTGTTGCCGAGGTCGCGCAGCCGCTCGAGCGTGGCGATCAGCTTGGAGTTGTCGCGCTGGTGCAGGCCGATCGAGGGCTCGTCGAGGATGTAAAGCACGCCCACCAGCGACGAGCCGATCTGCGTCGCCAGGCGAATCCGCTGCGCCTCGCCGCCCGACAGCGTCGCCGCGGCGCGGTCCATCGACAGGTAGCCGATGCCGACGTTCTCCAAAAACTGCAGGCGCTCGGAGATCTCGCGCAGGATCAGCCGCGCGACGTGGCGGTCGGTATCGGAAAGCTCGACCTCCTGCAGCCACTCCAGCGCGCGGCGCGCCGACAGCGCGCAGAACTCCTCGATGCGCGTGCCGCCGACGGTCACCGCGCGCGACTCGGCGCGCAGGCGCGCGCCGCCGCACACCGGACAGGCGCGCAGCGACATGAACTCCTCGATCTTCTCGCGCGTCCACTCCGAGTCGGTCTCGCGGTAGCGGCGCTGCAGGTTCTTGACGATTCCCTCGAAGCGTGTCGCGTAGGAGCGCCGGCGGCCGTAGCGGTTGCGATAGCTGACGTGCACGGGCTCGCCGTTGGTGCCTTCCAGGAACAGGTCGCGGTGCTCTTGGGGCAGCTCGTCCCACGGCGCCTCCAGGTCGACGCCGTAGCGATCGGCGATCGCCTCGGTCACCTGCTCGTAATAGTTGGAGGTGCTGTTGGCCCACGGCGCCAGCGCGCCTTCGCCGATCGACAGCGACGGGTCGGGCACGACGAGCTCGGGGTCGATCTCCATCTGCGAGCCCAGGCCGGTGCAGCGGTCGCAGGCGCCGTGGGGCGAGTTGAAGGAGAAGATGCGCGGCTCCAGCTCGACCAGCGAGGGTCCGTGCTCGGGGCATGCGAAGCGCTCGGAGAACGTGAAGATCGTGCCCGGCTGCGGCGTCTCGCCGGGCACGATCTGCGCCGCCGCGGCGCGTGGACCCTTCGCCCCCCTGGCGCCCTTGGCCTCTTGCGCCGCCCCGGTGGGCTCGCCCTCGGCAGCGCCCGAGGAGCGGCCGACGATCTCGATCTCCACGAGCCCGTCGGCGAGCGCGACGGCCGTCTCGATCGAGTCGGCCAGGCGCTTGCGCACGTCGTGGCGCATCGCCAGGCGGTCGATGACGACCGAGATGTCGTGCTTGTAGCGCTTGTCGAGCACGATCGACTCCTCCAGCATGCGCACGCGGTCGTCGATCTTCACGCGCGCGAAGCCGTCGGTGCGCAGCTCGTCCAGGAGCTTTCCGTACTCGCCCTTGCGCCCGCGCACGACCGGGGCGAGCACCATGAAGCGCGTCCCGTCGGCCAGCTCCATCGCCTGGTCGATGATCTGCTCGGCCGACTGGCCGACGATCGGGCGCCCGCAGATCGGGCAGTGCGGCTTGCCCACGCGCGACCACAGCAGGCGCAGGTAGTCGTATATCTCGGTGACCGTGCCGACCGTCGAGCGCGGGTTGCGCGAGGTCGTCTTCTGGTCGATCGAGATCGCCGGCGAAAGGCCCTCGATCGAGTCCACGTCGGGCTTGTCCATCTGGCCGAGGAACTGGCGCGCGTAGGCCGACAGCGACTCGACGTAGCGGCGCTGCCCCTCGGCGTAGATCGTGTCGAACGCCAGCGAGCTCTTGCCCGAGCCCGACAGCCCCGTGATCACGACCAGCGCGTCGCGCGGCAGCGAGAGCGAGATGTCCTTCAGGTTGTGCTCGCGCGCCCCCGATACGACTATCTGGTTGCCGGCCGGCATCTAGCGATTGATTCTATGACTACGAACAGACGTTCGGATGTCCCGCCGCGCGGAGTCTGGTCGGATTAGCTGGTAGGAATCAATGCTAGATTGGTATGACATGCGCACGAAGGTCTCCGAGAAGGGGCAGATCACCGTCCCGAAACCGGTACGCGAACGGCTTGGCATTCGACCCGGGGACGAGCTCGACGTGAGCGACGAGGACGGGAGAATCGTGCTGTCAAAGGCGCCGCCCGACGATCCCGTAGCGGCGGTGTATGGCATCATCGACACCGATCGCAGCACGGACGAGATCATGGAAGAGCTGCGCGGTCCCGTTGACGCCGTTTGATCACCGCCGTCGACACCAACGTGCTCATCGACGTGTTCGACGCTGACGCCGAGTTCGGGCTGGGCTCCGCCCGCGCCGTCAGACGCTGCCTCGGCCAGGGCGCACTGGTCGCGTGCGACATCGTGTGGGCAGAGACCATCGCGCACTTCGTCGACGGCCAAGCCGCGCTAACCGCTCTCGACAGGCTCCGCCTCGAGTTCTCGGCGCTCGAACTCGCTTCGGTGGCCGCGGCAGGTGAGAGCTGGCGGGCTTATCGTCAGGCGGGCGGCGGACGCGAGAGGGTCGCCCCGGACTTCCTCATCGGCGCACACGCGCTGCGCCAAGCCGATCGCCTGCTCACGCGCGATCGCGGCTTCTACCGGCGCTACTTCGGAAAGCTGCAGATCGTCGACCCCAGCGCGCCCTGAGCGTCAGCCCTCGATCGCCGCGTAGACCTCGTCGATCAGCTTGCCCCTCTCGGCCAGCTTGAAGTTCTCCGCGAGGTAGCGGTCGGCGTCCTCGCGCGACTGGCCGTTGAGCGCCATGTTCAGCGCGATCAGGCGCGCGCCGTCGAGGTCGCCGCTGTCGGCGGCGGGCGCCTCGGGGTCCGGATGCACCTCCGCCTCGGCCGTCTCGGGCGGCGAGAGCGGCGGCGACTCGGCTTGCGCGGCTCGCACGTGCGGCGCGGCGGCGCCCGATGGCGGCGGCGGGCCTGGCGGGGCGGGCGCCTGGTGGCCCAGTTGCGGCGAAGGATGCGGCGGAGCGGGCGGCGCGGGAACCGACGGCTGCGCAGGCGCCTCGCCGGCCACGGCGTGCGTGACGGCCTGCCCGGAGGCCGCGTCGTAGAGCTCGCCCATGTTCTTCTCGACCGCGGCCAGGTCCGCCGCCAAGCGGTCGGCGCCGGTGCGCACGCTGTCGATCAGCGTGCTCACCTGGGCGTCCATCGCCGCGACGCGCTCGAGCAGGACCGCTGTGGCCTGGGCCACGGCGGCGACGTGCGAGCGCGCCTGCGCGATCGCCTCCTCGCGCGTGCGCGCGGCGTCGCGGTCGGCCTCCTCGCGCGTCGTGTGCGCGCCCTGCCGCGCGTCGCGCTTCAGCTCGGCGGCCGTCGCCTCGGCCGCGGCGAGGATGCTCTGCACCTGCGTGCCGGCCGTCGCGGCCAGCGAGGTCTGCGCGCCGCCGCCGTCGGAGAGCTCGCGCTGGCGCTGCTCGATCTCGCCGGCAAGCGCGCGCAGGTGCGCGTCCACGGCGGCCGGCTCATACCCGCGCCGGGAGATCGGAAAGTCGCGCCGCTCGATCGCCTGACGGTCGATGTCCACGGCGGGCATCCTAGGCGATATCGCCCGTCGGAGCCTCACGTGCGCCGGCGCCGCCCGCCGCGCCCGGGCCGTCGTCGGCGCCGGCGCCGTCGCCCTCCTGCGGCGCCTCGCTGGCCTGGATCTCGCGCAGGTCGCGGCGCAGCTCGCGCAGCTCGTCGCGCAGCTGTGCGGCGTACTCGAAGCGCAGCTCGTCGGCCGCGGCGATCATCTCCTCCTCCAGCTCCACGAGCATCCGCTCGAGCTCGTGCTTGGGCATCTCGCCCGCCGTCGCGGACTTGCGCCTGGAGCGTTTTCGCCGGGGAACCTTCGACTCGGCCTGCAGGAACTCGGCGATGTCGGAGATGCCCTTGACGATCGTCGCCGCGGTGATGCCGTGCCGCTCGTTGTAGGCGACCTGGATCTCGCGCCGGCGGTCGGTCTCTGAGATCGCCGCTTTCATCGCCTTGGTCTCCTTGTCGGCGTACATCAGCACGGTCCCGTCGACGTTGCGCGCCGCGCGCCCGATCGTCTGGATCAGCGAGGTCTCTCCCCGCAGAAAGCCCTCCTTGTCGGCGTCGAGGATCGCCACCAGCGAGACCTCGGGCAGGTCCAAGCCCTCGCGCAGCAGGTTCACGCCGACGAGCACGTCGTACTCGCCCAGGCGCAGGTCGCGGATGATCTGGATGCGCTCCAGCGTGTCGATCTCCGAGTGCAGGTAGCGCGTCTTGAATCCCATCTCCAGCAGGTACTGCGACAGGTCCTCGCTCATCTTCTTGGTCAGCGTCGTCACGAGCACTCGCTCGTCGCGCTCGGTGCGCTTGCGCACCTCGTTCATCAGGTCGTCGATCTGGTTCTTGGTCTCGCGCACCTCCACGCGCGGGTCGACGATCCCCGTAGGGCGCACGATCTGCTCGACGATGCGCGTCGAGTTGCTGCGCTCGTACTCGCCGGGCGTGGCCGAGACGAACAGCAGCTGCGGCGTGATCGACAGGAACTCCTCGAAGCGCTGCGGGCGGTTGTCCAGCGCGCTGGGCAGGCGAAAGCCGTAGTCCACGAGCGTCTGCTTGCGCGAGCGGTCGCCCTCGTACATGCCGCCGATCTGCGGCACCGTCTGATGGGACTCGTCGATGAAGCAGATGAAGTCCTTCGGGAAGTAGTCGATCAGGCAGTAGGGCCGCTCGCCCGGCTGGCGTTTGTCGAGGATGCGCGAGTAGTTCTCGATGCCCGAGCAGAAGCCCATCTCGCGCAGCATCTCCATGTCGTACTGCGTGCGCTGGCGCAGGCGGTGGGACTCCAGCAGCTTGCCCTCGGCCTCCAGCTGCTCGCAGCGCAGGTTCAGTTCCGCGCCGATCGCCTCCACCCCGTCCTCGATCGTGCCTTCCTTGACGTTGTAGTGCGTCGCCGGCCAGATCGCCACGTGCTCCAGGTCGTCTTCGATCAGCTCGCCGGTCAGCGGGTCGAAGTGCTGCAGGCGCTCGACCTCGTCGCCGAACAGCGTCGCGCGGAACGCCGTCTCGGCATAGGCCGGGAACACCTCCAGCGTCTCGCCGCGCACGCGGAAGGTGCCGCGCGAGAGAACCGTGTCGTTGCGCTGGTACTGGATCGACACGAGCTTTCGCAGCAGCGCGTCGCGGTCGATCTCCTGGCCGCGGTTGAGGATCTGCATGTTCATCTCATACGTCTCCGGCGAGCCCAGGCCGAAGATGCACGAGACCGACGCCACGACGATCACGTCGCGCCGCGCGAACACGGCGGCGGTCGCCGCGTGGCGCAGGCGGTCGACCTCCTGGTTGATCGCCGAGTCCTTCTCGATGTACAGGTCGCGGCTGGGCACGTAGGCCTCGGGCTGGTAGTAGTCGTAGTAGGACACGAAGTACTCGACCGCGTTGTCGGGGAAGAACGTGCGGAACTCGTTGCAAAGCTGCGCGGCGAGCGTCTTGTTGTGGGCGATCACCAGCGTCGGGCGCTGCACGGCCTCGATCACGCCGGCCATCGCCATCGTCTTGCCGGTGCCCGTCGCGCCGAGCAGCGTCTGAAACCGCTCGCCCGCCTCCACGCCCTCGGCCAGAGCGGCGATCGCCTTTGGCTGGTCGGCCGTCGGCGTGAAGACGGAGTCGAGCTTGAAGTCGGGCATCCGCTCTACCGTAGCGAGCGTCCCCACCCAGCCGGCGGCACGCCTACTGGCGCAGCCCGAGCTCGCGCGCGTAGGCGTCGCGATAGTCCTGCTGGGCGCCGAGCACGCGTTCGACGTACGCGCGCGTCTCGGGGAAGGGAATCGCCGCCACGGTCAGGTGGCCCCCCTGCGCACGCGCGCGCGCCACCCAGCGGTCGACGTTGGCCAGGCCGCCGTTGTAGGCCGCCACCGCCAGCATCTCGTTGCCGTCGTAGTGGTCGAGCAGGTAGCGCAGGTAGTAGCTGCCATAGGCCACGTTGATGCTCGGCGTGGCCAGGTCGCTCGCGGTGAACTGGCTGCCGCCCGACAGGTGCGCGATGAAGTACGCGGTGTCCGGCAGGATCTGCATCAGCCCCTCGGCCCCCGCCGAGGACTGGTGTGGGGCGAATTTGGACTCGGCGTATATGACCGCGGCGATCAGCGCAGGGTCCAGGCGCTTTTCGGAGGCCTGCTTGCGGATCACGTCGGCGTTGGTCAGCGGCAGCCCGAGTTTGCCGACCGCGTGGTTGACCTCGGATGCGACGAGCACGACGACGAGCGCCGCCAGCGCGAGCGCTGTGAGCGTGCCCAGCGTGCGCCGGCTGATCGTCCGCGCCGTCCGCCGCCGGCCCATGGCCACCTGCCGGCTCATGCCGCTAGCTTGTCAAGAACCGCCGACAACACCTGTTCCAACTCCTGTTCTGAGCCGTCGTTGCGCACCACGTACGTCGCCCTGCGCGCCTTCTCCTCCTGCGACAGCTGGCGCGCCGAGCGCTCGTCCGCCAGCGCGTGCCCGCGCGCCGACGCGCGCTCGCGGCGCACGGCCTCGTCGGAGACGACCGCGATCGTCGCGTCGTAGAGCCCCTCCAGTCCCGCCTCGAACAGCAGCGGCACCTCGACGACC
>Ga0105237_10002171_pt1 | contig 24635 bp, 16 predicted proteins | sample KBSC24metaG_FD_81520 | JGI IMG/M metagenome (GOLD analysis project Ga0105237, IMG submission 81520) | Corn rhizosphere microbial communities from Kellogg Biological Station, Michigan, USA - KBS C2-4 metaG | ecosystem: Host-associated > Plants > Roots > Rhizosphere > Soil | place: Michigan, USA...
CTCGTGCATATTCGCGAATTGATGACGGCCAAGCCGAACCGTTAGCATGCCCGCCGCCGTCGCAGAATCTGCCTTGCGCGTTCCGCCTTCGCGCATCCGTGAACTGGCTGAAATCGCCATGTCGATGGATGGGGTGCTGAAGTTGTATTTCGGCGAGTCGAATATTCCCACGCCCGAGTTCATCAAGCGGGCGACGCTGAAAGCGCTGGCCGATGGATTCACGTTCTATACGGAAAACGCAGGCATGCCGTCGACGCGGAAGGCGCTGGCACGCTACTACGAAGAGATTCACGGCGTGTCGATCGATCCATCGACTGAAATCGTGGTGACAGCATCCGGCGTCCAGGCATTGAACCTCGGCATTCGCTGCATGCTCGATCCGGGCGACGAGGCGATCGTGTTGACGCCGGCGTGGCCCAATGGTTCGGCGATTGTCGAAATGTCGAACGCCAAGGTGAAACAGGTTGCCCATATGCTCAAGGGCGACCGCTACGCGATCGATTTTGCCGCGCTCGAAGCAGCCGTTACGCCGCGTACGCGCATGCTGCTATACACGTCGCCTTCGAATCCGCTAGGCTGGGTGGCGACCGATCAAGAGCAGCAGCAGCTTCTGGACTTCGCGCGGAAACATGACCTGTGGCTGATGGCCGACGAAGTTTACGAGCGGCTCAATTATCCCGAGAAGGGCGGTTTCCAACCGGCGCCGACGATCCTGAAGAAATGCACCCGCGAAGATGCGGTTATCGTGGTGCAGTCGTTTTCTAAAACCTACTGCATGACTGGTTGGCGGCTCGGTTGGATCGTGGGTCGCAAAGATCTGGTGGCGCGCGCGACGCAACTCAATGAATTCGTCGTCTCGCACGCTCCGAGTTTCACGCAGCGTGCTGGTGAAACAGCGCTGCTGTGGGGCGAGGACACGTTGAAGCAGATGGTGGCGCGCCTACGGCAGAATCGCGACTTCTGCCTGGCTGCGTTCAAGAAGATGAAGGGCGTCACGGTGCCCAAACCGGACGGTGCGTTCTATCTGTTTCCGAAAATCGACGGGCTTACGGATTCATTCGGCTTCTGCAAGGATCTGCTGATTACGACCAAGGTCGGGCTGGCTCCCGGCGTGGCGTTCGGAGCGGGCGGCGAAGGTTCCATTCGAATCTGCTACGCCGCCGATACCGAAATCCTCGCGCCCGCTATGGAGCGTTTAGGGCTGTTCCTTAGTTCCTTTCCCAGCCGGAAATAGCTTTGACAGAATCTCCAGGCCGACGCTGTTGACGATGCCGAGGGATCTTTCATCTGTGTGGCGTAATCTTTTGTCTGATCGGTTGTTCTGACCTCTGTGGTTTCTATGGGTGTGTTGCAAGGTTTGTTGGGCTGATAGGGTGAAAAGGTTTTCGCTGAACACCGGCGGCGCCCTCGGTGAGCGTAACGGTCTGACTAGCGGAGACCTGCTTCCACTCCTCGACGGCGCCGCTCGGCCATCGGACCCGAATGCGATCTACTACCGAGACGGCGCCGAGGCCAAAATGCAATGTGAGATCGTTCTGTGAGAGATAGCTATCGCCGCTCCGTACTTCGTCAATCCGGGTGCGGCCTCCCGCGGTCACTTCGACCCTCGCGCCGATCGCGCTACGATTTGATTTTGTGCCGATCAACCGAATCCGCACCGCGTTTCCGTGCGCGCCGGTGTTCTTCAACAAGCTGGGTGGCTCGTTCATATTCACGATCACGATCTCAGGATGTCCGTCTCCGTCCAGGTCTCCGATCGCGAGACCGCGGGAGGGCCGGAGTGACGCGAGCGCCGGACCAGCCTCGGAAGTTACGTCGGCAAAGCGCCCATTGCCGAGGTTCCGGTAGATCAGCGTTTTCTGCCGGTACTTGTCGCCGAGCGCCGCGCGATCCACTTCGGGATAAATATGCCCGTTGGCCAGGATGAGATCTTTCCAGCCATCCTCGTCGAAGTCCACGAACGCGATTCCCCAGCCGAGCAGATGATTGGCGGCAAGGCCGGCGTGCATCGACACATCGCTGAAAAACTTCCCATTCTCGTTCCGATACAGGGATGGCAAATCGCCCGAGAAATTTGTCTTCGCGATATCCAGTAGTTCGTTGCCGTCGAAATCCGCTACCGCAACGCCCATCCCGGATTGCAGTTGGCCGTCGAAATTATAGGCCACGCCCGCTTCCACTCCGCGCTCTTCGAATGTTCCATCGTGGTTGTTGTGAAAGAGAAGGCTGGGCGTCTGATCGCATGCGACGTAGATATCCGGCCAACCGTCGTTATCGAAATCGGCGGAGATCACGCCGAGCCCATATCTACCGCCGGGTTTGAGTATTCCAGCGTGTACGGAAACGTCGGTGAACGTTCCATCGCCGTTGTTGTGATAGAGAACGTTGTGACCCATCGGCAACCCGCGCGGTCCACAGGCCACGGGGATTCCCAGCCACTCGCAAAATGCGTTGGCGCCTGGTTTCGGCGTTGCGTTCATATCAAGATCGACGTAATTTGCGACGAAGAGATCGAGCAGGCCATCGCGGTCGTAATCGAGAAACGAGCAGCCGGCGCCGTAGCGGGTTCCGGTGATTGGAAGCCCGGCTTTTGCAGTCAGGTCTTCAAAGCGGCCGGCCCCGGTGTTGCGGTATAGAACATTGTGGCCGTAATATGTCACGAGCAGATCGGGATGGCCGTCATTATCGTAGTCGCCAACGCAGACGCCCTGCCCCCATCCTTCGATGTCGAAACCCGCCTGCCGCGAGACATCAGTGAAATGGCCTTTCCTGTCGTTATGGTAAAGCTGCGCGGTTCGGATTGGAGCACCTTTGGGACGTTCGAGCGTTGTCCCGTTGACGATGAAAACGTCGTTTGCTCCATCGCCGTCGTAGTCGAAAATAGCTACTCCGGACCCGGTTGCTTCTACGATGTACTGCTTTTTGTCGCGCCCTCCGGAGGTGTTGCGGACGTTCAGACCTGCCGAATCGGCGATGTCGATGAATCGGATCGCGAAAGTGCTCGACAGCAGCGCCGCCGCTCCAAACAGCAGGAGGAATGCCCTCATGGTTGCGATAACTTCCGGTGCAATTCGCGCTCGGCGCGAGCCTCCGCCGCCTTGCCTGCTTGATCGTAGAGGCGCGCCAGGTGGTAGTGCGCAACAGGATCGTTCGGATTCAGTTCAATGCAACGTTGCATTTCACGAATTGCTTCTTCCAAGCGCTGCCGTCCGCCCGAATTCTCCAGAAGGACGCCTAAATCGAAGTGCGAATCGGGAAACGCGGCGTTCAGCGAGATGGACCGTCGCAGAAGCGCCTCCGCTCGACCCGGATCGTCGATCGCAAATGTCTTGGCGTAAAGAAAACTGCTGAGGTAATTGTCAGGAGACTTCTTGGCGAATGCAGCGAACACAGTGCGAATCTTTGGGAGCTTCGCCTCCGCCTGATCGAACATGCGGCCAAGGAAAACATAAGGCTGCTCGGGACTGGGATCGAGCTCGATCGTGCGGAGGAATGCGTCGATCGCTTCAGGAAAACGGCGCAAACCGTAGTAGGCGACGCCGGTGGCGAGTTCCAGTTGAACGCTCTCCGGAAAAATCTTCCGGCCGGCCCGGAGCGCCTCCAGCGCGGAATTGAAATTTTGCTGTTTAAAACAAAGTTGGGCGATCTCGAGATAGTAGCTCTCGTAATGGGCGTCCTGCTGGATAGCGGACCAAAGCAGATCGGCAGCCTTCTGGTTGTTTCCGATCTCGGAATAGTAGAACGCCAAGCCGTGAAGAAGAGCAGGATCTTTTGTCAACGCTTCGGCGCGTTGAGCTGCCGATTGTGCCTCGGCCGGCTTGTTGGCCTTCCAGTAAGCCTGCGCCAATGCGAGCCAAACGCGCGGATTGGCCGGTTGAAGTTTCGACGCCGACTCGAGCCTCGATTGCGCAACAACCAGATTGCCTTCTTTCAGAGCAATCAGCCCGCTACGAAAGTCTGTATCAAAGGAATCGACGAAGAGGAGTAGGAGCAACCACAACATGGGTCGGACGGGAGAGGAATATCCTCTCCCGTGCAGTCCAGTGTAGAACAGTTGAGAGTGGCTTAAAACTGCAGGCGCAACATGAACTGAATGTGGCGCTCGCTGGCGGCTTGGGTGGTGAATATCTTGCCGAAATTCCCGTTACCTCCCACCGCCTTGCTGTCCCCGAAACTGGCGTCGGGCAAGCCGAATTGGGGTGTATTCGCAAGATTGAAGCTCTCAGCCCGAAACTGCATTTTGAATCTCTCGGTGATGGGGAAGTCCTTGAATATCGAGAAATCGAGAGTCCGGGTGGGTGGGCCAGTCTGGCTCTGCAAGCCCAGATTGCCGCCCGTCAAAGATGCCGGGGCCGTGAAGTTAGCGATATCGAACCAAAGGTTGGGACTGCGGCCTGATGGCGGCGCAGCATTGGGATTAGCGGTCACGTCCGGCACACATCTGTTCCAAACACCCTGGCACGAAGCGGAAATCGTGTAGGGTTGGCCGGTTCGCAAACTCAACAGGCCGTTCATGTGCCAGTTGCCGATCATGGCGTCCGCAAGCCGGTTCATCCCGGACGCGAACGTCTTGCCTCTCCCGAACGGGACATCGTAATTAAACCCGGTGGTGAAGTTATGCCGGATGTCCCATGCAGCGCTGGAGTACCCGGTTGCGTAGTTGGTCAGATCCTTTGGGCCAAAGTTCGTGGAGCCGCTTAATGGAGTACTGCTGTTGGCCAGCGTATGGCTCCACACGTATGTGGTCTGGAACTGCAGGCCGTGCGAGAACCGTTTCTCCAGCTTCGCCGAAAGGGCGTTGTAGTTGCCGTAACCGAATGACGAGGTCATCGACAAGCCGTTACCGATAGAAGCGCAAGTTGCGCAGGGCGGCAGAATGATGCGCTGCGTTTCGGTAGTGATGGCTGAATTGGTGGTGCCGATGTTGACCGGGGGATCCGCATTCCACAGGATCACCTGGTGCGCCTGGTGATTTCCCTCATAACCGGTCTCAAGAGCCATGTTGAAGGGCAGCTCACGCTGCACGATGAAATTCCACTTGTCCACGACGGGGTTGCGGAAATCCGACTGGACACCGCGGAACGAAACGGGCGCCGGCAGCGTGAAGACGTTCAACGGGTAGCCGCCCGTGAGTCCACCCGGCATGTAATTACAACCCACGCATTCAGGCTGTGAAATTCCGATGAAGCTGCTGATACCACTTAAGCGCGCCAGTTGGACAGTCTCGTTAAACGGCACGCCTTCCCCGCGGTTCGGACTCCCACCCTGATTTTCCTCGCCGCCGAAGAACATGCCAAAGCCGACACGCACTACCGTCTTCTCGCCGACGCGGTAGGCTATTCCGATGCGCGGACCGAAATCCCACTTGTCCCACGGGATTAACGTGCTGGGCACGTTGCCGCGATTAACTTTGATACTCGGAAACGCTGTGGCGAAGTTCGGAGGCAGTGGTGCGTCTTGATTCGGGCCCTTGGGGATATAGAGAGTCTGGGTCTGGATATCGAAGTTGGCTTGGCGGGCGAATCGCTCGTCGATCGGGGAGAACAGCTCGTATCGCAAACCAATGTTGACGGTCAACCTCGAATTCACCTTCCAGTCCTCCTGGCCATAGAATGCCCAGGCGCTCTTCTGCGAGGAGACGAAATTCGTGGTCGCAATCGCGCCATTGTCGATCTGCCCGAGGAGCGCGGAAGCGATCGGGTCGCCCGTTACGCTATTGAACTGAGCGCCGTTTGTTCCTTTCGCAGTGGACGGGAACGCGGTTTCGTTTTGGTTGTAAACCAGGTTCCCGTGAGGATCGGGGACCTGGAAGAACGGGAATTTGACGGGCCGGAATTCGGCGCCGAACTTAAAGGAGTGCGCGCCCTTGGTAATCGCTACGTTCTGGATAAAGTCCCACACATTGTTGAATTCCTTGGTGGGAATCCAGTCGTTGGCGCCAATTTGAGAATAGATGGCGCTGTTGCTGTTGTTGTTGAACGATGTCTGAGGAAGCCCGCCGTTGTTAGCGGTTGCGCCGGTCGGGTTGTAGCCACCGATTCCCATTTGCGTAAACAAGTCGGCCGATGGGTTGCCACCGATGCGCGACGTCACCAAACGTGTGAAGCCAACGCGGGTTTCGGTAAGCAGCGAAGCGTTCCACACACGCGTATAGCTCATTTGCGCGTTGCGGGACAGATCAATTTCCCCGGCTCCCTGGAAAACCGATCCATCGACCGGACCAGGGAATGGAATTCCCGAGCTCTTCGAAGTGTTCGACCAGCTGATTGAACCGAAAAGGCTGTCTTTATCGCTCAGGTGGTAATCGACTCGTCCGTCTCCCTGATCGGTAACCAAGCCACCGGGCGTGACGGTGTAGAAGTCGTTGGTGGGAAAGGTTCCGGTCTTGATCGGCTGGTTCGTGGCCGGGTAGAGATTCATGATCTTGAAGGCAGCCGGATCCATACGATTGAGAGGTATGATGTTCCCCGCGAAGGGAGTCCGCGACACCGGGGCGCCGCTGCTGTTATACACGGTCGATTTCGGATCGTAGATGGCGCCCTGCTGCACGGAGAGTCCGGAGACCGGGTCAACTCCTACCGAAGCCCCCAGTTCGCTCGAAAAATCGCCTTGCCTCATCGCCGCCGTTGGAATCGTGTAAAACTGGCCGTAACCCAAGCCAGGGACAGCGCCGCCGGAGGTCGCAATCCGGGTACCCTGGTAGTCGCCGAAAATGAAGAGTTTGTTTTTCAGGATCGGACCACCGGCGGTCCCGCCAAATTGATTCTGCACGAAAGCGCCGCGCTTAACGCCGGCGAAATTGTTTTCCCAACGATTGGCGTCGAGGTCTTTGTTCTGCAGGATTTCAAACAAGGAGCCGTGGAGTTCGTTGCTGCCGGACTTGAGATTAACGTTTACCACGCCGCCCGCAGCGCGCCCATATTCGGCGTTGTAGCCGTTGGTCAGAACCGTCATCTCAGCGATGGCTTCCACCGAAGGGCCTATTGCATAGGAGGTCTGGTTCAGAAAGTCGATGGTGTTGATGTTGTTGTCGACTCCGTTCAGCAGAAAGTTGTTTTGCCCGTTCGACCGCACGCCGTTCGCGGAAAACCCGCCATTTGCGCCGTCACGCGCGCCCTGCTCTGCGGGGACGACGCCGACAGCAAGCCGCGCCAGATAGGCGAAATTGCGTTGTCCGCCGAGCGGAATCTCGCTCATCGCTTTGGCGTTGATTGACGCGCCAAGTTGTGTGCTCTCGGTTTGCAGAAGGGGCGCCGCCGCCGCGACTTCCACCGTTTGAGTCGAATCGCCAACAGTCAAGTTGATGTTGACGGCCACGCGTTCGCCGGCCGTGAGCAAAACGCTCTGTTGTTCGGCCTTCTTGAAACCGGCCGCCGAAACAGTGATCGAGTATGTGGAAGGCTTCAACGCCGGGCGTACGAATTCGCCTGCGTTGTTGGTTTGCATTTCGTAAACGAGGCCCGTTGCCGCCTCGGTTATGACTACTCTCGCACCGACGACAACGCCGCCGGACGAATCGGTAACGGTCCCGACGAGTGTCCCAAGATCGCGCTGCGCGAAAATGCCGCTCGTGGCCGCGAAAAACACTACACCCATGAAAAGAACAACTCGGTTCATAACTACCCCCGGCCCCTCGTAAGTCAGAACGTGGTCGATGACAGCGCTTTCAATCGCTGCCCGTCATCAATGCTTTCGGTAGAATATAGCCGGTTACGATTCCGAGTCAAGCGGTATTTACGAATATGTCAAAGATAGTATTGACTGTATTGCACATTACAATTTTACCCTGGATTCCGAGGGGGGAGTCTCGGTATAGAATGGGGGTCACATGAACCGCCGTCACTTTTTTGGCGCTGCCGCGTCTATCGCCTGGCTCCGGGGGGCGGAGACAAAACCGAAACTGCTCCTACCCAGCGATCAACCCGACAATCTCAGTTTCCGGCTCATGTGGTACAACCCGGTTCCACCAATCAACCAGGAAACCTACCGGTTGCGTATCGGCGGGCTCGTGGAAAGGCCTCAAACACTTGCAGTGACGGATCTTCGACGCTTCCCCCATGTGAATCAGGACTCGCGAATGAAGTGCGTCCAATGCTGGTCGTCGCGCACAACATGGGGAGGCTTTCGAATTGCATCGCTGTTGGATTTAGTCAAGCCTCGAAGGGGCGCCAAGGCAGTCCGATTCGATTGCGCGGACAAGTGGTATGAGTATTTCAACATCGACGATCTTCTGTCTCCGCGAGTCCTGCTGGCTATGGACATGGCCGGTGCTCCCCTTGCCGATCGTCACGGTGCGCCGCTACGGCTCATCGACCCATCGCGCTACGGTTACAAATCGGCAAAACTGATCACAGCGGTTACATTTTTAGCCGAGGGAAAGGGAAGCATGGCGTGTGACATTGCATCGTTTTATTCGGCCTCTGGAGAGATATTGGCCGGGTACGATCACCCGCTCGACATCGGACCAAAAGAGAAGCGTAAGATAAAGGGCGGCGAAATTACGGAGTACTGATGGCGGAGATTTCCAAGCGGCGATTCCTCCAACTTGCCGGGCTGACACTGGCAGGACGAATCTCGCCCCAGGTTGCAGAGGCTGATCCTCTACAGCACCCGCCGCGAGTCATCATTGTGACGTTCGGCGGCGGCGTGCGGTACTCCGAGACGTTTGCACCGGAAGGTCTGCGGAACATCCCCCGACTGGCCGAGATGCGGCCGCACGGATTTTTTTACCAGAGCTGCAGCAACTCGGGCGTACTTTCCCACTTCAACTCCACTGCGAGTATCATCAGCGGGAACTGGCAGCGAGTGGACGATTTTGGTTTTCAGCCTCCGGCCAGTCCGACCCTGTTCGAATATCATCAAAAGCAAGCCGGCGCGGGTCCAAGTCGTGCTTGGGTGGTTGCGACGAACAAGAGTTTCGCGCAGATCGCTCCCCAGGGGGCGAACGTCGTATTGCCGAAACAACTTTTGCTCGATGCCGTTCGCGACATTGTGAACAAGCCTTCGGGCGAGGGGGTCGCGGATCGAGAGAACGTGCAGCGGCGGCTCGAAAGCCTCTTGAGCGAAGGATACGAGGGCGTTGGTTGGACAATCTTTAAAGCTGGACGTCAGCTCGATCGCCATGTGCATGAGACGCTAACGCGGGCGCTGGTTGAGTACATTAACGGTCCCGAAGCTCCCTCATCGGGTGATGAGCTCACGTTCTTCATGACGCGGGAGATTATGCGCGAATTTGCGCCCCGCCTGATTCTGGTGAACTTCTGGGATATGGACGTGGCGCATTGGGGATCGTACTCGCTCTATCTCCAGGCGATCACGAGAACCGATCGGCTTACTGGAACGCTTTGGGATGAGATCCAGAGCAATAAGAGTTACAAAGACAAAACCACGATGCTGGTGCTGCCGGAACTCGGACGCGATGGCGACCAGAATACGGCTAATGGTTTTCTCAATCACCGCAGCGGCGATCCGTCGTGCCGCCGGATGTGGATGCTCGCGATGGGCGTGGGAGCCGTGCCGGGTGAGACTGAGCGGCCGGTGCAGCATGTGGACGTGATGGCGACAGCTGCGGAATTACTGGGGATGAAGGTGAGTGACATCTCCGGTAAACCGCTACGGGAGCTTGTTGGCTGATGGCCGGCAGCCCCAAAGTTTCGCCGCTGTTACAGGGCTTGATCGACAAAGGTCTGTTTGACCAATTGCCAGCGACGTTTTCAACTTTCTTCTACGACCAGATCAAGGATTGGGATTTGCTGTTTCCCGCTGAGCATAGTTATCACGAGCGCTTATTCGGATTGATCGATCGCTCCGATCCGGCTCTAGTAAATTCTCTGTTCGCCCCTGTGCGGGCGGCGGAAGCCAAGATGGGCGTGACGGAGAAGAGTTGGCCGAAGCGGCAGTTTACTCTCGACCAAGTTGACTTCTTGAACCGGTCGCCGCATTATCCGGAGTGGCGCAAAGCGATCAGTGATGTGTTTGGCCGGCTCGATCCTGTGCTCGACGCAGAACTTTCTCGAGCCGGACGCGCGCGGCTTGTCGTGGTTACATCGCCCGACGAGCTGCCGGTGGGTCCGGACCGGATGTGGCTACGAATCCTTAAGCATGGCAGGCGGGTGCCGGTGGAGCCTGGCGCGTTTCACTTCGATTTCGCGACCAACACCGCGTATGACACGTGGAAAATACAAGCGGAAGGGCCGCCGGAAAAACACGGTTCGGCGGTGCATCTCAGCTACGAGGCACTGAAACCTTATCGGACGCGGTTGATGTCTGAGGTGCGGCACATTGTCGAGGCGGAACAGATTCGCGGACCGCGCCAGCTTGGAAGCCGTCTGAAGGAGCTAAAGATGCGACCGGACGAGAGCGGGCTGGCTGGCGATCCCGTGCTCGCGGAGTTTACGAGGGCGGTGCTTCTCAACGGCAATGGCACTCTGCTCATCAACAACACGTTCGTAGAGTGGGCATCCGTGCAGGCAGTGCGGCGCGCGCGGCCTTCGCTGGTGTCCATTTCTTTCGGGGTTCGCAATAAAGTGAAGCCGTTCAGCAGTCTGCTGATCTACACCGACCAGGATACGGCGAGTCCGGTTTCGACGCAGCGGGACATGCTCGGCACGTACGTGGACCTCGAGATTTTCTATCAGTACATCTGGCAGGAATTCGAGAAATACGCCGAATACCGGCGCAACACTGCGTACGTCTTTGTAGCCGACGGTATGGATGAATTGATGGTGATCGCCCCCACTGACTTTCCATTGATGAGCGTACGCGGTTCGGTTCATCCGGATCGTGTATCGGCGATATGCCGGGAGTGGATGGGTCTGTGAACTACAATCATTGACCACTACTCCGCACGAGCCGCGGCAGCTGTTGCCGCTGCAATTCTGGGCGAAGCCCAAGTCAAGTCACGAGCTAGATTGATCCCGAATCGCCGCAACTGGCGTTATCTAACGCAGGGAATTCGTACGCTTACGGTGGCCATTAACGCGGCGTATTTCCCAACATTGGCGCCGGACGTGAACACGCTCACGTTCTCCTTAGGCGGCGATACTGAATACGATGCTGCGGGCGCAGTCTCGGGAACGCCCGAACCCGGCACGCTGGCCCTGATGGGATTGACGCTGCTCGCTCTTTCATTTGATTGGGCGGCGAATCCGCGTGTCGACACTTTGTCCGCGCGCGTCTATCCAGGCATGCGGCAAACGTTCTGGCTTCTTATCGTGCTAGCCGGAACCAGCGGCGCACCTTGGCAGCGCTTCGATGAGCCGCGGCCACCCGTGGCACCGTCTTCTATGGCGCGCGACATGCTCGCTGCCCATAACGCGGTGCGTGCGCGCGTGGGAGTGGCTCCTCTTGCGTGGTCTAGCCGGTTAGCCGCATCTTCGCAAGACTGGGCCCGCACTCTCTTGGCGCGACGCAAATTCGCCCACCGGCCGCACTCGACTTACGGAGAGAACTTGTTCGAGATCCGAGGTGCGGTCTCATCGCCCGCGCAAGTGGTCGACGCGTGGGCTTCGGAATCTCGAAACTACAATCATAGATCGAACAAGTGCCGTGGCGTGTGCGGGCACTACACGCAAGTCATATGGGGCAGCACCAAAGAAGTTGGATGCGCGGTGGCGCGAGGCGGAGGACGCGAGGTTTGGGTTTGCGACTACTCTCCGCCAGGCAATTGGGTCGGCGAGAGGCCCTATTGAAAGGCAATCCCACACGCTGGGATGCGGGCCAATCCATGGCGCGGAGGAAAGTATTCCGCCTTCAACGCAGTGTTCGAATAGTACGCGATCTGGTTCCGGCGGAACTCGTGCAACGTCTCACGCAGGCACTCGTTGATTTCGGGATAGCGGTGGTCTACGTTGCTGTTTTCCAGTGGATCCGATCGGAGATCGTACAGGTTCGCATACGCTCCTTGCGATTGCTCTGCATATTTCCACCTACCCACCAATACACTGTCTTCGAATGCAATATTCTGCACGGTCGAGAAGACAGGGCGCTTCTCCACAGAGTCTCTCCCGTTTGAATCCCGCAGTCCGGGCGGCACTGTTCCCTGAAAGCCGGAGTGGGGTGGCATTCCTACGAGATCGAGCAGCATGGGTCCCAGGTCGAGGAGACTTACTGGCTCCCGATATTCGCCCGGCGGAACGTCACTCGCGCCAGAGAGTATCAGCGGGACATGCAATGTCTTGTCGCTCAATCCCGCGGCATGGGTGACTTTGCCGTTTTCATTAAATAACTCGCCATGATCACCATGAATAATGATGATCGAATTGTCGAGGACGCCATTTTCCTTGAGCAAATCCAGCGTTGCCGCGATTTGCCCGTCGATATATGCAAGGGAATTCCAATAGCGGTTCCACATACGTCCGGTCACGGATGGCGGATAGAAAATGAAGGAAAAAGTGGCGCGTTCCTGCTCGGTGAACGTATTTGGCGTAAACATCGGAGGGATTTCAAAACCCTGTTCGTAAGGGTAATGCGATGTCTGATAACTGACCATCGCATAGAATGGCCGCTCCTTGCCTTTACTCAATTTCTCACGAAGCCAGCGAAGGAGCTGCTTCGTAGTAGTGGCGTCATCTAGAGTTCCGGTTCGCAAATGACCCTCGGCCACCTCTTTGTAAAATCCCGAATCAGCGCGATCCGGTGGAACCACCTTGCCGTCGTAGCGCTCGGCATCGAGAAAATATTCAAGATGCGGCGACCTGGATATGTTCACCATATTCTGCCAGTTCTCGTTGGAAGAAGAGACGAATGCCGTGTGATATACGGGCGATAGCAAGTCGGGGATTCGCAGCAAAGGGTAGTCGATATCGGTGAAGCGGTCACGCTCCCGCGCCTTGAGTGGGTGAAGACCACTGATAATGCTGGTCATGGAATACAGTGACTCATTCCCCTGTGCGTACGCGTGAGTGAAATCAACCCCTTGTTTGGCCAGACGGCTCACTGTAGGCATCACTTGACGCCCGCCAACTATGCGCTGCACCTCCCCTGCGCGTAGCGATTCAATCGAGAAAACGAGAATATTCGGACGCTGACGCTTGCGGTCGATCCTCGCTGCGTATGCGTCCAGATCGTAGCGCCGAGCCAGAGAAGCCGTTATAGTTTTGCCGGAGTAGGGGTCGTGCAAAACCAATGGAGCCCACAACAGAGTCGCAGTGGGCAATAGTCGCGTTTCAACGATGCCGTTTGATCGCTGGGCGTTCACTTCACTGAGACGTAGGCCGGGAAGCACGCGGAAGGAGACCAGCATGGTGAGCAGCGCTACACAGAAGCTACTCCCCAGGACAACGACTTGCCGCCGCGAAAGCAGGGGTGCTTTGGCTGTCATCGCAAGCACCAGAGCGGAGGCCACGCTTAGTGTTGCGCCGAGCGTAAGACTTTCTCGAAAAGACAAGAAGGGGGTGATGGAAGAAAAGTCGAGAAGCGTGGAAATAACAGAGCTGCGCGTTAGAAAAGGCCAATATGACGGGCGCAGAAAATCCAACTGAGCAATGAAACAAACAGAACGGCTGTGACGGCGGCGTACGATAGCAGCAGCGACACGAGGCCGCTATAAAAAGGTCCGGCGCTCTTCAATCGCAACAGGCTTTTGCAGCCTGATATCAGTAGTCCAGCGAGCAGCGTGTCACAAACGACCACGACGGCCACATCGAGCCAGAAATAACTTCCTTGCGTATCATCCCAAGGGTTTCGATTCCACAGGCTCAAAGCGAGCAACGAAACGCCGCCCCAAACCGCGCTAATGATGACGAAGAAGCGGACGACGCGCTTTGTGGCGCATCGGTCCAACAGATCGGATAGCCTGCTTGGTTCGCTGGAATTGCTTGATTTCTTGGCGCTGCTCGGTTCCCTGAGGCTGCTCGGTTCCATGGATAACACCATGGCGGTAGGCGGGGCGCCTACACGATTCCGCTTCTTCTTCATGGAGGAACGAATATGGTATCAGTGTTTCAGTCAGCCTCCACATTTTCGGTGCCGATTGTTAAGGCTTCGTCTTCGTGCTTCGAAAGTCGTCGGTTCGAATCACGCCAGAGCCCTCTCGAATAACTACAAGTTGATCCGCCGCCACACTCGCGATCTTCTCCTGACGCCCGCTCGGCCACCAGATTTCCAGTTCCGCGGATTCGGCGTGTCCGAGCCCGTAGTGCAGCCGGCGATCGTTGACGGATAGATACGAAGATTGGGCCGTCACAGATTGCGCCTGCTTCCGGCCGCCGTAGTTGGCAATCACCCTCGCTCCGATCGCGCTTCGGTTCGAAGTCGAACCGATCAGCAAGATCTTCAACCAGTGCGAGCGTTTCGCCATATCGTTGCGCAGCAGCGACGGCGGTTCGTTCAGATTGACGATCAGCATGTCCAGATCGCCGTCGTTATCGAAATCGCCAAACGCGAGTCCGCGGCTGCTATGCGCCTCCTGCATCGCCGGACCAGCCTGGTCCAGAAACTCCTCGAATTTGCCGCCGAGATTTCGGAATAGGATATTGCGCGTTTTGTAGGCGTACGCAGGAAACTTCCGCTCAACTTCCGGATACACCATGCCCGTGGTGAAAAAGAGGTCCGGAAGACCATCGTTGTCAAGATCCGCAATACCCGCGCCCCAACCGACGAACCTCGTCTCTACACCAAGTCCCGCGCCAATTGTCGCATCGCGAAAATACCCTTTTCCGTTGTTTTGGTAAAGAATCGGGGTGTCGTCGGCAAAGTGCGTCTTCAAAATATCCAGATGACCATCCAGGTTGAAATCACCGATGCCCAGACCCATACCGGCCTGCTCCTGGCCATCTTCGTTGAGGGCCACACCTCTTTCCAGCCCCGTCTCCGTAAACGTGCCGTCGTGGTTGTTCCTGAAGAACAGACTCGGCGAGGTGTCGCAAGCAACGTAGATGTCCGTCCAGCCATCTTCATCAAAGTCAGCGGCCACGGCGGTAAGGGCGTAGCCGGGCTTGGCAGATGCGACACCTGCTTTCGCGCTGACATCGTGAAACGTTCCATCGCCGTTGTTGTGAAACAGCAGACTGCCCTCGTCAGGAAGACCCGCCGGACCGCAGTACACGGGAATGCCCTTCCAATTGCACGCCGGATCCTTGCCTGCGACGGGGACATTTTTGAGATCGAGCGTCGCGTAGTGACAAACAAACAAGTCGAGGTAGCCATCGCGGTCATAATCGAGCCACGTGCACCCGGTGCCATAGTGAGTGCCAGGACGCAGGAGGCCTGCTTTCTCCGTCACGTCGGTAAACGTGCCGTTGCCGTTGTTGCGAAACAGAATGTTCTGGCCCCAGCAGGTGATGAAGATATCTTCGAAACCGTCGTTGTTGTAGTCGCCGACGGTGATCCCGCATGCCCACACGCTGCGGCCCAAGCCCGATGTTTTGGTCATGTCGGTGAACGTACCGTCTCGATTGTTCCGGTAGAGACGGATGATTGCGTCTGTTGGCGAGTTTTGAAAACGCTGGCCCGTCAACATCACGATGTCGATCCATCCGTCGTTATCGTAGTCGATGAACGCGGCGCCGCATCCCATGCTCTCAACGATGTAATCATTTCGTTCAATGCCGCCGTAGATGACGGGAGTGCGAAGACCCGCCGCAGCCGCAACGTTCATGAAGCTGGCGTCGAATGGTAAGCCCGAGGATTTGCTGCGTGGCTTGGGCTTCACCTGTCGGGATGCCATCCCACGAGGCTCTTGTCCGGATAAAAAGCGGCCAGTTGAGGAAAGCATAGACAGTGAGAGGAGTTGCCTCCGCGTCATAATTTCAACTCTTCTGCCAGACGCTTCGGATTGGGAAAGCCTTCGATGCCCCCATAGACCTCCGTCGATAACGCGCCGCAAATGTTCGCTGTCCGCAGGCACACCTCTGGAGAGTCTCCGCGAAGCCATGCGCGCAGAAACCCGGCATCGAAGCAGTCGCCGGCTCCTGTTGTATCGATGGTTGTCACCCGGCGTGGGCCAGACCAAAGTATCTCGCCGTCCCATAACAAACCGGCGCCGCCAGGCCCAAGCTTCAGCGCGACGCGCTTCACTCCGCATTCGTCAAATTTGTGGAGCATTTCCACCGGCACGGACTCGCCGGTGATGCGCTGAGCCTCCGCTTGATTGGGAAAATAAATGTCCACCAGCGGCAGAATCGTGAGCAGGCGGTGATCCGCCAGCCACTCCTCGTGCCATCCCGCGTCGAGCGAGATTGTGCAGCCGTTTTCGTGGATCATCGTGAAGAGTTCTGAGGCCGTGTCGAGAACGGGGGCGCACGCGAGATGAACGTGACTGGCTGCGCCGAACCCTTCGCGGAGTGTGCCAGGAAATCTGCGATTCGCGCCCGGATACGTCAGAAATGCCCGGTCCGCCGAGGACGTCGCGACGACCGTAAACGCGGTCGCTTCCGAAGGATCGATCCGGACGGTTGACGTATCAACGCCCATGGACGCCAGCCGGTTGATGAGCCAATCACCGTCTGTGCCAACGACTCCCAGCACGCGAGTGCGCATTCCGAGCCGTGCCAGGCCGCACGCTGTAATCGCCGCGCCGCCGCCGATTTCGCGGTGGAACTCCGTGGCGAACGCTTCCCTTCCCGGCGCGGGCCAGAAATCAAAGCCAGTCATAATGAGATCCGCGAAAAGCTCACCGGCGATCACAACATCCACTGCCTTCATCCGGCGGCGCCCTCTGCCACTTCAAATGGCCGCTCGCCCGTACGGCGCGCGCGCCACAAATAAGCGAGAACCCCGAAGATCAACAGTCGGAGGCCGGCGGCAATGTAGGCCAGTCCGGTCGCGACCAAAATGTACAACGAGCCGAGTAAAGCAATCATAGTGAGATCGGCGAAAAGCTCACCGGCGATCACAACATCCACTGCCTTCATCTGGCGGCGGCCTCGACCACTTCAAATGGCCACTCGCCCGTACGGCGCGCGCGCCACAAATAAGCGAGGGCCCCGAAGATCAACAGTCCGAAGCCGGCGGCGATGTAGGCCAATCCACTCGCAACCAGAATATATAACCAACCAACGAAAGCAATTACACTCGTCCAGGGATACAGCGGCATGCGGAACGGCCGCGCGATGTCGGGCCGGTTGCGCCGGATGAGCGTGACGGCCAGGATCTGCGCCATAAATTGGATCAACACCTGGATTACGATCAGTCCATTAATCAGTACATCAAGATTCAGAAGACAGGCAAACGCCGATGCGACGCCGAGAAACAGCACCGAGAACGCCGGGAAGTTTTTCGTTGGGTGCAGGCGCGCGAATGGCTGAAAAAAACGCCCATCCACGGCAGCCGCATAGGGAACGCGCGAATAGCCGAGCAGAATCGCGAAAATCGAAGCGAACGTGGTCCACAACACGAGAATCGTGACCACTTGCGCCGCTCTCAATCCGTACAGGCGCTGGATGAAATCGGAGACAATTGATGTGGAACGCATCGCCTCGCGCCATGGAATCACTCCGATGATGGTGATGTTCATCGTCAGGTATAGAATCGCGACTGCGACCACAGCGAGCAAGATAGAACGTGGAACCACTTTCTCCGGCCGCTGGACTTCGCCGGCGAAGAAGCAGACGTTGTTATATCCACCGTAATCGTACATCGCAATAAGAGTCGCGCCGCCGAGGCCAAAGAAAAAACTGGAGGAGGGCGTGAAGGCCCCGGGCGGGAAGTCCAGCACTAGTCGAGGATTGAAGTTTTTCAACCCGGCCATCGCGATCCAGGCTGCGGTACCAAGCACTACAATCCACATGACGACGGACAGCCTGCTAACAGAACGGCTGTCGCGATAGAGCAGCGCGGTGATGAGCAGACACACTCCCATGGCAATGAATTTCTCCTGCCACCAGCCCATGTCTTTGGAAAAGAATTTCGCGTACTGGGCGAACCCGACAGCGCCCGATCCGATCGACAATGGACCGAGAAAGATTGTTTCCCAGATGAATAGGAAACTCATCATTCGGCCGAGGCGTTTTGGCCCGTATGCTTCGGAGAGATACCGGTATGGTCCGCCGGTGCCTGGCATTGCTGCGCCCAGTTCTGCCCACACCATGCCATCACACAATGCGACGATCGCGCCAAGCACCCAACCGAGTATCGCCTGCGGGCCGTTCATCTTGGCGATCAGGATCGGAATCGTGATGAACGGCCCGACGCCGATCATCTCGAGCATATTCGCGGCCGTCGCGCCTGGCAGACCGATGCCGCGGACGAGGTGAGGCGCTTCGCCTTCGTTCGATGGCATAAGTTATCATACAAAGGCATTGCGGTGGACCCTGATTTTGGTGATTGCGGCCGCTTGTGCAGTTGCACAATCGCCCCTTGAGCGTGCCGTGACGCTCACCCAGGAAAAGCGCTACGCCGAGGCACAAAAGGAACTTGAGGGCGTGCCGGAACCGCCTTCCCTAAACCAACGAATTGCGTTTTTTCGTCTAAAGGCTGCCATTGCGTCAGGGTTGGGCGAAGCGGAGCGGGCGGCCGCCGAAATCGAATCCGCTCTTGCGCTCGCGCCGGGCGATAACGGTCTGTTGCTAGCTGCGGCAGTAGCGGAATTGCATGCAGGCCGACTCGACATTGCTCTGCAACACGCACGCCAAGCCGGGAACACAGCCGCCGGTCAAGAATTGACCGGTGACATCCTCGAAAAGCACGGCGACTATGTTGAGGCGGCCAAGGCCTATCAATCCGCCGTCGTGCTTGCGCCGGAACGCGAGGAATACCGGATAGCACTGGCCCTCGAATTCGCTCAGCATTACACCTTCGAGCCGGCCATCGATGTGCTTCGGCACGCAGCGCCGCTTTTTCCAAAATCTGCCAGGATTCGTACTCTGCTAGGAATTTCGCAATACGCCGTGAAACATGTCGACGACGCAATAGAGGCATTGACCGCTGCGATCGATCTTGATCCGTCGCTTGAGCCTGCATACGCTTACCTCGCGCGCGTTACGCTCGAATCAACTGCGGCACCTCCGCAGCATACGCTCGATGTGATGTGCCGTTGGAACCCGGAGGTTTGCAGCGCACTTAAGCTTCGCGCCGCTCGAGAGACGGACGATGCCAAGCTGCGAAACGACGCGATAGAAGAACTCAAGGGGGCATCTGCGGACAGCGCGATCGCTCGCTGCGAATTGGGGCGTGCCTACGAATGGGCTGGCGAATGGACGCAGGCGCGTGCGCAGATGGAGGAGTGCGTGCGGCTCAATCCGTCAGCCGAAACTCACTACCGCCTCGGTCTCATTTACGGACAACTCGAATTGCCAGAGCTCGCTCGCAAGGAGATGAAGCTGCGCAATGAGGCGATGCAGCGCGCCTCTCAGGATATCGCCCGGCATCAGGACGCGGTGCAGGCCTTTCAATATGTGTTGAAGTGACGGCTTACGTCAGGTATCCGAGATACCGCGGGTCGCTGCGCACCAGCGCTTCCCTGACGGCACAAGCCACGTCCCACTGACCGATGATCGGGTACTCAAGCATCGCAAGGTCTGCCAAGCGCGAGGACTTCTCTACTGCGGCTCGTATTGTGGTTCGCTCATACGCTTTCACGGCGAGCACCAGCCCTCGGACCGATTCCGCCAGACGCCCGATCCGGCGCGGAACCGGGCCATTCCTGTCGATATCGCAGGGAACCTCGACGATATCGCTGGCTTCCAGACCATCAATGGAGCCACGATTGGCAACATTCACGACGACCTCGCGCGACTGGACGGAAATAAGCGCGGTGATCACGTCGAGGGCGATCCGATGATAGCCGGTCGCGGTTTCGAATGGGTCGTACTCTTCCCTAGGGACATCGAACGCCGATGCGCCCTCCGATTCAAGTTTCATGTAGGAGGCATTGCGGCGCAATAGATATTCGGTGTATGTGCGAAGTCCCGCCGCGCCATTCTCCTCGCCCAAGCGCCGGAACAGATCCAGGTTCATCCGCTCGAGTTCTTCGCCGCGGCTCGCACCCGCGTGCATCTGATTCACGTGCGCCTTTCGCTGACCGTAATAGAAGAAGAGATATTCGGTGGGAATTAAACGCAAAGCCTGGATCAACGCAGGATCGAAGAGATGTGCCGGATAGAGGCGCCGCAATGCGTCTTCGTCAGAGAGGAGTTTCTCTGTGACATCGACGCCGCGCACAATAACCCGGCTCACCCAACCCAGATGGTTTAGTCCGGCGTATTCGAATTTCATCTCCTCGTATGGCTCGCCCAGGCTCCACGCAATCCGGTGGAACAGCTCGATCGGCGTGTCGCAAATTCCGATAACGCGCAGCCCCGTGTGCTGCGTCAAAGCCTGAGTGATGAGGCCGGCCGGATTAGTGAAATTGATGAACCATGCGTCGGGCGCCACACGCTCTACGACGCTTGCATGATCCAGCGTGACCGGAATGGTCCGCAGCGCCATCGCTGCCCCGCCCGGTCCCGTTGTCTCCTGCCCGGCGAGACCATGCTCGATGGCGATTCGCTCGTCGCGCGCCCTGGCGGAAATGCCGCCGACGCGAATGCTGTTCAGAATAAACTCGCTGCCCTGTACCGCGTCCTCCAGCTTCGGATAAACCGAGATGCGGAAATCTGCGCCGAGCTTGCGGACGATCTCGCGCCCAATGTTCGCGATGATCTCAGTCCGCTCGAGGTCCACATCAAACAGCGCCAGTTCGTCAAAATCGACGAGCCCCTGCGATTGCGCGAGTCCGTAAATCACGAGCGGGGTGCGAACTCCCCCGCCGCCGATCATAGCGAGTTTTCGAGCCATGCTATCGTCTTTGCGGGTTCTTCGGCAAGCTGATCACATTCGCGAAAATGCGGTAAGCGCCGGGAACGCCCTCGGGCAATTGCCTGTAAAATGCGTATGCGTTGTAGATATACAAACCCTTTCCATATTTGGCGTAAAGAAACCCGCCCTTTTGCGGCGGCTGGCCTTCGTCATGCGTCTCAAGCAACGCCTCATATTGAGGATCCCACGACTTCATCCACTTCGATCCCCGTTCCTCTACCCACCCCGAGAAATCCTTCTCTGAGATCTTATTCGGCCACTGGAAGACCGGGTTCGATGGATCGAGAATCTCCACCTTCGAAGCTTCATCCGTCACTTCTTCCGGATTTGATGTCATCGTGTAACGATAGGGTCCGAAGTTATGGTCGAATTCGGGAGTGTTGTATTGAACGATAACAACACCTCCGTTCTTCACGTAGTCGAGTATCCGGTTCTTGTAAGTTTTCAGGTCCTCTCGCGCCGCATAGGCCCGCACTCCGAGCAGAATCGCGTCGTACTTGCTCAGGTCTCCATTGGCAATATCGGCCGGTGCGAGAAAAGTGACTTTCACGCCAAGGTGCTCGAGCGAGGCTGGAACATCGTCGCCGCTTCCCATCACGTAACCCAGCTTCAGTCCTGGAGCAACCTTCACGTCAACGCCGGATGTTTTATAGGTCGCCGCTTTGTACAGGTAGTATGGCCTCAGGGTTGGATAGCCGATCACTTCGTATCCTTCCACGTATTGGTGTCCATCGTAGTCCGCGACGGCCGTGATTTGATAGGACTGCTCGCGCAGGTTCGCCGGCGTCACTTGAAACGTAGCCGATTGATCTTCACCATCAGCGGCGGTGGCGAACGGCGCGGAAGCGGGCTGAGATCGCCATCCCTCAGGAAGCTTCAGACGAATCGCTCCCCTGGCTGGTCCCTTCACATTGCTGTGCACTACAGCCGTCACCGAAAATGTTTTTGCGTCTTCGGGAATGATGCCGGCGCGCGGTGTGATGGCTACGCTGATCGCCGGCGCGACCACGAGAGGTTCGAATACGGTGCCCTGGCCGGTGATCCGCTTCACCGTCTGCACGTATTGACCGATCCGGATCGGTGCGCCTTCGCACCGGAAATCGGCCCAGGCGGCCAACGGGTATGGCATCAGAGGCTGATTCAGAAAGCGGCCGTCACTAATGTCGTAATACGATTGCTCGATATCAGGCCGGGAAAAATATGGCCGGGTGAACGACGGATTTTCCGGCACGTTAACCTTGAATCGCGTGTCGATCGGCTGATTACCGGCGATTTGCTTCGCACCCGCTTCCTGCGCAGGCATGACGCTCCAGGGCTCCTTCTGAAGATACGATTCCACACTCGTGCGCTCGAGTAGCACCGGCGCGGGACTCTGATTCGCAACGTGTACCTTCACACGAAATGTCTGGCCGGGGATTGCGATCTGTATCGTCTCGGGATCGCCCATGAACATTGCCATGCGCGGGTTCGGTTCAGTCGCGGGCGCTACGGTCGCTGTGAGCGACAAACCGAGCGCTTCCGCCAAGGCGTCGTTGAACTGGACACGCTTGATTTCGAGTTCATGACGAATGTCGTATTTAGCATCTGCGGGCAAATTGCTGCCATCGAGTTTCTCGAGGAGCGCGATTGTCTCCTTTAGGCCCGCCGCCAATGCAGGTGCGGATGCTTCCGGCCGTACGGACGAGAACTTCGCGATCGCGTCCTCGACCGAAGCGTTGATCTTGGTAAGCCCGATTGTTAGAAAACCAGTGTCGCCTGTCTTCGCCAAAGTTGCGATACCCAAAAGCGAAGTATCGATTCCATCGAAGAATCCAGACTCCTTTTCCGGAACATGTACCATCGAGCCGAAGCGATGATAGGCACTCGTCACCTGCCCGGCTTTCGGAATGGAACTGCCGCCATTCTGAGACTTCTGATAACCCAGCCCCTCGCGCGAGATCTGCACATATGACGCTCCGAGCACAGGATCGTACGTTCCTTCCGGGATCTCGACGTTCACAGCGAGGTTATTCCCACCCCGTCCGAACGGCGCGCGCGCGTAGTCTTTCAGAGGTGTCCAGGGCTTCAACCCGGCAGTAATTTGATCCGGAAAAACGTTCGGATCGCCGGCTGCTTTGAAGACTTCTTGCGCCATCGCGCCGGCCGTCTGGTGATTGCCATGGCCGTCGCTGGGTCCGCCAACGAAAACTGACGTGATGACCAGCGGCCGTTCTTCACGAACCACACGCACTACGTCGTACAGTACCCGGTCATGGGTCCACTTGCCGATCGATTCCGCCTTGGTCTTCGAGAAGCCGTAGTCGATCACGCGTGTCCAATACTGATTGACGCCGTAGTAACGGCCGGCGGCGAGCAACTCCATCGTCCGAACCAGGCCGAGAGCGTCGAAGTAGTCGGGCGACATCACGTTCGCTCCGCCCTCGCCACGATTCAGAGTTAGCAGCGCGACTCGCGTCCCGAGCCCGCGCGATTCATACGCCAGCATTCCGCCGTCTTCGTCATCCGGGTGCGCCGTCACCATGATGAGGCTGGCACGCGTATGAAGTTTTTTCAAGCTCTGCCATAACGCAGCCGATCCCCGGTTTACCGGGATCTCATTCGCGTAGGAGGTTGGCTCGATGGACGTGGAGTACGGAGTTTGCGCGGGCAAGCAGACGCAAGTCAGCACAAGTATAGTAAACAGCTTCATAAGTTTTCATCACGCGGCATGCTGCTGCTAAAAGTATAATTTCAGTGCAAATTGAATTTCTCGTGGGTCGGTGACGGTGGCGAATACTTTACCAAAAGACCCGGCCGACGCGGGAGCGGCATTGGCGCTCGGATTAGTGAAATTCGCGTGATTGAATGAGTTGAAGAACTCGCTTCTAAATTCGACTTTCCACTGCTCTTTGACAGCGAATTGCTTGAACACGCTCAAGTCAACATTCTCTACGCCGGGGCCATGAAACGCGCGCGGGGCGCAGCTCCCGAATGTTCCAACAGCCGGAACCGCGAATGCCGCGGGATTGAGGTAAAAGCCCGTCGCACCAGCGCCCGCAATCTGCGAAGGGTCGGTTGTCGCGCCGCTATATGGATTGCCGATACAGTTGGCACGGCTTTGATGATTTCCGCCGGTTTGGCTTTGGTCGGGCGCGGTCACGGTGAAGGGTGTACCGGTTTCGAGGGTGACGATACTGTTCAGTTGCCAGCCTCCGACGAGGCGGCTAGTCATTCCGTTGCCGTTGAGAATGCGCCCACCCTTGCCAATCGGCAAATTCCAAACCGCATTGCCAACAAACCGATGCTGTACGTCGAAGGGAGAGTTGCTTCGCTCCAGGGCATAGTCGTAGGCGTTCGCGGGTGTGGAACCACCTGTCAAATTGTCAACATAATCTGAGAAGTTGTGGCTCCACGTGTAGCTGAGGCCGTATGCCAAGCCCGTTGCGAAGCGCCGCCGCAACGAGACCAGCAACCCGTTGTAGTTCGTGTTTCCGTCGTTGGTGGCCAGTTCGAGAAATGCATGGTTACCACTCAAGCTGTTGACGCTGGTGTTCAAATTCGGGTAGGGGAACGCCGTGATCGCGGTGCCAGCCGGTAGAAAGCCTGTCACGAATCCTTGGTTGGCGTTCCGGAGCCGGTCCTCTTTACGTCCGAAATTACCCACGTACGACACGTCGAGAACCGTATTCCCGGAGAATTCAATCTGCGGTCCGAAACTGACCTGTTCCACATATGGCGTCCTCTGGTTCGGATCTTGCGCGTGCACGGTTGTCTTTGTCAAATCGTAGTTTGTCGCGCTGAAGGCTGGGAAACCGTTCTTGAGGATGAATGACGGAGTCGTGCTGCCGTTAGACTGGGCAAGTGATTGGTCTACATAGTAGGGCGGATTTTCTGCCAGTACACTTTCCGAACCGATCCTA
>Ga0105237_10002172_pt1 | contig 24633 bp, 15 predicted proteins | sample KBSC24metaG_FD_81520 | JGI IMG/M metagenome (GOLD analysis project Ga0105237, IMG submission 81520) | Corn rhizosphere microbial communities from Kellogg Biological Station, Michigan, USA - KBS C2-4 metaG | ecosystem: Host-associated > Plants > Roots > Rhizosphere > Soil | place: Michigan, USA...
CTCGAATTTACCGGGCTTGGTGACATTCGCTCCCGTGAACGCACCTTTTTCGTATCCGAAAAGTTCACTCTCCATCAGCTTTTCGGGAATCGCGGAGCAATTGATCTTGACGAGCGGCTTATCGCGCCTGGGCGAATGAAAGTGGATAGCGCGCGCGATCAGGTCCTTCCCCACCCCACTCTCACCGGCGAGGAGCACGGTAGCGCGAGTCGGACCAACACGCTCGATCGTGGCGAAGATTTCCTGCATGTTCTCGCTGCGTCCGATGATGTTATCGAACTCGTAGCGGCGGCCGAGTTCGGCCTTCAGCTTGCGGTTTTCATCGCGAAGCGCGCGCATCTCGAGCGCCTTGCCGACGACCTGCATGAGATGGTCGAGCGAAAATGGTTTGAGCAGAAAGTCGGTGGCCCCGGCCTTCATAGACTCGACGGCGGTCTCAATGCTGCCGAAGGCCGTCATCACGATCACGGGCACTTGCGAGTTCTGGCGGCGAATCAGCGCGAGAAACTCGAGGCCGCTCATGTTGGGGAGCTTCAAATCGGTAAGCACCAGATCGGCGCGGTCCACGATCTTGAGGCCCTCTTCCGCCGTGGGCGCCTTATCGACGTCGAAACCGGCGGTGGAAAGCTGCAGTTCAATGACACGGCGAAGCTTCTCTTCGTCTTCGACTACCAGAATTCGTTTTTTCATTGCGAATGGAGCGGGCTCGTTTCCATTTTAGCGCCTTCATTTGCCCCCTCTCGCAATGACCGCGAGAACTGCGTCGAGAACCGGATCGCGCTTGGCGAAATAATCCGCGGAAGTGAGCGCGACCGGAATTTTCGGGGCGATCCAGGTGCGCTGGTCCTGGTCGTCCGTCTGGTGATAGCGCGTCGAGATGGTCATGTAGAGGCCGCTGTAAGGTAGCACGGTGGGAGCACTCTCCCCAATGAAATTCGGACGCGAGCCGGCGGGCTCACCAGCGACGATGGCGGAGGTGTTGCGGTCCAGTTGGTTGACGAAGACTTGGGCGGCGGAAAAGGTCTGCCGACTCGTGAGCACGTAGATGCCGGCTCCCGCGTGAGTGGTCTGAAAAGTGATGATGGTGCGCAGCAGCGGCGTAAACAGGTCGAGATTGCCGCCTCCGTTATTGCGGACATCGATAATCAGGTTGTGAATGCGTGCCGGGGAAAGTGCTTCGTGCAGCTTTCCGGCGAACTGCTGAATCGAGTTGGCAGGTTCGTCGAGTACCTGGTTGAACTGGAAGTAGATCGTGTCACCGCCCGGGAGCGTCTCAAAGCCGTAGTTCTGATTGAGTGTGTGTGGAACGGTCACGCGGCCGCTAACGCCGCCGCTCTCCGACGCTTTCGCTGTGAATACGTGGGCGCCGTTAGCGCCTTCCAACGAGACTGCGATTGAGTCTCCGGAAGCGATGCCGGCAGCACGCAGGTAGTCGGGATACCGCAGGTAGATCGGCGCTTTGAAGCGAACCCCCATGGCGTTATCCACGCTGAGAAATGGCGTGATCTTTTGAACCGCGCTCTGAATAGGTACGCCGTTGAGGGCCACCACGCGTTCGCCGATGCAGGCACACTCTGACACTGCGTCGATGACATACATCCCATCCGAAAAGTCGTAGAAGGCGATCGGGAGCGCTAGCGAGGGTCTGCCGGTGAGACCCGTGTGACCATCGGCGGCGAAGGCGAGCAAGCGCTGGATTTCGGGCTCCATCGCAGCGTCGGTGAGTTGGGGAGCGCGCTGGCGAAGTGCTCTCAAGGCGCCGTCGAAGTCCGCCGACAAAGGCTTGCCGCGATACGCATAGTGGAGACGTCGAATTTCAGCGGCCAGGAAATCCAGGTCGGCATTCCAGCGCTCGGCACGGGAAAGGGAAGACTTGACGGGGGCTAGTCCCGCGAGTTTGCGGAATTGCGGATCGTCGCGCCATGCCGTGAAGACATCGTCGCTGGCGATTCGCGGCCGGTTTTCAAGAGGTATGGCGAGCGACCGTTCCAGCCACACCAGCGATTGTGCCTTATCCCCAGCTTGCGCATAGAGCCGCGCAATGCGGTACGCAAATGCCCCCGGGTACTCGCCTCCCCGCGCGATGGCCTGCTCGTAGGCCTTCGCAGCTTCGCGATAGTGTTGGGCCTTGCCGTGCGCGTTCCCGAGGCTCATCCAAGTTTCTGCGTCATCGGGATAGATCTTGGTGAGGCGTTCGTACAACTCAGCGGCCTCGGCGGACTGGCCGCGAGTCGCGAGATCGCGTGCCTGTTGGAGTTGCAGGAAATACTGAGCGCCGGGCGGTGTGGGCTTGGAGGAGGGCGATTGCGCGCAGGCGACGAGCGTGAGCGCGGCAACAAGGTACGAATGGCGCATGGGGCTTTAGACGGAGTGCGGGCGATTTGGTGGCGGGAACTAACTCCGCATGGGCAGAAGAACGTGGAAGATGCTGCCCTTCTTCGGCTCGCTCTCGACTTCGATCTTCCCGCCGTGTTCATCGACAATCTTGGAAACGATCGCCAGGCCAAGCCCCACACCTTCGGGCTTGGTGGTGAAGAAGGGATTGAAGATCGAATCGAGATTCTGCGGCTCGATTCCTGAACCGCGATCGATGACCGCGATTTCAACAGTTCCAGCAGACGCTTTTGTCTTCACCGTAACAGTACCGCCGGGCGCAGTAGCTTGCGTGGCGTTGAGCACCAGATTATAGAAGACCCGTTCGAGAAGTTCGGCGTCGAAGGGGAAAGGCTGAAGCTCCAGTGCGTAATTCTTATAGATGGTGATGCGCGGCGCCTCGCGCTCCACCAAGGCAATCGCACGGTCCAGGGTAGCGGCGAGGTCAGAAGTCTCCAGTTGCAGCTTCAGTGGACGGGCGAACTGGAGGAAACGGGTGACCAGTGCGTTGCAGCGATCGACCTCGGAAGAAATGAAGCCGGCCATCTCATGCGCAACCTCGTTTTCCGTGCCGACGGTGCGGCTCAGCATTTCAGATGAAGCCTTGATCGTGCCGAGTGGATTGCGCAACTCATGCGCGAGGCCTGCCGAGAGCTGACCCAGGGCAGCAAGCCGATCGGACCGCCGTACCGCTTCCTGTGCCTGCTGAATCTGCTCGTTGGCCTGCGCGAGTTGTTCCGCAGTGCGCTGGTGCTTTCGTGACTGCACGCGGAGATCTTCCGCTAACGAGTTGACCAGATTGCCGGCCATCGCGATGAAGACGATACGCAGCGAGAGATCGCTGATGTAGAGCTGGAGGCTATCGACAAAGGCCACGTAGGAGAGGAGCATTCCGGCAGTGACGAGAGTAAAGATCAGGGTGCCAACGAGTCCGAACGTGCTGGCGGCTGAAACCACCGGTAACAGTAGAACAAGCCAGTACCGACTGTCCACACCGTTCGAAAATCCGATCAGCACGTAGACCAGCAATAGCTTAAGAACGATCCAGAAGACGCGGCCTTTAGGGGTAGCGAGAGCAGGGATTTTGGGCTCGAGGATTTGAGCCACCGCTAAAGCAACCAGTGGGCCGATTTCAAAAGCGTCGCCGAATTGGGCGGTAGCGATGAGAATCCCGAAGAGAAGGAGCCAGACGATATCCTGCGGGCTGACCAGACGGATCCAGCGAAAATGTGGGTGAGGCACGGGTGATATCCCAGTCGGGATTATGCCACAATGAAACCGTACCATCTCATGCCCAACCAAATGCTGGATCGCGACGGCGCAACCGTTTCGGGATCTCAACCCACCAACGAAACCAACGAGTCATTCGGCGACATTCTGTCGCAGTACGAACAGGCTCATACTCACAAGCCCGAAGAGGGCAAAGGCCTTGAAGGCATCGTGATTGCGGTGTCCGGTGAATCGGTCTTTTTAGATATCGGTTACAAGACGGAAGGCATCATTCCGCTAGCCGATTTCCAAAAGACTGGCGACACAGTGAAGGCCGGGGACAAACTGCCGGTTTCGGTGAAGGGACGCGATCCGGAGGGCTACTACGAACTGAGCCGGATTCGAGTGGAGCGTCCGAAGGATTGGTCATCCCTCGAAAAGGCGTTCGCCGACAAGGCAACGATTCTGGGCATAATCACCGCCGTGGTGAAGGGTGGCGTGAGCGTGGACATCGGCGTCAGGGCGTTCATGCCGGCATCCAGGAGCGGCGCAAAAGATGCCGCCGAGATGGAGAAACTGGTCGGGCAGGAGATTCGCTGCCGCATCATTAAGTTGGATGTGGCGGACGAGGACGTTGTGGTGGACCGCCGCGCCCTGGTGGAAGAGGAAGAGCGGGCCGCCAAGGAACGTCGCTACAGCGAGGTCAAGGAAGGCGAGATCGTGCAGGGCACGATTCGCAGCCTGGCGGACTACGGCGCATTCGTGGACATCGGCGGCGTGGATGCGTTGTTGCACGTCGCGGATATTTCCTGGGGCCGTGTGAACAAGCCGGCGGATGTCCTTACTGTGGGCCAGAAGGTCGAAGCCAAAGTGCTGAAGGTGGATCCCCCGAAGCGGCGGATTTCCCTCGGCATGAAGCAGCTCCAGCCTCACCCGTGGGACTTGGCGGCCGAGAAGTATAAGGTGGGCGAGCGCATCCAGGGCACTGTGACGCGCGTGGCCGACTTTGGCGCCTTCGTCGAACTGGAAAAGGGCATAGAAGGGCTGATTCACCTGTCGGAGATGTCCTGGTCGAAGAAGGTGCGGAAGCCTTCTGACGTGGTCAAAGCCGGCGACACCGTGGACGTGGTCATTCTGGGCGTCAACCAGGCGGATCGGCGGATTTCACTGGGCCTGAAGCAGGCGCTTGGCGATCCGTGGGCCGACGTTGTGGAGAAGCTCCCGGTGGGTGGGGTCGTGGAAGGTACCATCACCAGCCTGCAGAAGTTCGGCGCTTTTGTGCAAGTGGCGGAAGGCGTCGAGGGCATGGTCCACATCGGTGACATCAGCAACGAAAAGCGCATCAATCACCCGCAGGACCTGTTGAAGGTCGGGCAGGTGGTCAAAGCGCAGGTGCTGGAGATCGATAAGGAAAAGCGGCGTCTGCGGTTGGGTATGAAGCAGTTGATTCCCACCAGCCTCGACGAGTACATCGCGGAGCACAAAGAAGGCGACGTGGTGACGGGCCGGATGACGGACGTTTCCAGCGGACGCGCCAAAGTGGAACTCGGCGAGGGCATTCACGGCACTTGCAGACTGCCGAACGAAAGCGCCGAGAAGACGGAAGCGGCTGCGGAGACAGCATCGGATGTATCGTCGCTGTCGTCGATGCTGGCCGCGAAGTGGAAGGGCGGCGGTGGTAGCGGCGGCGGTTCGAAGCGCGAGCCCCTGCGGGCCGGGCAGATTCGCAGCTTTAAGATCGTCAAACTCGACGCGGGCGCAAAGCGCATTGAACTCGAAATGGTGTCGTAGCGACCACTGACAAAAGGAAGTGTTAGAAAGGGGCGGGTCTTCGGACCCGCCCCTTTTTCTTTTCCCCTTGCAATTCGAACTCTTCAGCGTTACGCTATGTAACGTGACAGAGCGTAACGGATCGACACGGCCGCTGACGGAACTGCAGCAGGCCATCCTTGAAATTCTCTGGAAGGCCGGCAAAGCGAACTCGGAGCAGATTCGCCAGGGCCTTCTGCCCAAACATCCGCTAAAGGATTCCAGCGTGCGAACCCTGCTGCGCCGTTTGGAAGCGCAGGGGTACGTTATGCATGAGGTGGTAGGCAAGAGCTTCGTTTACCGGGCGGAGTCGCCCTCGCAGACCGTGGCGGTCGGAGCGGTGCGGCAACTCATCGATCGCTTCTGGTCGGGGTCGGTAGATCAGTTCCTAAAGGGGATGGTGGACGAGCAGGTTCTGTCGGTAGAGCAGATGGAGCGGTTGGCGAAGAAGGTGAGGGCAAAGCAATGACACCAATGGCGGAGACGATTCTGTACGCGTCGATTCGCATCCTGGTGGTGGCGGTTGCGGTCGCGATGATTCTGGCTGTAGCGCGGGTGCGATCGGGGGCGCTGCGGCATGCAGCGTGGACAGCGGTGCTGGGCGCGATGCTGTTGATGCCAGTGTTGCCGGACCTGGTGCCCCGAGTGGCCGTTGCAGTTCCGATGATCGTGCCAGTGCCGCCGAATATGGCGCTTGAAGTCGGGTCTTCGGCGCTGTCCGCAAAAGTGACGCCGCGCGTGCCCCAATCTCCGGTGTCCATACCGGCCGCCCAGCGCATCGATTGGTTGTCGATCGCGTACATGGCTTATGGGTCTGTGACCGCTTTTCTTCTGTTGCGGCTGGCACGGGGATGGCAGTACGCACGTCGTCTGCGCACTTCAGGCACGTTGGTCCCGGAATTGGACGGCGTCTACGAATCAGCTGTCATACGCGTGCCGATGACGATCGGACTGCTCCGACCTCGGGTGACTTTGCCAATCACGTGGCGGGACTGGCCCGACGCGAAACTGCGCGCCGTCCTGGCACACGAGTGCGAACACGTCCGCCGGGGCGATTCGCTGATCGGAATGGCCGCTCATCTGAATCGCTGCCTGTTCTGGTTCCACCCGTTGGCCTGGTGGCTCGAACGCGCAATTGCGGCGTCCGCCGAGCAGGCATGTGATGAAGCGGGTGTCGAGGCACTCGGAGATGCTCGCGGGTACGCCGAAGTTTTACTGGGACTGGCAGAAGAGGTACGAGGTAGCGGCCGATTTTCCTGGCAGGCCCTCGGAATGGCCGGCACGGGGAGGATCGGCGAGCGCATCGACCGGGTCTTGAGAGGCGAGGCGCGAAGCGCGTCGAGAAGGCAGAAGAGCCTGGTGGCGGCAAGTTGCCTGGCGGCCGTCCTGCTCGCCGCCGGATGTCAGCAGAAAGCGCGCCAACTCATCACAAATCGGGAGATGGCCCAGAGGGCCCTCGTGTCGGAAATGCGCACGATCTTGATGAAAGTAGCCGCGATGCTGACGGCACAACAGGCAGCGGAGTTGGAGAAGCAATTAGTCCAGACACCCGACGACTTGGATATCCATACGAAGCTGCTCGTGTTCTATGGGCGGCACGTCACCGAGCAAACCCTTGAATTACGGCGAGCACAGGTCCTGTGGTTCATTCAGCATCATCCCGAGGATGAAACTGTGCTCGCCGGCCGGATTTCGCCGAGCTCGTCTGACCCCTTGCCTGACGCTAACGGATACGCACAGGCTAAGAAGTTATGGCTCCAAAAGACCGGCGATGCCCAGCGCGATCCGGCAGTCTTGATGAATGCGGCAAGTTTCTTAAAAGTGGCCGATAAACCGCTCGCGGAGCAACTGTTGATCCGCGCCAGCGAACTCGAGTCCCAGAACACCGAAGCGATCGCCGTAGAGTCGGCGACCGGGCAGTCGTCAATTCGGATCAGAACCACGTCGCCCAAAGGCATGGCTGCGATCCTCCTCGGCCGGCTCTACTACGAAGCGCTGGTGGGCTCGAATGCACTCATGCCGATGGGCGTAGTCCGTTCCGTGAGTTTGACGGACGTCCACGGCACGTACGCGAACGAAGTCCGACAGAAGCTCGCGACAGCCACCAACCCTGTCGTCCTCGCGAGCACTGGCGATATGCTCGTCACCTGGGGACGTAACCTGACCGCCCGTCGTGATGTGGACTTCGACGCCGTCGCCCTGGGCAAATCGTATGTCGAGCGGGCTCTTCAACTCGATCCGCAAAATCGGAATGCCCACCGAACGCTCGCCTACCTGCACCGGATCGAGCGGAGTGCTCCGCTTGACCAAGCTTTCCGGGAGAAGCGACTACAAGAGTACGTCGCTTCGTCGACCGGCATGGAGAGGTGCTACGCCTTGTACAAAATGGCTGAATCGGAGTATGTGCGTTTCAAGGAGAAGAATACCCGCCCGAACGACCAGCTCGAACACGCGAAACAGATGGCCGAGGAATCCCTTAAACTCGCTGCGAGCTTTCGCAATGAGCCGGACTATGGCGACGTCATATACAGCGACAATATGCTGCTCGGCATGATCGCGATGTACCACGGGCAGCGCAAAGAAGCAGTCAAGTACATGCATACAGCCGCGGAGGCGCCGTCTACCGAAGAACTCGCCTACCTGCAAGGGATCCTTACCCTTGAACTCCCAGGCTGGCTGTTAAAAGATGGCGAACGGCAGAGCGTTATCGATTTCCTCGAGCGCTTCGCAAAAACGAATATCTCCGAGCGAGCACTTCTCCTTGATTCGGCGGCCGCAATCCGCAACGGAATGCGGCCTACCTGGTATCGCGATTAGAAGTTGATGCGAGCAACGAACTGGATGAGGCGGCCGCCCGGATCGTAGGTGGTGGACTGATCCTGGTAAGCATTCGTCACCTGGCCGAAGGCGGCATTGCTGAAGTTCGAAATGGTGTTGGTATCGTTGTTCGGACTTCCGACCAGGAAGTTGATGTTGTTAAAGATATTCAGGAACTCGGCGCGGATCTCGAAGTTCACCCGCTCGCTGAGACGCGTCTTCTTCACTGCGCTGATGTCGAACCGCGTGAAGTGCGGTCCATACAGAATCAGGCTGGTACCCCCGCATTGTCCGGAATAGACCTCGATGCAGCCCGGGTTGTTCGCGGGTGCGATGTAGCGGCCGCTAGGCGCGCCATTCGAGCCATACCCATTCGTCGAAGTCGCGCTGGTATTGAATGCGCGAATCGTGTTGTCGATGATGTCTTGCGGCAGGTAATACGCGAGCTTCGCGCCGTCGTTGAAGCGCATACCGACAGCGCTCTGCAGATCCTTGCGCGTGATCCCCACCAGCCGCACATTGCCCATGCTGAACGGACTGCCGCTTTGGACGCGACCCGTGCCGTCGATCGACCACCCGCTGACAATCCTGTCGAGCGCTCCGTGCGCGCCACCCAACAACATCTGGCCTTTGCCGAAGGGCAGTTCGTAAATCCAGTTTGCCTTCAGCGCGTGCGTGATATTCAAGGGGCTGAGCGCCTTGGTCAGAGGAGCCCGAAGGCTCGAGAAGATGCTCGTCATACCCTTCGAAAACGTATAATTCGTGTCGAACTGGAGGCCCTTCGCAAGACGGCGGCGCAGGTCGATCGTGCCCGCGTTGTACGTGCTGCCTCCCAGATTCGTCAGGAGGTTGGCGCTGCTCACGAACGGGTTTACCTGGAAGAAATTCACCGGCAGCCCGGCGGCCTGTGCATTGGCGCGCTGGGTAGCACTGTTCGTGGACAAATTGCTGACAAAGGTGCCTGGCGCAGGCTGATTGAATGCCAGGGTGTTCACGTACGTGGAATTCGCGAACAGGGTGGACGTGTACTTGGTGGCATCACCAGCTTGCGAAGCAGGGAGCCCGCTAAAATACGCAAGCATGATGGGCAACGGCGAGGTGCCCGAGTTGTCGCCGAAGTAGCGGAAAGTCGAACCGCGGCCCGCAGCGATGTTGGCGGCGAGATTCGCCTGCGCCGCCTTGAACTCGTTGAGGAAGCCGTTTTCCGGCAGATTGACTTCGTTATTCAAATTCTCCGTGCTCCACTGGCGTGCCAGGTGGTTACCTAAATAACGGATCTCGAGCACCGTACTCTTGCGAATTTCTCGCTGCCAGCCGATTGACCAACTCTGCACGTAGGGCATCTTCAAATTTGGATCGATGACGTTCACCGAGTTACTGACGGAGCTTGGGATCGGGAATGATGGAGCGCTGGCGAACGCCCCGGGCCCGAGACGGCCGGTCTGGCGGAGAAGTACCGGCAGCGTGTCACCGTTGGCGCCTGTCACCAGGTTGCCGATGGTAAGACTGCGGGTCGCGCTGACGAAGCCGCCGGGATTGTTCGCCAGCGTGCTGAAGGCGGTCGCACCTTCACGATCGTACGCAATCGAATATCCCGCACGGAAGACGCTGGACGCGCCGCGTCCCAGGATGTAGTGCAGGAAGCTTCCGTCGGCCTTGGGGGTCCATGCGACGCCGAAGCTCGGCGCCAGATTGTTCCATTGCGTGTTATAGGCGTGCGTATCGGTGGGCAGAGGGTTGTAAACAGTGGGCTGTCCGGTGAGGACGCCGGGCTTGAAAATGTTGCCGATGCCTGAGACCCCGTACAGACCGGCCAATCCGGCGGTGGCAAAACGATTGTTGAGCGCAATGTAAGGAAACTGCACTTCCCATCGCAGTCCGAAATTGACCGTCAGGTTGGGCTTCACCCGCCAGCTATCCTGACCGAAGTAGCCCATCTCCCGTTCCTGAAAGCGCTGTACGCTGGGACCGGTATAAATGTACTTGCCGCTCTCGTTGAGGTTGGCATTGGCAGTGATGGCCGTGATGCGGCCGGTGAGCACGGCGTAGATGTTGCGCGCGTTGGTGAGGTCGGTGCTCGAGGAGCCAGGGAAGTTGGCCGCCGTGAACATTGCAGACGCCGGATCGGTGGTATCGGTGCCGAACGTGATACCGGGCACCGGCGTTTGCGAAAATTGCCACGAATTGATCTGGGTGAAGCTGCCGCCGAATGTAAGACTATGCGAATTCCGAGCGATGTTGAGATTATCGTTGACGTTTTTGACCGGAGTATTGCGCCGACTCGGGCTGGCTTGCACAGTGGCATTGGTGATCCCCGCCAAGTTGATACCAAGATTGAAACCCTGCTGATTGGTAAATTGCGTGGGATCCACTTCGGGATAGAAAAGGATCGTGCCGCCCTGCAGTCCGGCGCGCAGTTCATTGACGATGCGCGACGTGATGGTGGAGCGCCAGGCGATGGCGCCTGAGAAGCGCACCGAGGGGATGCTGCCGCGGTTGGGAAAATCGGGGAACGCCGGGTCGGAGTTATTGAAGAAATCGACTTTCTGCCCAGCGTAGTACAGGTGCTGATAGTTCCACGAAAGCTCCAGGCTATTGCGCGAGTTCATGTTCACGTCGAAGCGCACGGTCCCGAATTTGCGAATCTGCCCGCCTTTGCCGATGAAGGTGAAACGATCGAGATTGGGATCGCTCGACGGTGACAGGCTGCCTTTCGCCTCGCTCGCCTGAATCTGGGAGAGCAGAGCGCCAACTGTGGGATCGATGGTGCTGGTCTGCCCGTTAGCTGCTGCCAACGTGAGCAGATTGACGCGTTGCACGCCAGTGGAGCTGTTGTACTGGAAGGTGCCGGCTTGGGTAGGCGCATCGAAGACCGTGCGCGTGCGGAGCGATTCCTCCGGCAGGCGGAACTCTTCGTAGTTGAAGAAGAAGAACGCCTTGTTGTGACCGTCGAAAACCTTTGGAATAAAGATCGGACCGCCCATGCGTCCGCCGTATTGATTCAGCAGCACGCGGGTGTTCGGCGCTTTCCCTGTCGAAGGATTAGGGGCCAGGTCGCGATTGTTGAACCAGTAGTTCGCGTTGAGCGCGGGGTTGCGGTGGTATTCGTAGAGGCTGCCGTGATATTGGTTGGTGCCGGAGCGGGTGACGAATTTGATCTGTACGGCGCCTTCGCCGTTGCTATCGGAACCCGCCGCGCCGGTAGTCAGCGTGACTTCTTCGACGGCGTCGAGCCGCGGGCGGACGTTGGTGTAGAAGCCATCCGTAGACTTGCCAAGATTGTCCTGGACGTTGACACCATCCATCGTGATGTTGATCGCGCCCTTGGCGAGTCCGTTGACCGTGGAAGTGCGGGGACGTCCGGGCGTTGATACGCCGGGTAGCGTCAGAGTCAGGTCGAGCGCTTCGCGAGATACAAGCGGAAGCTCGACGATCTGACGCCCTGTAATCGTTGTGTTGACACTCGCCGATTGAGTTTGCAGGATAGCGGCCGCGGCTTCGACGGTGATCGTCTCCGTCTGAGAGCCGACTTCCAATTTGATCTGAATGTTGGTCGGGACACCAGCGTCCATCTTGATGTCTTGTACCTGCGCTTGCTTGAAGCCTTTGGCGGTCGCGGTCACCGAGTAGAGTCCGGTGCCAAGCGCGGGCACAGTAAACGTACCGTTCGCGCTGGTGACGGCCTGATACGCGGTGCCGGTGACCTTGTTCTGAACGGTCACGGCGGCTTCCGGAATCGTGCTGCCGGACGGATCAACCACAGTCCCCGAGAGCGGCGCGGTGGATGTGACCTGAGCGTAGGCCACGAACGCCACGGTCAGGAACGCGGCCAGATGGCCGAATTGGCGAATGAACATGAGAACCCCTCTAAGCAGATCGAATGAGCGCGCCGAATCGGCATGGAATGGTGGCGGACGCTCGGTATCACCCAGGTGCGAGCCTGGCAGCAAATATGTTTGCTAAAGCGTATACCATCGCCCTCATTCATGCAAGGGCTTTCAGCCGCAAAGGGACGGAAGCACCGGGCTTAACGGTCTGGAGCGGCGTTTAACAACCTGGCGCTCGAAGTGGAAAAGGGGAGTGTCGCCGAGTGACGTACGTGTAGTCACGATAGAGTGTAAAACGACAGATTCTCCAAGTAAATCCTTTCTTCGTTTTCGATAACTGATTCTGTTTACATCAGTCTGGTTTGATGATATTCTTCTCGACAATCTTGTTAAGGGGACCTACTGCCTAGCAGCTTGAATCCCAAGCTGTCCCAGTTCGAAATCGAGGAGTCAATTTGACAATTTTCCGCGAATTAAGACTGCACTTATTTACTGCGGTAGCGTTGCTTTTCTTCGCTCCGCTCACTTCTGGACAAACTATAACGACGGGCGACATAACTGGCACCGTCACTGATACAACCGGCGCAGTGGTGCCGGGCTCTGCCGTAACTCTCAAGAACGACGACACCAACGCCACGCGTACGGCGGTGACCAACGAAGCTGGTCAATATCGATTCTCGCTGCTCACGCCGGGCAGCTACACAGTGTCTGCACAGACGACGGGCCTGAAGTCGAACACGGCCCGTTTGAACGTAAACGTGGGCCAGGAACAGGCCATTAACCTCACACTCAACGTGCAAGGGACGCAAGAGGTGGTTGAAGTCAAGGCAGAGGCCGCGTTGATCCAGACCGAAAATGCGAACCTGGCGACTGCGATGAACTCGGCACAGATTAACAACCTTCCGATGAACGGAGGCGACCTGACTACGGTCGCGTTCACCGTGCCTGGCGTGCGTATGAATGTGGGCGGCGGAAACGGGAACTTCAACGCTAATGGAATTCCGTTAACTTCTGTGCTGTTTACGATTAACGGGGCCGACGTGATGGATCCTTATAATAATTTGAATAATTCGGGGGCGAGCAACAACCTGTTAGGTGCAAACGAAGTGCTGAGGCCGCGGTGGTGTTGAATGCCTTCAGTCCCCAATACGGGCGCATGGCTGGCGCCCAAGTCAACATCGTTGGAAAGACGGGCACTAACACGTTCCACGGTAATGCGACCTACAACTACAACGACGCCATTTTCAATGCCAACTCGTTTTTCAATAATTCGATTGGGACGCCGAAGTCGCGGTCGGTTGCGAATCTGTACGCTGCGGCAATCGGTGGACCGGTACGCAAGAACAAGACATTTTTCTTTGTAGATACGGAGGCGCTTAGGTATGCGCTACCATCCGCGGGCGTAGTCTCGATTCCCTCGGTGGAACTGGAGAACTACGCCTTGGCGCACGCCGCTCCTTCGGCCGTGCCAATCTATCAGCAGGCGATCGCTCTATGGAATAGCGCTCCGGGCTTGAATCGCGCGGTGCCGGTGACGAACGGCCCCGGCATCCTGCAGGATTCGAACAACCACTTGGGCTGCGGTACCCGTACCTTCAGCACGGCAGCTCCGTTCGTCAACGGGTCGAGCGGACCCCGCTTTGGCATTGAAGTCCCTTGCGCACGAGCATTCGGAACGAATAACTCCAGCGTGAACGTTGAGAATCTGTTCATCGCGAAGGCCGACCACAATGTCAGCGACAAACAGAAACTGGCCTTCCGTTACCAGTACGACTGGGGCTTGCAGGCGACGACGACCAGCCCGATCTCGCACCTGTTCGATTCGAAGAGTTCGCAGCCGCAGCACCAGGGGCAAATGACGTACACCTACGTGATCAATCCGCGGCTGGTGAATACGTTTACTGGACAATCCAGTTGGTACACAGCGATTTTCGGCGTCCAGGACTTCGCGGCAACGCAAGCGGCGATTCCCGTGCGCCTGATCGTAAACGAAGGCGGCGCTCGCGGCGGTGGCTTCCCGACCGTAGGGGCGAATATCCCAACGGGAAGGAACGTGGGGCAACTGCAGTTGATCGACGACCTCTCATACGTTATTGGCAAACACACGCTGAAGGCCGGCGTGAACTACCGCTACAACAAAGTAACGGACACCAGCCTTTCGAGCGGAACTATTGTGGGCACATATACGTTGCGCGATATTGCAGACTTCACCAGCGGCATCGTAAACGGAACGGCGCAGGGCAGCACGTTTGGACAATCGTATCCTCTGCTTGCGGCCGCGCACATCCGAGTTGCCTCGCTCGACGGGTACCTTACTGACGAATGGGCAATCGCGAAGGGCGTGAAGATTCAATATGGCCTGCGACTGGAGCACGACAAGAATCCCGTGTGCGTGGACAACTGTTTCTCGCGTATGAATACGGAATTTCTGGGAGCCGGCTACCAGGCAGGCGCAAACATCCCGTACAACTCCACTATCACGACGGGCTTGAGAACCGCCTATCGAAAATACGAAGCAGTCATTGCGGAGCCACGCTTCGGAATCGTGTTCACTCCGTTCGGATCCGGGAAGACGGTCATCCGTACCGGCGTCGGACTCTTCTCGAATCTACCTGCTGCGAGCGTGTCCGCGAATATTTTTGGAAATGCACCGGCGAAATTCACGCCTAGCGTAACGTTCGGGAACGTGGGGCTCGCGAGCGACCCGAACACCTCGCAAGCGGCTGCCGTCGCCTCCTTCAACACCTTCGAAAGCTCATTTTCCAAAGGGCTGACGCTCTCGCAGATACAGGCGGCACTCGGCAAGATCGCCTTCGCCGCGCCTGGATACTATTCGCCGCCAGATGAATTCCATGCGCCCAAAGTCTTAGAGTGGAGCTTTGAAATCGAGCACCCGCTCAGCCAGCGCAACGTTCTGGCCGTCACGTACGCGGGCAATCACGGCTACGACGAATCGTACAACAACACGTCACTGAACAACTACAATGCGAACCCGGCGAAGTTCCCCGCCGGCTTCCTCGGACTCCCCACGGCAGCTCCCGACCCTCGTTTCGCGACGGTCACGCAGGTGCTGCTGAGCGGCATTTCCAATTACAACGGCCTCTCCGTGCAGTTGCGGCACGCATTCAGCCTCGGCTTCACCGGACAAGTGGGCTATACCTGGAGCCATGGATTGCAACTTGGCGCTGTCTACGATCCCCGTAATCTGAATTTCGGCTACAGCAATTCGAACATCGACAATCGCCATCAATTTACCGCCGACCTGCTGTGGATGATGCCCAAGCTACACAACAATCTGCTCGACCGAGTGATCGGCGGATGGAATGTCGGCGTCAAGGCTTTCGCCTTCTCCGGCCGCCCGTTCTCCGTTACCAATGGCCAGTTGGCCGGACAGATCTCCGCGAATTTCGGCGGCACGATTCTGGCCGACAATCTGGATCCTTCCGTCCTCGGAAAGCACTGCAGCTCGGCGAACGTGAATACCCCCTGCCTCTCGCAGTCGCAATTCGTCTACACAACCACTGCGGCGTGTAACGGGGCCACGAATGCCTGCCAATCGGCGCAATCCGACTACGGCAATATCCCGCCCAACAGCTTTTACGGGCCGGGATATTTCGACATCGATACGCAGGTAACGAAGTCGATCCGTCTCCGCGAACGTATGAATCTCCAAATCGGAGCCAGTGCGTACAACACGCTCAATCATCCGAATTTCGGTCAGCCGAGTGGTACGGCAACGTCGGCTGCACTCGGAACGATCACCGGCACTGTCAGCCCGCCGGTGAGCATCTACGGCTCGGGCCAGGGCGCTCTCGTTTCGGGCCGCGTGCTGGTCCTCACGGGCAAATTCACTTTCTAACGAAAGCTCGGGGCATGCGGCAACGCGTGCCCCACACCTTCAGTTCCAGTGACCGGCTGGAAGAGCGTCGCGAAGACTGGTTGCAGACGGCTCGCAACCACCAACCAAAGCACGGTGACGATCGCGGCGAGCGGCAATCCAGCGGGTGCCATCGTAATGTGAAACAGCAGAATGTTCACGATGATCGGCGCGAGTACAGTCAACGCCAACGGCACGTATCGCGATACGAGTAGCAGTATTCCTGCGCCAAGTTCCAGTGCGAACACCGCGGTCATGAAGTGCGACTGTACGAGCGCGACCACAAACTGTCCGGCCAGAGGAGGCACTGGCGTCATCGGCAGAAAGTGGAGAAATCCGTTCAAGCCGAAGACCGTGAAGATCAGCCCAAGCAGGTAACGGGAAACGAGTGCGGCGATTTTCATATGGGGTTCCTTTCGTGCTGATATGCCCGTTCAGGCGGGCTGAAACTCATTGCGAATAACCTGCAAGTGGGGCTCCAGGAAGACGTGGCGATCGATCTTACCGGTGGCGACAGCGGCAGCACCGCCCGCCGTATGGAAGGTCACATCCGTTATTCCGATGAAGCCGAAGACTGCCCGCAGGTACGGTTCGACGAAGTCCATCGCGGCAGCCGGTGAACCCGCGCTATACACTCCTCCCGAAGCGGTGAAGAAGTGCGCTTTCTTGTTCTTCAGCAGGCCGGCGGGCGAGCCGCTTGCATAGGAGAACGTCTTGCCTGCACGCAGCACCTGATCCAGCCACAAGCGGAACGACGCAGCCACCGTGAAGTTGTGCATCGGCACGCCGAAAACCCATTCATCGGCCTTCTCCAACTCTGCGATGAAGGTGTCGGAGAGTTGCAGCAGTTCCCGCTGAGCAGCGGTTTGGGCGTCTGGGCTGGTGTGAATCGCCTGGACCCACTCACCATTCAGGGCCGGAATCGCGATCTGGGCGAGATCCCGCCGGATTACCTCGCCATCGGGATGCGCTTGCGTCCAGGATTGGACATATTCGGCGGTCAGGCGCCGAGTGATGGACGCGGCCCCAAGCGGACTGGAATCGACATGTAGGAGAGTACTCATTTTGCCTGCCTCACTACATATGATGCTTAGGCTACGAATGTCGCTTCAAGAATAAACGACAGATGTTGTGAAGAGGTTTTTAGTAGTCTGGTGGTAGATGGACAACGCGTGCGTCGAAAATCTGGATCCGCGAATTCGCCGTACCCGGCAACTGCTCCAGCAGGCGCTCGAAAAGTTGTTGCTAAAGAAGGATTTCGGTGAGATTTCCGTTCAGGATATCGCCGATGCAGCGACGGTCAATCGAGTCACCTTTTACGACCATTACACCGATAAATCAGCGCTGCTGGAATGCGTGGTGGGGACCCGGTTCGGGGAACTGATCGCCGAGCGCAAGATCTGTTTCGAGGGCACGTGCAGCTCGGCGTTGAAGCCGATTGTGCTGGCGGTCTGCGATTATCTGGGGTCGAAGAAGAATCGCCGGAAAAAGATGGAGCCGCATCTGGAATCGGCGGTAATCGCCGTTGTACGCAGAATGCTGTTGGAAGGATTAAGCAAGGGTCCGTCCGGCACCCCTGTTCCGCTCGAAATAGCAGCAACCACCATAAGCTGGGCAATCTACGGCGCTGCGCAGGAATGGCTACTGATGTCGCATCGCCCGCCTTCCGAGGAGATCGCGGGCAAAATCGTGGCCCTGGTCGAGCCGATGTTGCGTGTCGTCCATGGCGCATAAAGGAAGCTGCGCCATGCGGCTTGTTATACTGGCATTTCCATGCTCAGAGTTCGCTTTGCGCCCTCTCCCACGGGCTTTTTGCACATTGGGAGTGCGCGTACTTTCATCTTTAACTGGCTGTACGCCCGTCATAACGGCGGCACCATGATCCTGCGCCTCGACGATACCGATGTGGCGCGGAACACCCAGACTTCCGTCGATTCGATTTTCGAAGGGCTGCGGTGGCTCGATCTCGCTTGGGATGAGGAGTACCGGCAGTCAGACCGCCTGGCGCAGCATCGCGAGATGGCGAATGCCATTTTCGCGAAGGGCATGGCATATCGCGACTTCACCCCAGCACAATCGGGCGACACGGAGAAGTCGGGCGCGCAAGGTACCTGGCTGTTTCATGCCGATATGCGTGAGATGTCGAAAGAGGAAAGCGATCGCCGCGCTGCCGCGGGTGAGCCCTTTGCCCTGCGCTTTCGAGTGCCGCGCGATCCGGTGCGTCCGGTAGTCTTCGCGGATGGCGTATATGGGGAGCAGTCGAAATCCACTGCCGACATCGAGGACTTCGCACTCCTCCGTAGCGATGGCATGCCGACTTATCACTTGGCTTCATGCGCCGACGACGCCGACATGCGCATCAGCCATATTATTCGCGGGCAGGATCACCTCACCAACACTTTCAAGCACGTGTTGATTTTCGAGGCCGCCGGCTTCACGCCGCCGAACTTCGCGCACCTGCCGCTATTGGTGGCTCCTGATGGCACCAAACTGTCGAAGAGGAAGCACGGGCCAGTCGTATCGGTGACCACCTATCGCGATGAGGGCTTTCTGCCCGAAGCATTCATCAACTTCCTCTGCCTGCTGGGCTGGTCGCCAAAAAACGATCGCGAGCAGATGACGCGGCAGGAACTGATCGATGCGTTCACGCTGGAGGGCGTGAATCGCAGCAACGCCGTCGTCAATTTCAAGGAAGAAGATCCGTTCGATCCCAAGGCAGCCTGGCTGAACGCGGAGCACATTCGCACGATGCCGGTGGAAGCGCTGGCGGAGCGCCTGATGCCCTTCGTGCAACAGTACACCGACCTCGCCGCGATGCTGAAGATCACTCCGCTGATTCGCGAGCGAATCAAATTGTTGAAGGATGTGCAGACCGTCGCTGACTTCTTCTTCGCCGACGAGTTGCCGCCCTTCGATACCAACGAGCTGATTCCGAAAAAGGGCGACGCGGCGATGGCCTTGCGCGTTTTGCAGCGCGCAGCAGACGTGCTGGCTACAGCCGAGTTCACCCACGACGGACTCGAACAATCGTTGCGAACCGCCGCTGAAGGGCTCGGCATCAAAGCCGGGCAGATGTTCGAACCGATTCGCGTAGCGGTTTGCGGCCGGAAGACCGCACCTCCGCTGTTCGGCACGCTGGAAGTGCTGGGCCGTGAGAAGTGCATCAAGCGAGTCCAACAGTCCATTGAAAAGTTGAAGACCTTATGAATCCGTCGAATCCGACGCCGGACGCCGAGGGCAATTCGCCGGCGCCCGCGCCATCTAATTTTATCCGGGACATCATACTCGATGACCTGAAAACCGGCAAGTTCCAGGGACGCGTCCATACCCGCTTTCCACCCGAGCCGAATGGCTATCTGCACATCGGCCACGCGAAGTCCATCTGCCTGAACTTCGGGCTCGCGGCGGAGTTTGGCGGCAAGACGAATCTGCGCTTTGACGACACCAATCCTTCGAAGGAAGAGACCGAGTACGTCGATTCGATCATGGAAACGGTGAAGTGGCTGGGCTTCGATTGGGAAGACCGCCTCTTCTATGCCTCTGATTATTTCGGACAGTTATACGAATGGGCGCAGCAGTTAATTCGTTTGGGCAAAGCGTACGTGGATGATCTCACCGCCGAAGAGATCCGGAAGTCGCGCGGCAACCTGACCGATCCCGGCACGCCCAGCCCGTATCGCGATCGCAGCGTGGAAGAGAATCTCGATCTGTTCGCACGTATGAAGGCGGGTGAGTTCCCCGATGGGACACGTACCCTGCGAGCGAAGATCGATATGGCGTCGCCGAATCTGAACATGCGCGATCCGGTGATGTATCGCATTTTGCATGCCGAGCATCACCGCACAGGCAACGAATGGTGCATCTATCCGATGTATGATTTTGCGCACGGCGAATCGGATTCCATCGAGAGGATTACTCATTCCATCTGTACGTTGGAGTTCGAGGATCACCGGCCGCTCTATAACTGGTTCGTGGAGCAGCTCGGCATCTACCATCCGCAGCAGATCGAATTCGACCGGCTGAATCTCACTTATACGCTCCTCAGCAAGCGCAAACTGCTCACGCTGGTGCAGGACAAGCACGTCAGTGGGTGGGATGATCCGCGCATGCCCACGCTGGCCGGCATAAAGCGGCGCGGCTTCACGCCGGAGGCGATTCGCAATTTCTGCGGCGCGATCGGCGTTTCGAAAACCAATGGCATCATCGAACTGGGCCTCCTGGAGCACCATGTCCGTGAGGACTTGAACAAGCGTGCGGCACGCGTTATGGCCGTCCTGAAGCCGCTTCGCGTGGTCATCGACAACTATCCGGACGACCTCGTCGAAGAGATGGAGGCAGTCAATAATCCGGAAGATGCGTCGATGGGGACGCGCAAGGTGCCCTTCTCGAAGGTGCTCTACATCGAGCAGGACGATTTCCGCGAAGTGCCGCCTAAGCAGTATTACCGGCTTTCGCCCGGCAAAGAAGTGCGCCTGCGCTACGGCTACTTCATCACCTGCACCAGCGTCGTGAAAGACGAGACTACCGGCGAGGTGACGGAAGTCCACTGCACCTACGACCCAGCCAGCAGGGGCGGCAACGCTCCGGACGGGCGCAAGGTGAAGTCCACGATTCACTGGCTTTCGGCGGCGCACGCGGTGGATGCCGAAGTGCGGCTCTACGAAAATCTCTTCACACGGGAGAATCCGAACGAGATGAAGGAGGGCGAGGATTTCACCGCGAACCTGAATCCGAATTCCCTGGAAACACTGCCCAGCGCAAAGGTCGAACCCTCGCTAGCGAATGTGGAGGCTGGCACGCGCTACCAATTCGAGCGTCTCGGCTACTTCTGCGTCGACCCCGATTCGAAGCCGGGCAAACCGGTGTTTAACCGGACGCTGCCCCTCCGAGACGCGTGGGCGAAGATCGAGAAGAAGGGCAAGTAGCGGATGATCATTCTCGGAATCGGTGGGCTCTCGGGAGACGCGGCGAGTGCCGTTCTGAAGGACGGCGAGTTAGTCGCTGCAGTAGAAGAATCGAAATTGGTGAGACGCGCCACACAGTGGGGCGGCCATGGAGAGTTGCCCCAGGCGTCTATCTCAACGTGCCTGGAACTGGCCGGAGCGAAGGCGCAGGACGTGGACGCTGTGGCGATCGTTCGGCCGGTGCCACATTCCGATTTCGCTTTGAAGCTGCGCACGGAATTTCCGAATAGTCGCGTACTGGTAGTGGATCACCACCTGGCGCATGCATCGTCAGCCTACTTTACGTCGCCATTCGACGAGGCGACCGTTTTGACCCTGGATCGCGGCGGCGATTTCCTATGTGGCTCTCGATGGTCGGCACGCGGCACGCAACTGTCACTCGAGTACGAACAGTATCCCGCCGATTCGCTCGGCGATCTGTTCGGCCGTGTCACCGAACTGCTGGGCTTCGCCGCAAATGCGGACGAGCATAAAGTGCAGTGGCTTTCGGTCTCCGGGGATGAACGCTTTCGCGATCTGTTCCTGGACGTTTTGGGCTTGTCGGACGCAGGTCCTAGGATCGACCGGTCGTATTTCGGAACGGAGCGACTGAGTAATGGCGGCTTCAGCGCCCGGTTCTACGAGGCGTTGGGACTAAAGGATGGCGCACCGATTCCCGAGGATCTTCGCGCACACGTGGCGGCGGGAATTCAGCGGGCGATCGAAGTGGCGGCGATTCGGATGGCGGGCTCAGGCACGAATCTTTGCCTGGCCGGAGGCCTCGGGCTAAATGCCCTGCTGGTTTCCGCGCTCGAAAACAGCTCGCAATTCGAGAATGTGTTCGTTCAGCCTGCTTCCGGTAACGCAGGAACAGCAATTGGTGCGGTGCTCGAAGCGTGGCATATGGCTTACCGGCAAGAGAAGCGCGTGACGCTCTCAACCCTCTGCCTGGGACCGTCGTTCGGATCGGCGGATGTTAAGCAGGTACTGGAGAATTGCAAACTTCGATTCCGCTACATGATCACGGGCACCGAAGTCATTGACACCGCAATCGGGCAATTAAACGAAAGCAAAATCGTGGCGTGGATGCATGGGCGCATGGAATTCGGCGCACGAGCGTTGGGCAATCGCAGCATTCTGGCCTCGCCCCTGGATGCGTACTCTACGGAAAATCTGAATACATTCATCAAGCACCGCGAGCCCTACCGGAAGTTCGCCGCATCGGTACCGGCAGAATTGTGCAGCGAGTATTTCGAAGTGGGGGCGAATGCTCGCTTCCTCTCGACGGTCGGTCGGGTAAAGCCTGCACATCGCGAGAGATTCGCGGCGGCGATATTGGCGGACAATCAGATTCGCGTGCACAGCGTGGATCGGGCCGAGAATCCCCTATATTGGGATCTGTTGCACGCGGCCGGCAAATCAACCGGCCTGCCCGTACTCTACAACACGTCGTTCAACCTTTTCGGGGAGCCGTTGGTATGCACACCTCGGGACGCTGTACGCAGTTTCTACTCTTCGGGAATCGACGCCATGTTCGTCGGCAATTTCTTCTTGCAGAAGTAATCGGCCTGGTGTTGCTCGCAGCGCCCGGCCACACGCAAGCGGTGAACGTACCGCGCGGCGCCTCCATTCAGCGGGCGATCGATCTTGCTCCAGAGGGCGCCGTCATTACCATTGCGCCCGGCGTGTATCGCGAAGTCCTCAGCATCACGAAAGCAGGAATCACACTGCGGGGCGTGGATTCGAACGCGACCCGGACAGTGATCGTATTCGACAATAGCGCCGGTACTGCAGGCGGGACGATCAAGTCGGCGACCGTCGACGTGCGAGGTGCGGACTTCCGCGCGGAGAATCTGACTTTCGCCAACGATTTCAATGCGACGCACCCCCAAACATCGCAAGGCTCGCAGGCATTGGCGATCGCCGTGGTGGCCGATCGCGCGGTATTTCGTAATGTGCGATTCCTAGGCAACCAGGACACCGTATACGCCTCGAAAGGCCGACAGCTATTTACCAATTGCTACATCGAAGGTAATGTCGACTTCATCTTCGGCGATGGCAAGAGCGTCTTCGAGGATTGCGAAATTCACAGCACGACACATCAGGGCGGCTTCATCACCGCGCAAGGAAAGAGTGAGGCAGCACAAGATAATGGATTTGTGTTTTGGCGCTGCAGGCTTACCGCGGAACTTGGCGTATCGCATGTTTGGCTGGGCCGCCCCTGGAGGCCCTTCGCCACCGTGATCTTCCTCGAGACGGAGATGGGAGAGCACATTGAGCCCGCCGGCTGGCGCGAGTGGCACCCTGGTGAGACGGAATATTTAGTCACCGTTCATTACTCGGAGTATCGATCGACAGGCCCGGGGGCACACGCCTCCGAACGGGACCCGCACACGAAACACCTGACGGAGGCCGATACGGCGCAATACCGCACCGAAGTCTACCTGTCAGGCCCGGGTGGCTGGAAGCCGAAAAATCAATCGAGCCGGTAAGCGACTACAGCGTCGCCCATCTTGTTATTGAGTTTGCCGTGGCCCCCAGCGCAAATCACGACGTACTGTTTGCCTTGATATTCGTACGTCGTCGGCGTCGATTGGCCGCCAGCAGGGAGTTCCACACTCCAGAGTTCTTTACCGGTGTCTGCATCCAGGGCTCGAAAGTGTGGATCGAAGGTGGCGGCGGAGAAGACCAGTCCGCCGGCAGTGGCGATGGGACCTCCGAGAGTGATCGACCCGGACGGGGCAGCGTCGCTCATCTTCCCGATCCCGGTCTCCCAACGGATTTTCCCGGTATTCAAATCGTAGGCGACCAGCGCGCCCCATGGCGGCGCGTTGCAAGGCAAACGCGATTCGGAAACCAGCCAGTCGCGGTGCATACCGTAAGGCGTGCCGCGCTGCGGAGCGAATTCGCCGCGCCAGGCATACTCATTGGTCGTCTTCATCGCATCCGTCATCTGATCGCGCGGAATCAGTTTGAACACCGCGATCAGGCGATTGGTGTTCGCGAGCAGCAGATTGCGCACGGGATCCCACACCGCTCCGCCCCAGTTGACCCCACCGACATTGCCCGGAAACGCGATGCTGCCCTTAAAACTGGGAGGCGTGAAAAGCCCGTCATTGCGGAGCGAGAGCAGCTCTTTGCGGCACCATTCGCGAGCCTCGGGTGTCGGCCCCCAGACGTCGTCGGCTGTAATCTTCTGCGGCACCATCGGTGACCAGATCGGAAAAGGTTGCGTAGCAGCCGCATTCTCGCCCGCAATGTCACTCTTGGGAACCGAGCGTTCCTCGACCGTAATCAAAGGCTTGCCCGTCAACCGATCCAGGATGAACACGTTGCCGATCTTAGTCGTCACGGCGACGGCGGGTTTGCCTTTGAAGTCGATGAGTGTGGGCTGCGAGGCAACGTCGTAGTCCCAGAGATCGTGATGGACCACCTGAAAGCCCCACACGAACGCACCCGTCGAAGCCTTCAAAGCGACGACTGAGTTGGCCCAGCGATTATCGTTGGGGCGCATACCACCGTAGTAGTCGGGGCTGGCACTTCCCGTGGGAACAAAGACGAGATCGCGCGCGGGGTCGGCCGCGAGAGTGGACCACGCGTTGGCCGATCCAGTGCGCGGCTTCTGCTGATCGGCCCACGGGATTGGATCCCAAGTCCAGCGAAGCTTGCCTGTGCGAACGTCATATGCACGCACGACGCCGCGCTCGGTAGCGACTTCTGAATTGTCCGCGATTGAGGAACCGGTGATCACCAGATCGCCGACGATCGTGGGCGCGGA
>Ga0105237_10002173_pt1 | contig 24616 bp, 27 predicted proteins | sample KBSC24metaG_FD_81520 | JGI IMG/M metagenome (GOLD analysis project Ga0105237, IMG submission 81520) | Corn rhizosphere microbial communities from Kellogg Biological Station, Michigan, USA - KBS C2-4 metaG | ecosystem: Host-associated > Plants > Roots > Rhizosphere > Soil | place: Michigan, USA...
CGATACGGGTGACCGACGGCGACGGCAATGAAGTCTACCAAACGCCGATCGATCCGCTGCCGACGATCGGCACTAGATAGGACCTGACGAGTGGGTCTGGATTGCAAAATCAATGGCTCATACCAGCCCTGTTGCAGATCTGTTGCAGCGAGGGCGAAACACTCCGGGGGTCCGGTTTGCGCCCCAAAGCTCGCTCTAAACTGGCACTCTGCTTCAGGCTTGTTTCAAGGGCGGGAGGGGACATCCCGGCCCTCCGGGCTGACGTGCGTTTTCTCGCTTTCCATGGAACGCAACGGCCGCTTGCGAGCGCGGCCAACAGGGCCGTCTCCATCCCCGGACCAACGTCAAAGCGGCAGTTCAAGCAGATCCTTGCCAATCACGAGCGGGCCTGAGTACGTTTGTGCCAGTGCGTCTCTCCACATTTGCTCCGTGATACTCTTATCGTCAGAAGGAACGAAATGAGTGAGTCGGTCTTAAGTGGCGCCGACCGGCCTCGTTGACGCCTCGACACGAGTGGGGATCGATCCCCGTCGGTCTCCGGCCGCCAGCGCTTTCCTTTTGGATCGGCAACCCGCGAGCTTCCCCAATCGGAAAGCGTATTTGCCGAAACCTCGATTGACCAAATCAAACGAGTTTGCGCTTGCACAATCGCCACTGCCGGTGGATCAAGACGAGCGACGGACCATTCGAGCCGTCGCAGCTTGCGAGCGCAAAGCTCCGCTCACGCGTTCGCGCGAGTTGCTGGAATGAACCAGCAAGCCTTAGCGTGCGCCTTGTCCTTCCAATGGCTTGATCGGCTCGCCGTTGGGCCCCACTGCGGAGACATCGTCACCGATGACGAAGGACATCAGATCGCGACCGATCACCATCGGCCCTTGATATGTCGCGCGCGTCCTCTCAACGAGCGCCTGATCCGGGACGTCTTGCACCGGCGTCTTCGTCGCAAACACGACATGCGAGTAGACGGCCAGCTTCGGTTTCGCCAACGAGAAGATGCGGCCGGCTTCTTCCGGAGAGCTGTGGTGTGCTTCGATGTCGCGGTAGGAGGGATAGGTCTTGGAAAGATCGGGTTCAATGATAGCGACCTCATGGACCAACAGATCGGCACCCTTCGCGGCGTTTGCGACTCGTTCGTCATATTTGGTATCGCCGGACTCGCACAACATCCCGACATGAGCTTGAGCGAGCTATCGCACATCGCCGACATCGAGCCGGAACTTGCAAGCAGGGGCGTCGCCAAACTTGTCGCAGCTGGAATCATCACCAAGACACGGCTCCAAACCAACAAGCGTCTGCTGGTGCTCTCGCTGACTAGTGCCGGACGCGCGCTGTACGAGCAGGCGCAAACAAGAACTAGATCGTACAACGTAGACTTGGCGACTTGTCTGAGCGATCAGGAGGCGGAAGCTCTAGACGTTCTGCTGAAGAAGCTCTCCGAGCGCGCCACTGAGCTCACTCAACAAGAAATGGCCAAGGGCGGCACAGACGATGCCGTCGACCAAGGCATGTAGTCATCAAACGGACGGCCGACTGATGTAAGAGCAGCTCACCGCGGGACGGACCGGTGGTACGCCTTGCGCACAAATCAGCGTCTTCACGAAAGAACGACGATCCATACCACTCCCTCCCCATCAAGCTCTTCTCTGTTTTTCCCCGAGCCCAACGCGCGGATCAGATCTTGGCGATCTTCGCCCGCTCCACCACGCCCGACCACTTCGCGATTTCAGACTGGATCAGCTTCTTCATTTCTTCGGGGGAGCTACTACGGACTTCGCCTCCCACCGCCGTCTCCAAGCGCCGCTTGATCTCGGGTTCCTTGAGGATATCGAGCGTCGCCGCGTTGAGTGCCGCAACAATGGCAGGCGGGGTGCCCTTGGGGGCGAGAAGGCCCGCCCAGGTCCGCACGTCATATCCCTTGACTCCGGCTTCCTCGACGGTCGGGACATTTGGCAAAAGCGCGGTCCGCGTTGGCGAAGTTACTGCCAGCCCGCGAACGGCTCCGATCTGGATTTGCGCTGCGAGCAGGACAGGCGTGCCGATGATGACCGGAATCTCGCCGCCAAGCAGCGCCGTCATGGATTGGGAATCCCCGCGATAGGGGACGTGCACCATCTCGGTGCCGACCATCGCATTGAGCAGCTCTCCTGCGAGATGGTGCGTGCTGCCAAAACCGACCGAGCCGAAGCTGAGCGCGCCGGGCTTCTGCTTTGCCATCGCGATCAATTCGCCGAGCGTTTTGGCCGGGTAGTCACTGCGTACCGCAATGACCAGCGCGTAGTAGACCAGCGTCGAGATCATCTCGAAGCTTTCGGCCGGCTGGTAGCTCAGACTCTTGTAGGTCGCGGCCGATATGGCATGGGCGCCAGTGACGAGGCCGATCGTATAGCCGTCCGGCTCAGCCCTGGCGATCGCGTCTGCCGCAAGGTTTCCGCCCGCTCCCGGCTTGGCCTCGACGACGATCGGTTGCCCGAGCTTCTTGGAGAGCCCGTCGGCAACGATGCGCGACAGCGTATCGGCCGCGCCACCAGCAGCGAAGCCATGGACCAAACGTATCGGCCGCGACGGGTAGTTGTCCCCCGATTGAGCAGGCCCAACAGCAATGAAGCCGCCAAGCAGAATTCCAGTCACAGCGACCCGCTTCATCCATTTCATGGATGCATCCTCCCTTTGATCGTTGTTTCGTTGGCCGCGGCGAAGCGGCGGTCTTCAAGACGAGGGCCGGCGCCTAGCGGGCGAACTCGACGCACTCGGGTGAGGGCGGCAGACCCCAGACGTCGCGCGGCATCCCGACCCAGACCTTCGGGCGCTGCGGACGATCGCGATGCCAAGGGCGCGGATCGAAATAGCCGAGCTCTTCGTCGATCATCCGGTCCAGATCGTGGAACAGCTCGACCAGATGGCCATCGGGATTGCGGTGGTAGACGGCTGTGTTGTGGCCCGGGCCGTGACGGACCGGTCCCCAAAGGATATTGAGCTTGTGACGGGCGAGATGATCGCAAGCCTGCTGCATGTGGGAAGGGCCGCGCAATTCGAATGCGAGGTGATGGAGGCTGCGCACGGGAGCACGGGCGAAGTTCAGCGTATGATGTTCGTAGCCGCTGCGCATGAAGACGAAGCGGTCCTCGACCCAGTCGGAGACCCGCAAACCCATGACGTTCGCATAAAAGTCCGACGCCGCAAGCGGATCGGGCGTACGAAGCGCGACATGGCCCAGCTTGGTGACTGCGAGCGCGCCGATCCGCTCCTGCGCCGGCGTCGGCGTCCAGCCCTGGATCAATTCGAATCGCGTTCCTTCAGGATCGATGAACGACAACAGCCTGGAGACGCCTGGCAGAGGATCACTCCGCAGTTCTGGATGCAGATCCGCGCGTTTGAGGGCGGCCCCCACCGCCTCGATCTCGACATTCGCTGAGATCTCGAACGCGATACTCGTCAACGCCGCCTCGCCGGGCTCGATCACAAGCGAAAGCTGTTCGGAATCACTGGCAAGAAAAATGCGATCTCCATCGAGACCGACCAGACCGAGACCGATCACTCCGCGGTAGTAATCGAGCAATCGCTCCGGATCCGGCGAGGCGAAAGCGGCGTGTCTCAGCCGTGTGAATCGAGCAATGGGTGCTTGGGTCGTCATTGTGTTCGTTCGCTCGCTCATAACGTCATGATGATCTTGCCGAGCGCGGAGCCCTGCTCCAGCAAGGCGTGAGCTTGCCTGACCTGATCCAGCTTCAGAACTGCCGAGATCGCCGGCTTGATCGCATTGCGGCTCAGCGCATCGATCACGTTACGCATGAGCGCACGACGTCCATCGCGATCGTGGTCGTAGATGTGGAAGGAGAAGCAGCGAATGGCCGGGCATATGTCGAGATGATTGCGCATCGCCGCCATCAGGTTCTCTTCCGGCAAGCCGGCGAAGGCATTGTAGGAGAGCAGCGTGCCCCATTTGCCGAGCGCGCCGAGATAGGAGGCAAACTCGGGTCCGCAGACGTGGTCGAGAACGAGACCGACGCCCTCGCCCTTGGTCAGCTCGCGGGTCCGCGCCACGACGTCTTCGCTGCGGTAGAAGATGACTTGGTCCGCACCCTGACGGCGCGCGAACTCCGCCTTCTCGTCGGTGGAGACCGTGCCGATCACGGTCATCTCGGCCAACTTGGCCAGTTGCACCAGCGCAGTGCCGACGCCGCCGGCCGCGCCGATCACCAGGACACTCGCGGGCGCGCGCGGATGGCGGCACTCCTGCAGGAGTGCGTAGGCCACCTGATAATTCGACAGGCACACCGCTGCTTGCAGATCGACATGGTCGGGAAGCACATGCACGGCGTCGCCGGGAGCGACGACGTAATCGGCATAACAGCCACCGCGCTGCGACAGATCACGCGCGCTCAGCAGGACCTTCTGGCCGACCTGCAAGCCCTCAACGCCCGACCCGAGCGCGGAAATGCGGCCGGCAACATCATTGCCGGGATTGGCCGGCAGCGGCGGCATCCATTTGTAGACGCCGCGGCGGATCAGCACGTCGGGCTGCCCCACGCCGAACGCTTCGGCACGGATCTGAACCTGTCCGGCCCCCGGAGCGGGCACCGGCAGTTCGACCAACTCAAGGGCATCCGGCCCGCCCGGTTGACGTACCAGGACCGCCTTCATGCGCTCATTCCCCCTCCTCGGACCCGTATTTTCGAAAATAATAGCGGTTACGAAAATTATTGCAAGATAGTCCTTGGCGCGGCATCTTGAGTCATCGATTCATCGGCAGGACCATGCCTGAGAGCGCCATTCGCCCCCGCAAGGAATTCGGCAAGACCATCGCCGCCGACATCACCCATCGGCTGCGCGAGGAGATCGTGACCTGCGGCCTGCCCCCCGGCGAGCCGTTGAGGTTCGACGTCTTGCGCGAGCGCTTCGGTGCGAGCTTCACCACTTTGCGCGAGGCGCTGACCGCCCTCGCCGCCGAGCGCCTGGTCGACGCCCAGGAGCAGCGCGGATTTCGTGTTGCGCGGGTCAGCCGACAGGATCTTGTGGAGGTCACAGACGCCCGGGTCCTCATCGAAGTGGAATTGATCCGCCGGGCGATCCAGAAAGGCGATGACGACTGGGAGATTGCCGTCATCTCGACGCTGCACAGGCTGAAACGGATCGAACAACGCGATCCCGAGCATCCGCTGCACGATCCCGAATGGAAGGTCGCCCACCGGCAATTCCATCAGGCGCTGGTCTCCGCCTGCGGCTCTGCAACCCTGCTCGCGATCCGCGCCGAACTGTTCGACCGCGCCGAGCGCTACCGGCATCTGTCGGCCAATTTCCGGCCGCGTCCCCGCGACAAGGCCGGCGAGCATCAGGCGATCATGCAAGCCGCCATATCACGCAATGCCGAACTCGCCGTGCAGCTGATCGAGACGCATATCCGCACCACCACGGACAATGTCGCGAAATACGCCGGGCACCTGCTCGAGACCGAATAGGGCGCCGTCCATATTTTTCGCTCGCGTCAGGCTTGCGTCTCTGATTATTTTCGAAAATAATAGCCACTATCGAAAAAAGCCAACTCTTGGGGCGAAACCATGAAGCTGCTGTCGTTCTTGGATGGAAATCGGGAAAGCTGGGGAGCCGTCGTCGAAAATGGCGTGATCGATCTCGGCCGCGCCTTGCCCCAATATCCGACGCTCGCCGACTTCCTCGGCAGCAACGACTACGGGCGCCGCAAGGCCATCGTCGCCGAACACAAGCCGACGATGGCGCTGGCCGACGTCAAATACCTTCCCGTGATCCCGCGTCCCGAAAAGATCGTCTGCGCGGTGCGCAATTATCTCGACCACCACAACGAGGCGGTGGCTTTCGGCATGAAGCGCGAGATCACCGAGTTTCCGCCGATCTTCCTGCGGGTGTGGCGTTCACAGGTGGGCCACAACGCACCGGTGATCCGGCCGAAGGTCTCGGATAATTTCGATTGGGAGGGTGAACTCGCCGTCGTCATCGGCAAGGGCGGCCGCCACATCAGCCAGGCTGATGCATGGAGCCATGTGGCCGGCTACTCGATCTACAACGACGTCAGCGTGCGCGACTGGCAGCGCCATGCCGGGCAAATTGCCTCCGGCAAGAACTTCGTCGGCACCGGTCCGTTCGGACCGTGGCTCGTTACGCCGGACGAGATCGGCGATCCCACCCATCTCAAGCTGGAAACACGCGTCAACGGCGAGACGGTGCAGTCCTCGAACACGTCGATGCTGATCTTTTCGATCCCGAGGCTAATTGAATACTGCTCGACCATCTTCGACCTCGTTCCCGGCGACGTGATTGCCACCGGAACGCCCGCCGGTGTCGGCTTCACCCGCAAGCCACCGATCTTCCTCAAGCCCGGCGACGTGGTCGAAGTCGAGATCGAGAACATCGGCGTGCTGCGCAATCCAGTCGTGGACGAGGCATAGCGCCACCATGTCGTCATATGACATTCGGAAAACCGCGCTCAGTGTCGAAACTGTCTGGCACGAGCGTGGTCCACGCCTGGAAAAGCCGCTTCTCGTTGGAACGTCCGTTGCGGTCATCCGCAATCCGTTCGCGGGTCGCTACGAGCCGGACCTGATGCCGTTCCAAGCGGCCTTGCGTGAGCTTGGACGCGAGCTCGCAACGCGCCTGATCGCGCAGCTTGGCGGCGCCTCGCACGTCGAAGCCTACGGCAAGGGCATCATCGTCGGCGAAGACGGCGAGCTCGAGCATGGCGCCGTCTGGCATGAAGCCGGCGGCCAGGGCATGCGTGAAGTGCTCGGGCAGCCCAAGGCGATCGTGCCGGCGGCGAAGACCATCGGAGGCCCGGGCACGCGGCTCATGGTCCCACTGGGCCACATCCACGCGTGTTATGTGCGCAGTCATTTCGGCACGGCGGAGATGACTGTGTGGGATGCGCCACGGCGCGACGAGATTGCGTTTGGTCTCGTTATGGCAACCGGCGGGCGGCCGCACGCGAGGATCGGCGGGCTGGCAGTGTCCGATATTTCCGTACATGATGGTCAACGCTGACAGGCTGCGACTACAGACGTCACCAGCTGCGGCCTCGCTTGGGGCTCTTCGTGGACGGCTCGACGACATCGCGCGGCAGGCTCAATAGCCGATCGAGCACTGAAAACAGCGAACATGTCAGCTCCATTCCCAGAGCCCTTTCAAGCTCCCGGTAGCGCGCGTTGACATCCGGCATGATCTCTTTGACCAGTGTTTGTCCGCGCTTCGCGAGCGTCACGAAGACCTTTCTTTGATCGTCTCTGCTCCGCTCGCGCGCAACATATCTGGCTTCCGCCAGGTGAGAGAGGATGTTTGACAGACTCGGTGCGGAGATCTGGCAAAGCGATGCAATCTCGTGCTGCTCCAGCCGATCGTAATCGCCGACTACTCGCAAAATGCGCCATTGCTGTTCAGTCAGACCATGAGCCTGGAAGATCGGGCGAAAATGCTGGAGCAGCACTTCCCTCGCCTGCAACAGCATGAGCGGAAGATTCTCTCGCCCTACGATACCGCCTGCCGTTCTCGTCATTACTCGCCCTCTTCGACTGTTCGCGACGTTCATGGCGCGCGCTCCCAGCCCGCCATTTGATCTGAATCAAAGATTGTGACGATCATAATAATTATGATCATAACATTCAAGAACGGGAGAAATATCCATGGGTAAAATCGTGTTGGCTGCCAAGATCGCGCACGTTCCCTCGATAATGATTTCAGAACGAGAAGGCCCCCTGAAAGGCAAGCGCGACGGCGCGATTTCGGCCTTGCGCGAGATCGGCAAGCGCGCCCGTGACCGCGGCGCGGACACCTTCCTTGTCTTCGATACGCACTGGATCTCGAATTTCGGCTGCCACATGAATGCCAACGCCCGTCACCGCGGCACCTATACCAGCCACGAGGCGCCGCACATGATCCAGAACATGCATTACGACTATCCCGGCGATCCCGCGCTTGGTGACGCCATCGCCGCCGAGGCTGCCAAGGATGGGCTCTCGGTGCTCGCGCACAAGGTCGAGACGCTGCCGCTGGAATACGGGACGATCGTGCCGATGCACTACATGAACGAGGGCGGCTGGGCGCGCGTGCTGTCGGTGGCCGCCCCCATCTTCGCCAGCGTCGAGGAGAACCGGAAATTCGGTACGGCCTGTGCCCGCGCGATCTCGGCCTCCGGACGCGAGGTCGCCGTGCTCGCGTCCGGCTCGCTGTCGCACAAGCTCGTCGCGAACGAGCAGGTCGGCGATAGTCAATGGGAGCAAGTGGGCAGCGAGTTCAATCGGCAAATGGACCTGCGCGTGCTCGACCTCTGGAAGGAGCGCCGCTACGCCGAATTCGTCCGTATGCTTCCTGAGTATTCGACCAAGTGCAACGGCGAGGCTCTGATGGCCGACACCCACATGATTTTCGGGCTGCTCGGTTGGGACGCATACACGGGAGAAACCGAGCTGCTTTGTCCCTACTTCCCGTCATCGGGCAGCGGCCAGATCATCGCCGAGCATCATCTTTGAAGGCGACGACGGAGCACGCCGACGCTCGCCAGACCGGCCTCGGTGTCGCTCTGCTTCCGCTTAGCTGCGGTAGGTTGGATCGACCCGATCCACCAGCCGCTGCAAGGCATCGAATGCATCCTGCCCGGCACCGTACTTGGGGTCGAAATTCAAAGAGTCCCGCGCGCAACCTTCCAGAACGGGCGTGGCAATGCCTCGCGCTTTGCCCATCGATTGCGTCGCGAGCTGCACTTCGCAGGCACGATTGAGCAACCACATCAGCGACACGCACTGGGGCAGCGAGCGACCGATCGTCACCGATCCATGATTGCGCAAGAGCAGGACAGGTTTTCCGCCTGCGCTGGCGAGAATCCGTGCTCCCTCATCGGCGTGAACTGTGATGCCTTCGAATTCATGATAGGCTACCCTGCCAAACAGCTGCGCAGCATAGAAGTTGGTATAGGAAAGGCCCTCATCGAGGCAGCAAACAGCCATCGTCGGCGTTGTATGCACATGCTCTGGCACGGGCTGACCCGAGGCGATCTCCTTGCTCTCACGGTCTCCACCATGGAACGGATGATTTATGGCTGGATGCTGGCCTCACTCGGTGGCGTTCTGTTCGGCGCCTTGGTCGGCGTGTCGCCGCGCGCCCGCTATTGGCTGATGCCGACGCTCGAACTGATGCGTCCGCTGCCGGCTTCGACGCTTCTACCTGTTGGCATCGCCTTGTTCGGTCTCAAGCCCGGCATGTTGCTCGGCATCATTGCCTTTGGCGCGGTCTGGCCCGTGCTGCTGCCGACCATCCACGGTTTTAGCACAATCGATCCGCGCCTGCGTGAGGTCGCAAGGAATCTCGACATTGGCCCGCTCGCTTTTGCGATCAAGTTCGGCCTGCCCAACGCGCTGCCGGACGTGATCGCGGGGGATCTCGCCGCCGCCTTCGTCTACGACATGACGGCGTGCCGCAGCACTGGCTGCGCCTGGGGAACGCCAGGCGGATTGCCAGAGCCACGGCATATTCTTACCGGAGCCTTTTTCGAAACGCTCAATGAGGCCGGTTACCCTGCCGACATCGAGCTTGTTTGAGTATACCGGCGCGGGTCCGAGTGCGCCGGAAGCAGCACTCAGTACATCGGACGCTTGTTGGTGGCGTCAGAAGGGACAGCCTGTATGGTGTCCCAGTGCTCGACGATCTTGTCTTTCTCGACACGGAAGATATCGACGACCACCGTTTCCGGCGTCTTGTCGGTCTTCGGCTGTACGGTTTGCAGGAAGACCAGATCGCCATCGGCGGCTACGCGCAAGAAATTGACCTTGAACTTCGGCCAGTTCTGCATGCCCATTTTCTGCACGAAGTCCTTCACACTGTCGCGACCGTCCGACATGTAGGGATTGTGCTGGATGTAGTCCTTGGCCCAGTACTTGTCGACCACAGACAGGTCGTGGTCGCCGAAGAGACCCTGGTAGGCCTCCAACACAAGCTTTTTGTTTTTCGCACTCTCCGAAAGATGATCTACCGAAGCTTGCAGCTTTCCGACTTCAGCCGCGTCGGCGTCTCGCGTTGCCGCAGCGTACATGATGGAGGCAGCCAATGCTGCAGCGACGATCCCAGAAACGTTCATGCCCTTGCCTCCCTTTAAATCGTGACCAGCGCCGGATCGCGCTGCGCGCAGAGACCGTTGTTTCATCCCCATTTCATCTCGCCCTTGGCGACCTTCGAGCCGATATCAAGTGCTACGCCCATGCCGAGATTGGGGAAGCGCGCTTCCATGGCGGCCTTCAGCGCGGCGGCGTCAGCGGCCTTGGCAAGTTCTTCATCGAACGCGAGCAGATACTTCTTCGTGTGCTCGACGGCCGACAGATCGACAGCGACACCGGGAGCCATGTGACCCGGCACGACCACGGAAGGCTTGCGCGCGGCGATCTTGTCAAGGTTCGCAACCCAGGCCTCACGCTGCTCCTTGGTTGGCGTATCGGCGGTCCAGACATGGACGCCGGAAAAGATCATCACGCCACCGAACACGGCATTGAGGGAGGGAACAAAGAGATAGCGACGATTGGCAAGGCCGTCGGCGCCGACGATCTCGATGGCCTGGCCATCAACCGTCAGAGAGGCTCCGTCGAATGCCTCCGGTAGAACCACATCGGCAAGCGTCTGCGGGCCGTTTTTCTTGAGTTGCGGGCCCCAGACCGCGAGCTTCTTCTCCACATTGCCTTTGATGGCCGCAAGCGTCGCGGAGGCCGCCAACACCCTGGCGTTCGGGAACGCTTCATGCACGGGCTTCAGGCTGAAATAATAGTCGGGATCGGACTGGCTGACATAGATCGTCGTGAGCTTCTTGCCGGTCGTCTTGATCGCCTCGGCGAGCGCGCGCCCATCCGGATAGGAGAAACCACCGTCGATCAGGACCGCTTCGGTCGGACCCTCAAGCAGCACGGGCGCTCGGAAAAATCCGTTGGGGCCGGCCGGAAAGTGCTTCCACGCCAGCCTGGCTTCAGCCGCTTGACCGATATCGGCGGGAGCAAACACCGCGGTGGCACCCGCACCAAGAGTTGTCGTCATGAATTGTCTCCTCGAGAACATGGGTCTCTCCATCAAGCTTGATGAGTCAAAGAAAGGGACTTTTGAGCGATCAGGCCGCGCGCAGCTGCGAGGCGAGTAGTTCGAACCGCCCGAACAGCAGACTGCTGCCCAGCAGCCTGCGCTCGGCACCACTGCCGGCGACCAGTGCCGGCACGCCATCGGCACCAAATCGGGTCATATCAGCGCGGGCGGCATCGACGCGCTTCCGATAAACGGCCATCAGATCTTGGTCGGGGGTTCGAACCCGACCGGCCGCTTCGGTGAATTGCGCATCGTCAAGCACGTCGGCGACGACTTGAAGGCGCGAATTGTCCCGCCCATCGACGTAGCGGGCGCCCTGCAACAGCTTCAGGGCCTCCAACTCGCGTGCGGGTTCGGTGAGGCCGACGGCCACAAGACCAAGTGTGGCCGGTGCCGAGTCGAACAGGCCACCGGTGTTGCCGAGAATATTGGAGCGATAGCTTTCGGTGAACGGCTGGCCTGTCAGCCGCGCGATGCGCTGGTCGTTCTGCCAGGCGTAGGCTGCGAATTGCTGGTCCATCGCCCGCACCCCTTGCCCCGCAAACAGGCCCGTCGGCGCGAGCGTCAGCATGACATCATCGAGCCGGGCCAGTTGCTCCAGCACGGGTCCGGCGCCGTAGCACCAGCCGCAAAGAGGGTCGAAGAGGTATTCGATCTGCACCATGTCGCACCGCCACTTCTCGTGTGCAGCGGGATTTAGCGGCAACTTATTGACTGATAAATAGCGTATAATCATACATATTGTTTACTTATGACTTACAATGTAGCTTCCATGGAAACCATCAATCTCAATCGGCTTGCCTATTTTGCAGCGGTTGTCGATGCCGGCTCCTTCACGCGCGCGGCGGAGCGGCTCGGCATCACCAAGACTGTCGTCAGCCAGCAAGTCGCTCGCCTCGAAGCAGAGCTGAAGACGGCACTGCTGCTCCGAACAACGCGGAGGGTCGAGCCAACGGAGGCCGGCCGCTTGCTGCATGCCCGCTGCATCATGATCCTGCGCGAGGCCGAAGATGCGGTGGACGAGCTCGCGCAGACCAATGCGGCGCCCATGGGCGTGCTGCGCATCACAGCCCCGAATGACTACGGCACATCGACGATTGCACCGCTAGCGGCCAAGTTTGCACGGAAGTATCCGGCCTGCAGTGTTGATCTGATCCTCTCGGACGCGAAGATCGATCTGGTCGCCAATCAGATCGACGTATCGATCCGTGTCGGCTGGCTGAACGATTCAAGCCTGCAGGCACGGCGCATGGGGACGTTCCGGCAGCTCCTGGTCGGAGCGGCTGCCCTCGCCGCATCGATCGATGCCGACAAGCCGGACGAGCTCGCCACGCTGCCGTTCATCGCAAACGGAGCCCTCAGCGAGCCGCTGGTCTGGCGCTTCACCAAAGGCGACTTCGAAAGTCGCACCGTCCGGATGCGGCAGTCGATCGCCATCAACACGACGCCCGCGGTCCTCGCGGCGACGCTCGCCGGCGGAGGATTATCCGTGCTGCCGGACTTCCTGGTGGCGGAGCATCTAAAGGCCCGTCGGCTCGCCCACGTCCTGCCGTCATGGACCCTGCCTTCGGGCGGCATCCACGCCGTCTATCCCGCCGCACGCTTCCGCCCGCCCAAAGTGACCGCATTCGTCACGATGCTGTCCCAGGAAGCCAAGCGCTCCGCGCGAGCATCTGATCTGCCGTCGTGAGCTACGCGGCAGCCTCCTTGCCCAGAATGAACCGCGCCGCGCGCTCGCCAATCATCATGGTTGGCGCATTGGTATTGCCGGAAATGAGACGCGGCATGATCGAGGCGTCTGCAACGCGCAGCCCACTGATGCCGCGCACGCGCAGATCTTCCGATACGACCGCCGTGGCGTCATCGACCGCGCCCATCTTGGCCGTTCCGGAAGGATGAAATACGGTCTTCGAGATCGAACGCACATAGTCGCGCAGCGCGTCTCCATTCTTCTCCAGATCCGGCTTCGGCAGCACCCTGCGCTTAATGAGGCGGGCCAAGGACGGTGCCTCGGTAATGCGGATCGCAAGCTCGACTCCGCGCGCCAACGTCTCGACATCGGCCTGCTCTGCAAGGGAATTGGCAACGAACAACGCAGGGTCGGCCGGGTTTGCCGACCGCAAGCGGACAGATCCGCGCGACTGCGGACGGAGCACGCATGGCCCGATCGAGATACCGTGACCGGGCTCGGCCGGGCGGTCGGCAAACCCGTTGAACGTCGGCAGCACATGAAACTGGACGTCGGGCTCGCCGGTCCCGGCGGTATCGACAAAGCCGCCGGACTCGACGACCGTCGACGTCAGCAGCCCGGTCTTGGTCAGCATGTACTGCAACATATGCGAGATCGCGCGAAGGCCCTTGTCCTCGCCGAACATCGAGATCGGGTCCTTGACCTCGCACTGAACGGTGGCCTCCAGATGGTCCTGATAGTTCTCGCCCACGCCCGGCAGGTCGGCTACGACGTCTATCCCGTGCTGGCGGAGGTGAGCGGCCGGCCCGATGCCGGAGAGCTGCAGGATTTTTGGCGTGGCGAGAGCTCCCGCCGTCAGGATGACCTCCCGCCTCGCCTTGACGATCGTGCCATCGTCGAGCCGGACCCCACTCGCTCGTCTGCCGTCGAACACGACCTTGTGGACACGCGTCGCGGTCCTGACCGTCAGATTGGGGCGAGCCTCGGCCTTGCGCAGGAAGGCCTCGGCAGCGCTGCGGCGACGCCCCTTGCCGGTGGTCGTCTGATAGAAGCCGACGCCCTCCTGCCGAGATCCGTTAAAATCTTCGTTGTAGGGAAGACCGACCTCCTGCGCTGCGCGAATGAAAGCCCAGGACAGTGGATGCCCGTAGGCCCTGTCCGAAACCGTCAACTCGCCGCCGACGCCATGATATTCGCCGGACAGCCGTTGATTGTTCTCGAGATCGCAGAAGACTGGAAGCACCCTGTCGTAGCTCCAGTTCCGGCACCCGAGTTGGGCCCAGGTGTCGTAATCTTGGCGCGTGCCGCGGATATACACCATCGCATTCACGGAGCTGCCACCGCCGAGCACGTGTCCCTGCGGCACGATCGACGGACGCCCGTTCAGGCCAGCCTCTGGTTGGGACGCATAGAACTGCGCGTCCCTGCCTTTTTCGAGCACTTTGAAGAAGGTTGCGGGAATGTGGATGTACTTGTCGGTGTCTGCCTGACCGCTTTCGATCAGCAACACGCGATGTTGCGGGTTCTCCGACAGGCGCGAGGCGACCACGCATCCGCTGGAGCCGCCGCCGGCGACGATGAAATCGTACTCTTGCATGATTCCACTCCCCCGAGGGCAAGCTGCGCAGCCGAGCTCAGCAGAACACGGTCTGGACTGTGGTGAACTCCTTCAAGCCGTCCACGCCGAACTCGACGCCGAACCCGGACTGCTTCACGCCGCCGAACGGAGCATTTGGCTGAATCGCGCCGTGCTTGTTGATCCAGACCGAGCCGGCTTCGATGCGCTCGACGACGCGCTTGGCGCCCTCGAGATCAGACCCCCAGACCGAGCCGCCGAGACCCATCGACGTCGCATTCGCTTTTGCAACGGCCTCGTCAACGTCGTGGTACCGAATGATGGGAAGAGCCGGTCCGAACTGTTCTTCGTCTACCAGACGACAACCGTGATCGACGTCGGCAACAAGGGTGACCGGATAGAAGTAGCCTGAACCTTCCGGTGGATCCCCGCCGATCAGCACGCGGCCACCTTTGCGACGCGCCTCTTCGACGAAGTCGGAGACGATCTGGAACTGACGGCGGTTCTGTACTGGACCGAGAATCGCATTCTCGGAGAGACCGTCGCCGACGACCACCTGCCGAGCGTAAGCCGTCAGCTCCCGACAGACCTCGTCATAGAGGCTGTCGTGAACATAGAGCCGCTTCAACGCGGCGCAGGTCTGGCCATTGTTGATGAACGCGCCCCAGAACAGTCCTTCCGCAATCTTCTTCGGCTCCGCATCGGGCAACACGATGCCGGCGTCGTTGCCACCGAGCTCGAGGGTCAGGCGCTTCAGCGTGCCGGCAGCATTCTGCATAATCCGGCGCCCGGTCGCAGTCGAACCGGTGAACGTCACCTTCGCGATGCCCGGATGGCCCGACATCAGGCTGCCGATCTCGTTCGCTCCTGTGACGACATTGACGACGCCCGGCGGGAGCGTCTCGTTGATGAGCTCGACGAGGCGGATAGTGCTGAGCGGCGTCAGCGGCGACGGCTTGATGACGACGGTATTGCCTGTGCGTATCGCCGGGATGATGTGCCAGCATGCGATCATCACCGGCCAGTTCCAGGGCGTGATCGAACCGACCACGCCGATCGGCTTGCGGTGCAACTCGACACGGCCATCGGGATTGGCCTGCAAGACCTCGACAGGAAGCGACAATTCGCCGGTATGACGGGTCCAGGCGACCGCACCGCCGATCTCGAAACGCGATCCAAGTCCGTTGAGCGGCTTGCCCTGCTCCAGCGTCAGGAGCTTTGCAAGCTCCTCCGAATGTGCTTCCAATGTGCGTGCTATGGCGCGGCAAGCTTCCGCCCGCTCCGAGTCGGGCATGTCCTTCCAGACCGCAAAGGCTCGCGAGGCAGCCTCGACAGCATGGTCGAGATCTCCCGCGGTGGCGAGCGGCATCGCACCGACAACGTCCCCGGTCGACGGGTTGATCACATCCTCGAACCCGTCCGTCGCAACCTTGCGACCGTCGATCAACAAGCCCCATCGCTGCATGACAAAGGTCTCCAACCGCTATGTCGGCGGAGCAGAGACGATCCTTGCGGTGCTGTCTTGGAAAAGAGCGCGACGGCAGTTGGACGCCAGCGCAACTTACTTGCGGACAATGTCCTTCGGAGAGCAGTCGAACGCTCTCTTGAAGCAGCGATTGAAATACGAAATGTCGTTGAAGCCGGAAGAGAAGGCGATATCGGCAATCGTGCCGCCATCGGCGCCACGCTGCTTTTCGACGAGCCGATCCTTGGCGAGCCGCAGGCGGCGATCCCGGATGACGCTCGTCACCGTCGTGCCGACGGCACTGAAATCCTCCTGAAGCGTGCGCATCGAGACGCCAAGCTTCGCGGCAAGCCACTGTGGCGTCAGCCACTCCGCCGTGAGGTGGCGATCGACGAGGACGTGTGCGAGCTCCAGCCGGCCGGATGCGGGCTCCTTCGGACATAGCTGAGCGTCGGGGCCCTCGGCAGCGAATGCCTGCCGCGTCGCCTGCAGGAGGAGTTGGCGCAGGTCGCCCCCTCGCTGATGATCCGATGGTGTTTGCAGGATCTTCGCGACCAGCGCGCGCAACATCATCGACATCGGATCCTCGGCGCCGAGACGCCGGGATATCTCGAAATCCTTGGGTCTCTCCGACAGCAGCAACTGGCGAGGCAGGTGCACGGACAAATGATTGCTAAACTGGCCGTTGAAATAGAAGTTCGACGGGAGGGACGAATCGACCAGTATGCAGTCTCCAGCCGAAACGATGCTCTGGCGTCCTTGCTGCTCGACGCCGCACACGCCCTGCAATTGAACGAGGAGGAAGAAGTGCTCGCCGTAATCGAGGCGAATGTCATGCTCTTCGCGTCGGACAACGCCGATATCGGCGGCGACCTGGACAATCTCGGTGCCCGCAATGTCGGACAGCACCACCCCACCGTTGACGACCTTGCGCTCCTCCCAGCCGAACGGATTGAAACGGCCGCAGACGGACTGCAGCTTGTCGCTCCATGCGTCCAATGGATCCTGACCCCAGATCTGCGGAGTCCAGCGGCTAAACTCCTGGAGCTGCACGTACGCCCCTCCCTCATTGGGTCGCCGTCGCGCGGCACCCGTTTGATAGCATGCTAAGCGACCCTGCTCGGCTGTCAACGAGATTGCAGGCGCCACACGTCCCCTTCCTCCCTCGCGCAATGAGGTCCATCAGACCGGCGCCTTGCCGTCGCGGTAAAAGGTTCTGGATTTCACTTCGATGAATGCGCCGGCGGGCTTGTTCTCGATCCGGCCCCGGCTCGTCACCCCGAGGAATTTCCCCGTCGAGCGCATCGTGTCGTAGTCGTAGAAGAAGATCGATGCTACCGGAATGATGAACTCGCGAAATCCGAACACATACTGGTTGTGATCGAACTTGAAGGTCGTTGCCATATCGACGTCGCCATGGCCACGCTGCACGCCCACCAGATTTTGCCACGCGTAGCGTTGCGAACTCAGGTAGATGTGCTCATAGACGTGCTGCGGGCTGTATTCGTAGTGCGCGGTCATTCCGATCAGGTCCCGTGTCGGTGCCGGCTCGATGCCTTCAGGCGGGACGGCGGGATCGCCGACGATCCCGGGCGTGTAGTCCTGCAACACGCGAGGTTCCCCCAAAACCTCGCCTGCGTCGCGGACGCATTCGCGAACCGACAGAACGCGGCGCGTCCTGGCATTGACGATGAAGGCCTCATCCTCCGCCGGCTTGGCCGAAAAGGTCATGTTGATGAAAAACACCTCCGGCGCGACGTTGATCGCTTCATACCACTCGATGCCGCCTTCGCCGTCCTCGCGCCAGGCGACCTTGTCTGCCGAGTTGAAGGTCAGCTCGATCGTGCGCCGGTTCTTGAGGGAGATCTTCAGCGCCGTGCCCGACAGCGCATCCGTCGCCGGCAGCCGGTTGGTCGCAATGCCTGCCGCGAAATCATCGAAGTGCTTCCAGCCGGCGGGCACGTTCACGTCTGTCATTTCGATCTCCAGGCTTGAGTTCCGATGGCACAACGCCTCACGTGTAAGCCGATCGAGGTAAGTTGAGCCAGCCGAGAGGGTCTTTGACAGCGGTGCGGCCGCCCCGGGGATCGCGCATTCGGCTTAGCCCCCGCGCCCCTGTCCAACCTCTTCCGCGCTATTTTCCAAGACAGGGCAATCGCACGTGCCGCAGCCTCGGGCTGGACAAATTCCTCGTCACAAACAGCAAGGTACCGACCATGGCCGAGGCGCCCACAACCGAGTTCTGGAAAGACATCAAGCCGATCCGAAAGGTGTTCAAGCCAGATGCGCTGCCCGATACCTACATTGCCAACGCGCCGACCGATGACGAGCGCTATTACGTCCCCTTCAGCGAGACGGTCTCGTCGCGGCCGTTGTGGATCTCGCCGACCGAGAACAGATGGTGCGACATTCTCTGGTCCAAGGCGGCCGGACTGGTCAACCGCCACTACCACCCGCACCAGGTGTTCGCCTACACCATCTCCGGAAAGTGGGGCTATCTCGAGCACGATTGGACAGCGACCGCCGGGGACTTCATCTATGAAAGTCCCGGCGAGAGCCACACCCTCGTCGCCTATGATCATCCCGAGCAGATGCGCGTCTTCTTCATCGTCAGCGCGCCGTTGATCTGGCTCGACGAGGAGGGCAATTCGACCGGCCATTTCGACGTCCATGATTACATCGAGCTTTGCAAGGCGCATTACGAGAAGGTTGGGCTGGGCGCGGAGGCAATCACCAAACTGTTCCGCTGACCTTCCGCAGCGGCGCTACGCATCATGCGCTCATGCCGCCGTCGACCATCAGCCGCGAGCCGGTCGTGAAGCGGCTTTCATCCGAGGCCAGGTACAGTACGGACTGCGCTATCTCTTCCGGCGTGCCATGCCGCCCCAGCGGAATCATCGCATTGAAGAACTCCGTGCCGTCACGCTTGATCAGCCCTGCAAGATCGGACTCGACGGCGTGCTGGAACGAATTGTCGATCGGCCCCGGATGAACAGTATTGACGCGAATCCGGCGTGGCGCGAGCTCCTTGGCGAGACAACGCATCAGTCCGATCTGTGCGTGCTTGGCGACGATGTAGCCGTAGACGCCGGGATCGCCGCGGAGGCCTGCGACGCTCGAGGTGATGATCACGCTGCCGCCGTCGCGCATGCGCGGCGTCGCGTGTTTGCAGAGCAGGAAGGCACCCTTGACGTGGACGGCATAGACTGAATCGAACACGGTCTCCGGATAGGTCGCGATCGGCGCCACCACGCCAAAATTGCCCGCATTGCTGAACAGCACGTCAACAGGTCCGAACTTCGCATCAACCGCCTCGACCGCCGCAGCGACCTCCTCGTCGCGCGAGACGTCAGCAACGAATGTCATGACGGAACCATGGCCGAGACTCTCGGCCGCACGTTGCAATTCGGCTTGCCGTAGATCGATCAACGCAACGCGAGCGCCCTCTGCCAAGAACAGGCGCGCCGTCGCCAAGCCAACGCTTCCGGCCCCGCCGGTCACCACGCAGACCCTGCCCTCAAGACGCTTCATTGCTCCTCGCATCTCACCGCTTCGTATTGCCAACGCATTCCCACCGCCGCAGCTAGGCCAGATAGGCGCTGTGCAGGATGTCGGGATTTCGCACGAGCTCGCCGGGCTCGCCGTGGAAGCAGATCCTGCCTCGCTCCATCACATAGGCGAAGTCGGCGATCTTGAGCGCGATGTGGGTGAACTGCTCGATCAGCAGAACTCCGATACCCTGCTGCGCGAGCTTCTGAAGCACCGGAACGAGACGTCCAACAATCACCGGTGCAAGGCCAAACGACAGCTCGTCGGCAAGCAGGTAGCACGGTCGCGAGATGATCGCTTGCCCCAATGCCAGCATCTGCTGCTGGCCGCCCGACATCGTGCCCGAGCGCGACGTCAGGCGCGCGCGGAGCTCCGGGAATGTCTCCAGGGCGGCCTCGATCGCCGGCTTGACCTCGGCACGCGGCAGATGGCTGGCAGCGACCTTCAGATTATCCTCGACGCTGAGGTCACCGAGCACTTGGTGCCCCTCCGGCACGGCGGCAACGCCGAGCGCACGGATTGCTTCCGGACGCAGCCCCACGATCGGACGTCCGTCCACGAGAATTCGGCCCGCCGCCACCGGCAAGGCTCCGGCGATCCCCAGGACAAGACTGCTCTTCCCGGCTCCGTTCGCGCCAAGCAGGGCCGTGATCTTGCCACGCCCCAGCGTGACATTGACGTCATGGAGCACGACCTTACCGCTGCGCTGCAGATGGACGCCCTGCACCTCGAGTCCGTCGCTCATGCCTCTTCCTCGACAATCCCGAGATAGGCCGCGCGCACCCGCGGATCGATCAGCACGACAGCGGTCGGGCCGTAGGCAATCTGCGACCCGAAATCGAGCACCAGCGTCGCCCCACAGTTAGCCGAAATGAGGTCGACGTCGTGATCGACGAGGAGGACCTGGGCACCGCAATAGTCGTGAATGCTCGTGATCACGCTCCGCAGGTGCTTGCTCTCCTCTTGGGAGAGACCGGCGCCCGGTTCGTCCATCATGACGAGGCGCGGTCGCCCGACGGTCGCACGCGCGATCTCGACCAACCGCCGTTCATAGGCGTTGAGATCGGCTCCCATCACGTTCGCCTTCGACGCCATGCCAACAAAGCCGAGTGCCGCCTCGACCAATTCGCGCTTCGGCCGGCCGTCGGTTGGAACATTGTCGATGACCGCGGTGACGTTGCCGGCGGCGGTCAGGTTTTCCACCACCTGCTCATTCTGAAAGGTGCGCCGTATGCCGAAGGCGCAGCGCCTGTGAAGCGCAATGCCATCGAGATCCTCGCCGTCGATCGTTACGGTTCCTTTTGTCGGCCGTACGAATCCCGAGAGCACGTTGATCAGCGTGGTCTTGCCGGCGCCATTCGGCCCGACCAGACCTGTCACGCGCTCTGGGAGTGTCGCGGTCAGCGCGTTCAACCCGCGCACACCTCCAAACATGACCGTCAGGCCCTGGATCTCGATCATCGCCCGGCTCCGGACTTTCCTGCAAATCTCTTGCGGAGCGCCGCAGCGACATCCTGGATCTGGCCGGCCATACCTTGCGGTGCCGTCATCAGCGAGTGGAGCAGGCCGGCGCCGAACACGATCGTGGCGATGTTCCCGTCGACGTGAAAATCGTTCAGCAGCGCGGGAAATGCCCGCAGCATCAGGCCCGCGATGATAGGCCCCATCCAGCTATAGGCGCCTCCGACGATCGTCAGCGCGAACAGCAGGATGGACTGGCTGGCCGGAAAGGCCGAGCCGTCGAGCTGGCCCACACCACCGGCGAGCAGCCCGCCGGCAATGCCGGCCAGAAAGCCGGACAGCGTGAACGCCCACACCTTGTAGGCCACGATGTGAACACCGCCGGCGAGCGCGCACACTTCGCTGCGGCGGATCATGGCCCAGGCCCGACCCGGGCGTCCCCGCACGTGCAGGAACACGACACCGTAGCATAAGGCAAGGACAACCATCGCATATCGGAAATACGCCTCGTCCGTCGGAGCCAGATGCGGCCGGGCCATCATGATGCGCGCGGCGGTGCTCTTGCCGAGAAATCCGGCGCCGCCGTCGGGAAAGCCGAACGCAGAGATCAGGACCTGGATCGCCCCAGCCATCATCAACGTAATGATCGCGAGATAGAGCCCGCGCATTCGCAGCGCCGGTAGGCCAACAACCAGGCCAAATGCTGCCGCGACGATGCCGCCTGTCAGGAGTGCGAGCTCGAAGGGAACACCGAAGCCATGGGAGATGCGCAGCGCGAACCAGCCGCCGACCCCGAGCAGCCCATACTGGGCGAGCGACACCATGCCGAGCTGAGCAAACAGCAGGCTCACGCTGAGACTGCCGATCGCGAGCGCGGTCGCGGAGATGAAAGTGCGCAGCCAGTAATTCGAGAGCACCTCGGGCAGGACGGCGATCGCAGCAAGCGCGACGAGAGCCGCCACCATCCATTTCAGCCGCACCGTCCTCGTATCGACGGGCAGCGAGTATGCCAGAGCCTGCTCCGCCACTTCGCTTCTCACCGGTAAGCAAACGTGAACCGGCGCTGCATCCACAGCAGCGCCACGACCGCGAACAGGAACGGCACCGCGGTGCGGAACGGCCCGATGACCGGAACCGGCGTCAGCAGCGCCTCGCAGACCCCGATCGCCACACCTCCCGCAACGGTCGCCGGAAGCGACGAAAACCGCCCGATCACGGCGGCGGCGATCGCGGGGATGACCGCGAATGTCAGCGTCTGACCGCTGAGGCGCTGCAGGTCCGCGAGCAGGATGCCGCTGATGCCGGCAAGACCACCGGAGATGATCCACGCGTAGCCATCCGCCCGCAGCACCCGGACGCCGAGCATTGCGCTCAGGTCACGATTGTTGGCGAGCGCCCGCATCTGCAGCCCGAGCCGGCTACGGGCGAGGAACGTCATCACCGCCACCGTCGCGAGCACGGCCAGCGCGAACGCGACCGCCCGGGTTCCCGTGACACGCACGCCAATCAGTTCAAAGCTCATGGTGTCGGTCGGCAGCCGCAGGCGCCGGGGCGCCTCGCCCCAGACATAACCCATGAAGCCGAGAAGAATGAGCGCAACACTTAGCGTCGCGACCGCGCGCATCACGGGGTCGCTGAACGCCAGTCGCGCCGCCAGCACGCGGCCGTAAAGGAAAGCCAGCGTCGTCGACACCAAGATGCCCGCGAACCATGCGACCGGCTCCGGGCCGCCGTGCTCGACGATCGACCAGGAGACGAACGCAGCCAGGGCGCCGAGCGCGCCCTGGCTGAAATTGACCACGCCCGACGCCCGGTAGAGCACGACGATACCGACCGCCGACAACACGTAAGTCGCCGCCGTCGCGAGCCCTGAAACGAAGAAAGGCGTGAAATCGGGCATGGCGGATCAGTGCGAGATGCCGATCGTCTTTTCGTAGGCGTGCAGGTCATCGAGTTCGGGATCCTGGGCGTCGATGCACTCACCCTTCGACACCAGCTTGCCGCCCTTTACCTGCGCAACCGGGCCGGTGTGATTGGCATTGTGGCGCGGACCATCGCCCACATACCAGGGCGCGCAGAGAATATCGCTCTCGAACTTCTTGACCGAACGCAGCGCCGCCGTCACCGACTTGCGATCGATCTTGGCAGGATCGATCTTGAGCAGGGTTTCCGCCGTGACCCTCGCCGCCAGATAGCCAGCTTGCGAGAACGTATCGCGAGGATCGCTCTTCTGTCCGTACTGGTCCATCACCGCGAGCCAGTTGTTCATGTCAGGCGTATTGCCGTCGGCCGCCTTGAGCTCCATGTCGACGGTCACTTTGCCGTCCCAGTACTTGCCGATCGCGTGCGGGAAATCGAGATTGTAGAGCGACGCGGGGCCCGTCCAGTGCACCTTGTCGGCAAGCCCCTGCTCCTCGGCCGCGGCGAAAATCGGCACCGCCAGGCCCTTTGGCGTGCCGACCGAGATGGCGTCGGGCTTAAAGGCCATCGCCTCGAGAACGATCGACGTCGCATCGAGCGAGCCGGGATCGAAGGTGATGATCTTGCCATCGCCGCCCTTCGTCTTTATCCAGCTCACCGCACCCGTGCACGACCATTCACCCACATTGGGAATGTTGGGTGCAATGCAGACGACACGCTTGATCTTGTCCGGATATGTCCTGGCAAGGTCCATGATCGCCTTGGTGTTGCTCACCCGCGGTCCGGCGTTGGTAGGCGCGTAGTTCTTCTGGAAGAAGCAGTCACGCGGCACGCCGACGCCGGCGATCACCATGATGTCTTCCTTCTCGTAAATGCCCTGGTTGGCACCGCAGTCGACGAAGCTCATGTTGCCGACGAGCGCGACGGCGCCCTGGTCGCGAATGAGCTTGGCGGCCAGTTGCGACGACTGCTCCGGATTCCAGGCGTCGTCCTCCAGAACGTATTTGACGGGACGGCCGTTGATACCGCCGTTGGCGTTGAGGCACTTGAAATAGGCTGCGGCCGCGAGCCCCGACGAACTGAAATTGTCAGGCCCCGTCACGCTGACGATGCCACCGATGATGATCGGATCGCCTGCCGCCGTCTTTCCGTTGCTCAAGCCGCACTTGGCAGTATCGGCGTGAGCGTGCCCGACCGACATTCCTGCGGCGATCGTCACCGCGGCCAGCGTCAACAATGCACTTTTCCATCGCATGGTGATTTTCTCCCCTCCATGATTTCCGGCTGTTCTTGTTTGCCGACCGTATGCTCAGAGATCGGCTCGGCCTCAGACCTGTTTTCCCAGTTTGAACCTATTCGTATTCCCTCAAGACCGTCTTGGACTCCGGCGCGACGCGTCTAGGACATCTGCGCAGGACACGCGCGGCCTCTCCTCTTACGATTGCTGCAGATCGGCGACGGGCATCGCGGCGGCGGCCGTGTGCGGCCTGACCAGCGGCAGAATGTGGCGCGTGACGCCCGCGAGCGCGGCGAAGACCAGAATCATCGCCCCACCGAGCATGACCAGATAGGCCGCGGCGCCTCCCGACGTGATGACGGCTGCACCCGCGAACGCGCTCAGGATTGCGCCGAACCGGCCAAATGCCAGCGCGGACGCCGTCCCGGTCGCGCGCACTGCCGTGGGATAGACATGTGCGCACAGCGCAAACATCGTCGACTGCACCGCGTTGACGAACAGGCCATGCACCCCCAGACCGGCGATCAGCAGCGTCGTGTGGTCCTTCGCACCGACCTGCTCCAGCACCAAAGCGCTTGCGGCGCCTCCGGCGCAGCACAGCAGGAGCGGCCAGCGCGAGCCGAAGCGCGCGATGGCGACGGCGCA
>Ga0105237_10002174_pt1 | contig 24602 bp, 16 predicted proteins | sample KBSC24metaG_FD_81520 | JGI IMG/M metagenome (GOLD analysis project Ga0105237, IMG submission 81520) | Corn rhizosphere microbial communities from Kellogg Biological Station, Michigan, USA - KBS C2-4 metaG | ecosystem: Host-associated > Plants > Roots > Rhizosphere > Soil | place: Michigan, USA...
TCGCCTTCGCCCATGACAATACAGCAAAAATCGGAGCGCTTGAAATCGTTTCGTAAGTGAAGGAGCGCTCGCAAAAGGTAATCGACGCCATCGTGATAGCCGATCACGCCCGCATAGCCGATCAGAATTTGTCCCGGCAGCGCCAAATCGACCACCGGAGGCGAATCCCCCTCCCGGTCAAGATCAGGGCCATTGCGCACAATCGTAATTTGATCTTCGGAGAGTCCATCCCGCTCGATTTCAAGCTGTTTATACGACTGATTGGTCGCTATCACGTGATCGGCAACACGGCATGACAGCTTTTCCAGCAGGCAGAGAATCCGATAGAGCGTTTTGCTTCCCTGTCCGCCGAATCGGGCATAGTACATCTCTGGCGAGAGATCATGATGATCGAAGACAAAACGCTTGCCGATGCACTTGTAGAGAAGCGCGATGAAAACCAGCGTGTCAGGCGGGTTGTGAGCGTGGATGACATCAAAACCAAGCCGAAAAAAGACCCACAGCGACAGCAGCAGGAAAGCAATGGTGCTGTAGCCGTACTCCCAAACATAACCGATTAAGCCATTTGCGGGGGCGGGAGCGGGAAAACGATAGACGCGCACCCCTTCAATGCAATCAAAATATGGCTGTGCCTTCCCACGCTGACAAATCACGGATACGGTGTGACCCGCACGGCTGAGCGCAAAGGCTTCATGCCGAACACGAGTGTCCTGCGGAAACGGATTGTTTTCAAGCAGCATGAGAATCCGTAACGGTTTCATGTCGCTTTCCAGCCTACGCCATCGATATAGAGCCGATACCACAATTCGACGTTCAGCAGCCCCCATAACAGCAGCCCGTGATCGGCAAACTGGGTTTCATGTTCGTGCAAGAGACGTTCGACATAGCTTTGCGAGAAAAGTCCGCGCTGGCGAAACGAGGTGGAGCAGAGATGATCGCGCAGAAAGGGATTGGCTTCGTGCCTGAACCAGTGCGAGACCGGGATTGGGAAGCCCTGCTTCTTGCGGTGGATGATCGCCTCTGGCAAATAACGCGCGCTTACTTTTTTCAGCAGATACTTGCGCGTCAGCCCCTTGACCTTGAACTGCGGTGGGACAGTCGCCGCAAACTCGACCAATTCCTTATCCAACAGCGGGACACGCGCTTCCAGAGAAGTCGCCATACTGGTCTTGTCGCCGCGCGCCAGCAAATCATCCGGCAGCCAGAGCTTGGTATCCACATACAACATTCGGCTTAACGAGTCGGTGGCGTTGGTTCGCTGAAGCTGCTCGGCGAAAACCGCTTCCGTACAATCCCGGTCAAGGGTTTGGCGCAACTCATCGCTGAGGAGCATCTGCTTCTGCGTTTGATTAAACAGGGGGAACCAGTTGCTCAGGCGTGCCGCTTCCTGCGGCTGACAGAGCGCATACAGGCCGATTTTCGCTTTACGCAGCCCCGGAATATGGTTTGCAGCACTCAGCGCGCCTGCACGCAGCGGTGAGGGCATATGCCTGAATAACGGCGCGAAACGTTCACCGGCGTAACGGGCATAGCCCGCGAACAGTTCGTCGCCGCCTTCACCCGTCAACACCATCTTGACGTGCTGCGATGCGAGGCGCGCGACCATATAATTCGCCATTGTCGCCTGATCACCAATGGGCTGATCGAGATGCCAGACAATTTTTTCACTCAAATCGATCAGGTCACGCGCTTCGAGCATGACTTCATGGTGATCGGTATGGTAGCGCTCTGCAACCATCCGGGCATAAGGCAGTTCGCTGAGTTCTCCCCCGCCGCCTTCGAACCCGACTGAAAAAGTTTTGACAGGCGAATTCAGGTGCTGGCTCATCAGCGCAACAATCGTGCTGGAATCGATGCCGCCGCTGAGAAATGCGCCAAAGGGGACATCACTCATCAACTGCATCTCGACGGCTTCGTCGAGCAGACTTTCCAAGCGCTCGGCGTAGTAATCCTCGCTTTGCGCAGGTTGATCGGTATCAAAGGAGACATCCCAATACTGGTCAACACGGACACCCTGCTCATCGCAGATGAGGCGATAACCGGGCGGAAGCGCAAAAATGTCTCGAAACATGGTTTTCGGCGCAGGAACGTAGCGCAGCGAGAGAAAATCGCTGAGTCCTTCGAGATTCGGCACGGCATGAACCGCAGGATGCTGGATAATCGCCTTGATCTCGGAACCAAAGACGAGCCGATCCCCGTCACAGGTGTAATACATGGGCTTGATGCCAAGATGATCGCGCGCGATCAACAGGCGGCGGTTGCGCGCGTCCCAAATGGAAAAACCGAACATGCCGCGCAAATGCGTCACGCAATCTGCGCCATATTCTTCGTAGAGATGAACAAGGACTTCAGTATCGCAGATGCTCTTAAAGACGTGACCCCGGCGTTTCAGGGCTTCGGCGAGGGCTTTGAAGTTATAGATTTCCCCATTGAAGACGACGACAATACTGCCATCCTCGTTGTACATGGGCTGTTTGCCGCCGCTCAAATCGATAATGCTCAAGCGGCGCATTCCCATTGCGAGATTGCCGTCAAAATAGGTTCCCTCGTCATCCGGCCCGCGATGGCGAATCACTTCGAGCATGTCGCTCAGAATATCCGGCTCAACCGACTCATCAAGACCGTACTGGTATACACCACAGATTCCGCACATTCAGCTCATCTCCCGCTGTAAATCGGGAATAGCTGTCTCGCTGGATGATTGTGTCAACCGACTCAAAATACGGGCGCTGCGCTCGGCATTGCGCGCGGAGAATAATCGCTCACTGATGACGCGATTGTTCTCACCGAGTACCCGCCGAAGCTGCGCCGATTCGCGGAGGGCGTGAATCGCGCTTGCCAGTCCGTCCACATCGTTCTCATCCACAAGCACCTCCTCCAAGACGCGGGGGATTTCTACATGGCGGGTGCTGATGACAGGCTTGGCAAAAGCCATCGCTTCCGCGATCACCGTCGGGAAGCCTTCGTTGACGCCATCGCTGTCGGTATGGCAAGGGAGGCAAAAGACATCGCAGGCCTGATAAACGGCTTTGAGCGCGTTGCCGCTCAATTTGCCGAAGAATGCGACCTGAGATTTGATCCCCAGATCAACGGCGAGCGCTTCGACATCCACCGTGAGGTTTTCCGTCCCACGATCCCCAACCACCCAGATTTCAATATCGGGCTGGTTAAGCTGTTTGACGGCGCGGAACAGAATTTCATGCCCCTTGCGCTCAGCGAATGACGCCACGATCAGGAGGATGAATTTCGCCTGCGGACGGTAATCCTGCGTATCCACACTGATACGAACGACCTCAATTTTCGCTGGATTGACGCCGAAGTTTTGCTGAAGGCGCTCACGGTTATATTCCGTGACTGTGATGACCTGATCGCAGGCAACCATTGCTCGTGCGAACAAGGTCGGGTTCGGGTTGGTATAAAGCTCGTAAGCGTGAATCGTCACCGCCAGCGGCTTGCCCGTGATTTTTTTGCAGAAGTAGCCAATAAAGAGCTTGTGGTCGCCAAAGGTCGCGTAGATCACGTCTACATCGGCGATCCATCGCGAAAAGTACCAGGCCAGCGCAAAATCGACATAGGCTCTTGTCTCAATCGCTTCGCGCAGCAGGCGCAGATAAAGGAGCGGCGAACCGAAAAACAAAATGGGCTGCATCAGTATGACCGCCCACAGGTTCCAGCGATGCAGCGTCCAACGATCCGGGGCGTTATAGGAACCCTGGCTGAATTTGGTCGGGAACAGGCTGATCTGCGCGCCCTGACCATCGAATATCGTCAGTTCACGATAGACAAAATGCTCCAAGCCATTCTTCATCGATGCAATCACGCCAATCCTCATCAGGTTGTGCGCAGAACGGACTGCGCATCCTCCTTTCGATTGGCAATGGGGTCTGCCTGGAGCAAATGGAGGGCAATCATGGCAAGGTAGCGCGGATATGAGCGATGATCGCTGAGGATGCCGTAATCGCCTTTGGAGTGCGGAAAACTGCCATCTGCGCGCTGCTGATCGAGGACGTAATGATAGGCACGATTTGGCAGCGACATATAATTGCCAATACCGAGGGCGTTGGCTTTGGTAAAGGCGGCGGCAAGTACAGCCGTATGGTAGGTGACGGTGTGATGAGATTCTCCACACTGATAGAATGCGTGACCATCGTGACCGATGCCCTGTTCGAGAAAGTGCAGCATCGGTTGAATGACGGTCAGGGCTGCGGCATCACCGGTGAGTTCGTAATAGCGCATCAAGTCCAGCACTTCGAAAGCGTTGTACTGAATACACTGGAAATGGTCACGCGGGATTGATCCCGCTTCGCCTTCGACGGCGTAAGGGATTTCTCCATCCGGCGTTTGCGCGGAACGCAGGAAGTTAAGCAACTGGCTGCGGCGCTCAGCGTCATTTTCCAGCCCTGTGACCTCTGCCAATTCTGTCAAAAAGCGGAGTACAAAGGCTGAATTGTTGGGAACACGCGCCTTGCGATCCGTGACGCCATAGTTCACCGCTAGCTCGTTGCCCTGCTGTTGAAAGCCGATCTCCGTTTGCAGGAATGACCACCAGTGGAGGATGCTGTCCAATGTCGCCTGATCGTGCGTCTGACGGTAGGTTTCGAGCAGACCAATGGCTCCCCATGTCCCTTCGGACGTGACAATCCGCCCCTTCCATTCGGGGTTCGGATACTCCCATGCGCCATCCGGTCGCTGATGTTCGCGGAGCGTCTCTGAGCAGATACGGGCAATCGTCCGATAGGCTTCATCCCCGGTGATGTCGAACAACTTCCAGTTCACGAGTATCCAATAGCCCTGCGCCTGGATGTAATACATACTGTCGTTCCAATCAAACGCCGGGGCATAACTCTTGACGAAGCGGAACAGGCGATAATTGAAGCGAATACCGGGGTCAGGGCCAACCAGACCGCCATTATGCCAGTGATTGTTCATCATATAGCGATGCAGCCTAAGCGCCGCTGCTGTGTATTCGTTCATGGGCAATTCCTTTGTCTCTTCGGATTCGCTTGCGGAATAATCGTTCATACGACCCTCTCCTGCGACATCTCACCCATTTTGATGATGGCAAACCTTAACGGAGAATTTTCGGCGGTCAGCGGCTGCATGAAGAAGCCCTTAATCGTGCCATCGAGGATCAAGAAGCGAAGCAGCAGGCTGTAGACTGCGCGATACAAACTACGCTTCCTCAGCGTGTCCAGGCCAAGCACCGCGATAAAAGCAAACAGCCAGATACCGAACCAGACAGGGCTGTGTGTTTCCAGACTGATGACCAGGCATAAAATTCCAGCGAGGAGTGCCGCTGCCGGAGCCAACCCAAAGCCGCGCTCCTTGAGATAAGGCACGAAAATCTCGCTCCACAGGTGATAGCGGAGATTTTGACCCGCTCCCAGATACAGGCGACGACGCCAGCGCGCGATCAAGGTCGAAAGCTGACCATCCGGGTCGGTATAGTGCATGGCAATCGGATGATCCAACTGGACAACGCGATAACCGCGATGGCGGATGCGGATACACAGGTCTGGCTCTTCATCGGAATAGAGATACGGATTGAACGACCCCACCTCTTCGAGTACCGACCGCCGATAAATCGCTGCTCCGCCGCCGTGCTTAATATCTTTCGGGATAATCGGATCGCTGCGCAAGGGAGTCAGGAGCGTATGTCGGGCTGGCGTCGCTTTGGGTCGGTCAATCAGCGTCCCTGTGATGGCGGCAATCTGCGGGTTTTCAATCAGCAGATTAAGCGCCTGCTCCAGCCAACCGGGATAAAGCTCCATATCCCCATCCAGAAATAAGATGAAGCGCCCCGTCGCCTGCTGATAGCCGACATGCCGCCCCGCTGCTGCTGTCAGCCGCTGATCGGCATCGAGGGCGATCACGGTAATCGGATATTCGCAGGCGATTTTCACGGTTTCGTCGGTTGAAGCCGAATCGACCAGGACGATTTCAATCGATAAAAAAGGTGAAGATTGGCTAAGCACCGACTCTACGAGGCGGCGCACGTTCCAGGCCTGATTTCGCGTAATAAAAACGACAGATAATTGAATCATTGGTACATCACCTTCAGGTATTCCACAGACCATTTAAATAGCCGAGCGTTTCTAAGACCTGATACTGCCGCCGAAATCGATCCGCCGGACGCCGACCAAGCATCATCAAGGCGGCTCTTGGAACTGCCCAGACCGTTTTTTTGAAACTGAGATTGATACGCCGCGCCGCCGAGAGCGCCCCTTCGGCTTTCAGCATCACGGCTGCCGACTGACCTGTGCCAAAGGCATGACGGCGAAACCAGAGCTTATTGAGTCGCTGCGGCGAAATATGATGTCCGACCATGATCTTCGGGTGATAAATGGAGGTATACCCATGTGCATCGAGCTGCCGCCTTAAATATGTTTCCTCGCCAGAGAGCAGCTTGTTGCCATTCCGCCCCAAATCTTCACGAAAGCCACCTAATTCCCGAAGCACCGCAACAGGAAAAGCAATATTGCAGCCTGAAAGCCATTGATCTTCGTTGAGCGTGATCGGCGTATCCGACCAGTCATAGACGGAAAGCGAGGTCAGCATCTGGTCAGCGAGCCAGTCGGGCTGCGGCACTTCCCAGATTGGCTCACACTTGCCCCCGACTGAACCGGGAGTCGGCTTCGTCCACTGGAAAACTTCCAGATAGGTTTCCAGCCATCCCCGGCTGGCAACGGCATCGTCATCGAGATAAGCGACGAACGGCGCGCGCGCGTTCTGCCAGGCCGTATTGCGCGCCCGTGATAAGCCGAGCACAGGCTCACGAATAGAGCGCAGATTCGGCACATAGGAAAATTCGTCGATCACATCCTGAGTCGAATCCTCTGAAGCATTATCGACAACAATAATCTCGTACTGCGCCTGTGACAGCGTTTGATTCACGAGACTCCGAATGGCGCGGCGCAGGTAATCCGCACGATTGCGGGTACAAATGAGTGCAGAGATCATTACGGCCATATTGCTACTCCCAGCGCACTTAAGCCTGTGCCTCAATACCCAGCGGAAGCGGACTTTCTTCCATTGCTGGCGATGCTCCCGCCAAAATCCGAAACTCGTCGCGCTTCAGGACGCGCAGCGCAATCAACGCTACCCCGTAAACCGGGGGCGCAATGAAAATCGACACAATCAACCAGGAGATACCCGCCTCTATACCCCACACAATCGCTAACGCCATCAGTGCGGTTGCAAGCGCTACACGCAGCAGGGTCGCCCAGGGAACCGAGAGATGCAATTGTCGATGGCAAGCGAATGAATGGACAAAGAACGTTACCATTCCTCCACCCACCGTAAACGCCAGCGCCGCGCCAATGGCTCCATATGTGGGAACAAGCCAGAAGCAGAGGATCGCCTGTGTCAATGCCGCCACTCCTTCTGTCCAGGCAAAGAAGCGCTGCCGTCCGGTTGCCTGAAGCACAGGGCCGTTGCTGTAACCCACGATGGTGAAGAGGAAAACCGCCATGATTGCGACTGGAACCGCTGCCCCCGCGAACGAGTCACCGTAGATGAGAAGGATCACGCGCTGGCCGACCAGCATCGTTCCCAGACCAAGCGGAAAGCCAAGCACAAGCAGATATTTGAAGCTCAGCCGATAGAATTCGCGCAGCTCACTGATCGAACGCTGAGCCATGCGCGCAATATTCGGGAAAATGGCGTTGGAAAACGAGTTGGGGATTAAAAGCAGCATAATGATCAGGGTATTGGCTGCTGCGAAAACACCCACCACATCGGCGCTGTAGTAGAGCGAAAGGACAAACGTTCCGAGTTCCGCCTCAAGCGTCTGAATGATCAGCAGAACTCCAAAGGGCAGGCTGGTCAGGAGCAGGCTTTTACTCAGGCTCAGGTCGAGATGCAGTTCAGGCCGCACAAGATGCTTGGAAACCAGCCGCAGCGCGAGCAGCAGCTTGAACGCCTGTGCCACCACCGACATGGCGACAATGGCATAGAGCGACCAGTGCAGATAAATCGCCAGCAGCGACAGACTGATATTGACGACATCGCGGGCGATTTGTAAGCCGCCCTCGTATTCCATGCGTTCGTAGGAACGGAAAACGCAGATCAGGATTTCGGTCAGGCTGTCACACAGATAGACCAGGGTATAAAGGTGAACAATGTTGACCGTATCCGCAGGATAGCGTCCCGAATTACCAACAATAAATGTCGCGATGACAAACGGAACGAATAGAAGCAAGCGGATAAATACCGTATTGAACACATAGCTGGCAGCACGCTCCGGCTTCGGAGCCACATCGCGGACAAATAAAACGGACAGCCCCGGCCCGACGATCAGCAGCAGAAGGCCGTTAATCGAGTTTGCTATCGAAATTTGACCGATGCCTTCACTGCCCACATAATGCGCCAGCGCTGTGACGTAAAAAATGGCGGCAAAGCGCGAGGCGAGTTGAGTCACTGCCAAAACGGATGTGTTTTTCGCAATACGATATTGGCTTAATTTGTCGAGAAAGTTCATTTGATCTCCGGCATTACTTCAATGCGGCTTCCGTCGAAAGGGACGCGCTCAGCGAATGTTCATGGAATGCGTCTGAAAAGAGATGAAGCATCGCCTCAGCATTGCGCCGCCATGAATACTGTTCCCGAATGAGCGTCTGCCCCTGCAGCGCAATGCGATCCCGCAGTTGTTGATCCGATGCAATACGCAGGATAGCGTCGGCGAGCTTCTGCGGATTCCGGCTGTCGAACAGAAGCGCATCCTGCTCATCATGCAAAACCTCTGCCAATCCATTCGCTCGTGAAACCAGCACTGGTTTCCCGCAAGTCATCGCTTCCATACAGGCCATCCCCCACGACTGCGCCTCGTCAGCAGGCCAGACAAAAGCATCGCATTCCTGAAAGTAAGTGATGAGTGCCTTATCCGAGACTTCGCCGGTGAAGGTCACACAATCCTCAAGGTGAAGCCGCCCGACCTCCGCCTGAAGAAAACTGGTATAGGACGGCGTGTGATCAAGCTGTCCAACGACGGTGTAATGAAACTTCTGCTTCGCCGCTTTCAGAAGCGAGAGCGCCTGCAATACGTCTTCGATGCGGCGACGTGGCATCAATGCACAGATGGTCAACAACTCGAATTGACTGTCAGCATTGGTTTTTACGGATGGCAGATCGATGGGCGGCGCGACGATCCCCGTGCGGATCACGGTAGAAGCCACATGATAGTGATCCTGCATTTGCGACTGCACTTTTGTGCTCAAGACCACGATGCGATCCATTGAGCGAACTGCCCAGCGGTCATATCGTTCAAACGGAAAGACCAGCGGCTTTTTCACCCACGCTTTCAGCTTCGCGATTCCCCTTAACCCAGAGCTTAAATCTTCCACCGGAGGCCAGAAATCGTTGCACATCCATATGGCAGAAGCCCCCTCGCGGCGCTTGTAGATGGCTGCTGCCCAATCCACGTAGTCGCCATGTGGATTGACAATGTCATAGCCGCTCGGCAGCAGCGCCGATAACCGCCGCTGGTCGAGATAGGCTTGCCAGAGCTGCGCAAGGTAAATCAGCATTCGCCTACCCACAGGGACACGGTACATATCACCAGACAGGGGTTTAGGAGTGCGAAGACTCCGAATGTTCAGCCCGCGTGCCAGTTCGGGATAGCAGCGACTCGGATCGTATTCGACTGCGTAAATATCGACGGTATGCCCCATATCCACCAGTTCGCGGCAGAGGAGCAGCAGGTGTTTGGCAATTCCACCAATGCCATTGAGTCGATAGACCAGCACCGCAATCTTCATGAGACTGCCTCCAGGCTGGACGGAACGGAAACGGTCACCCGGCTAAGCGAACCCATCCGGCGAATCGCCAGAATAAGGCCGATAACCAACCAGAACAACGAGAAAACAACGTCTGTTTTGAGGTGGACATCGCCAAGATTGCTAACAAGAATCGCGGTCAACCCTGCGAGCAGCCCAATGACGCTGACCGACAAAAAGCGGTCACTGCTCAGCACTGCCTGCGTCCCGACGCGGAAAACCAGCGCAATCAGCGCCAGAAACAATCCCAAACCAACCAGCCCTGTTTCAGCGGCGATCAGCAGAAAAGCATTGTGGACAGGTTCGGCAAAATAACTGGTCACGCCCGACTGATCGTATTTCGCCATCACGTTGACAAACGTGTTGACGCCAATCCCCAACACAGGATTGGATTCGATCATGTTCCAGGCAACGGCATTGAGGTTGCCGCGCACGGTAATCGTGTCTTCCCCGATTCGTGCCGCAATCTCACCGGAAAAAAGTAAGACCATCAACGCCGCGACCAGCCCGACAACGACCAGTTTCGAAATATCTTTCAGGGTCAGCCATCCGCCGTACAGACCGAGCGTAATCGCAACAATCAAGCCTGCGCCCAGCCCAAGCCACGCGCCGCGCGAGAACGTGAGCACCAGCGGCAGCGCTCCGATGATGCACACCACCAGCAGCATCCAGCGACGACGCCCACCCATATTGCACAGCCAGAGTGTCAGCGGCCAGCACAGAATAGCCGCGATATACGCGCCAAGTGTATTCGGCCAGCCGACTGTCCCGGATACCCGTCGGGCAACGTCAGCTCCGACGATAAAGCCGAGGCCGCCGAGGTTATAGTTGAAAAAGTATTGCAGCATCGTCACAGCGCTTTGGAGCAGCAGAGCAGCAATCAGGCCGTATAGAATTACGCGAACCGCTCCCGGCGAGTCCACCAGCGAAATGACAATGCGCGCAAGCAGATACAGTTTGATCAGCCGCCCGATTTCGTAGAGGCTGAGGGAAACATCGGTTGAGTTGTATAGGGACAGGCTGTTCCAGAGGATGAACAGAACCGCGATCACATCAACCACACTCAGCGAGATCACCGCTCGATGCAGGGTGATATCGATCAGCCAGATCACAATCAGCCCGATCAGGGGCAAATCATAGAGGTAAATGACGAAACCCGGCTCCGCCCCGCCCGAATGAAGCGGCACATGCCCCAACGGCGTAAAGGCTAAGTTAAGTGGTATGGCGACCATGAGGAAAAACATCAGCACGCGGCGAGGATGCCTCGACATGACCAGCCCCAATATGCTGATCGCTGCCAATGCGATCATGATCAGCCGATAGAGCGACTGCCCCGCCAGCGCCGGAATAGCAACGCCGACGAGCGCGCCGAGCAGCAGCACCGTCGCAAACGAGCTGATCTGCAAAGTATTGCGCCGCAGGCGATAAGCTAGTGTAGACATACCACTCCTAGAACAGCGCGCGCACGGGTCTGCGGGCGTAATAACCGTATTTCGAATCACTTTCAGCGCGGTTAATCACTGTGCCGAGCACATTCGCCTTGATATTCGTTAATTGCAAATAGGCTGCCTGAGCTTCATCTTTCGTGATCAGTTCACGGCCTACCACGAGGAGAACACCATCTGCAAGTGAAGCCAGAATTACGGCGTCAACCACTCGAACTGCCGGGCCGTCAAGGATAACGATGTCCGACTGTCCACTCAGTTGCTCAAGCAGCTTTTTCATAGCGTCAGACGCGATGAGTTCAGCCGGGTGTTCATCGGGCGGAAGAACGCCGCTCGTGATCAAACCGACATTCGGCATCTGGTTTTCCAGCAGGACTTCCTCAAGGGTCGCCCGATTTGTCAGCAGATCAGACAGGCCAACGATATTTGCACAGGCGAAGAGCTTGTGCTGTTTGGGACGGCGCAGGTCGCAATCCACCAGAATGACCTTGCGTCCAGCCTGCCCCATCGCAATAGCGAGATACGCCGCAGTCGTCGATTTACCCTCATTTGGCTCCGCGCTGGTCAACATGATCGTGTGCAGCGGAGTGTCCAGCGATAGATTGAGCAGATTCGTGCGCAGCGTTCGGTTTGCTTCCGCCTGCGGTGAGTTGGTATCTCGGAGCGAAGGCTTACGCCCGCGCTTTTTCGGAATCCGCGCCAGAGTTTTCAGGTTGAGCGCTGCTTCGATCTCTTTTGTGGAGTGCAGTGTTGTATCCAGGTTTTCGAGCGCGAAGGCGAGTCCCAAGCCGATAGCGAGACCCACAACGACTCCCAGACTCAGATTGAGCGACACATTGGGGCTGGAAGGAGCTGTTGGCAGCGATGCTGGATCGATGACGGAGAGCGAATCCGCTGTTACAGACTGGCTGGAGCGCGCATTCTCGTATTGACCGAGCAGCGTCGCGTAGACCTGCTGTTTAAGCTGAACTACCTGATTACTTGAGATGACTCGCTCGTCCGTTTGCGGGAACTGAGCGGCTAACTGCGAGTACTGCGAGCGCGCCTGATCGAGTTCGGTCTGCGCCTCCTGCATCTGGGCATTGAGCAGATTGATGATCGTCTGCGAATTGCCCTGTGAAGTTGTCTGTATCTCCTTGATCAAGAGCGCAGCAAGGGCGTTGGCGATGTCGCGCGCCTGCGCCGGGTCTGCGCTGTTGGCGATAAGCTCCATCAATTCGGTTTCAGGGACAACATTGACGCTCACGCTTGGGGGCGACGTTAAATTCAATTGAGCTTCAAGCTGTTGCAGCAAGGGACGGCTTTGCGCCAACTGCGCATAGGTGTTCATCAGCCGATCCGCATAGGTCACGTCGTACTGAACGAACTCCGGCGAGCCAATCGACGCTGTAAGGATGCGCAGCGTGGTTGAAGCCGAATACGTCCGCGTGAGCTTCGATGTGCGAAAAGCTACGGCAGCCACCGTGATCACCATCGCAAAGAGGATGATCCACTTACGTCGCCACAGACTTTGGAGATAATCAGACAGCTTCACAGATTCTTATCCAGCCACACTCTAGACGACGAGAACTTTCTGTTGGTCAAATTCACGAACCGAGCGCACCACCTGAGCGATCTGCTCGTCCGTCAGTTCGGCATACATCGGCAGCGAGAGCACCTGGTCAGAAAAACGTTCCGTGACCGGGAAATCACCGCTTCGATAGCCCAATTCAGCATAGGCAGGCTGTAAATGGATCGGCGTGGGGTAGTGCATAATCGCTGAAATGCCCTGCTCAGCCAGGTATGTCCGTAGTCCGTCGCGTTTCTCTGAGCGAATGACGTACAGATGCCAGACCGGAGTCGCGTAGGCAGGCACTTCCGGCGTGGTCACGCTGCTCTCCTGAAGGAGATCGTTGTACTGCTGCGCGTGCGCTCGACGCGCTTCGTTCCACCCATCCAGATAGCGCAGCTTCACGCGCAGGACAGCCGCCTGCAAGGTATCCAGACGCCGGTTGAAGCCCTGGATCTCGTGATAGTATTTGCGGCTTTGCCCGTAGTTCCGCAGCAGATTGAGCTTGCGGTAGATCGCTTCGTCATTGGTGACGACCATGCCGCCGTCGCCATAAGCGCCCAGATTTTTGCCGGGATAGAAGCTGAAAGCAGCCGCGTCGCCGATGGTGCCGGTTCGCTTTCCCTTATAGAGAGCGCCATGCGCCTGACACGCATCCTCAATCACGATCAGGTTGTGCCTGCGCGCGATCTCCAGAATGGGATCCATGTCGGCGGGCTGACCATAGAGATGCACGGGAATGATGGCACGGGTGCGGCTGGTGATGGCAGCTTCGATCTGGTGAACGTCGATGTTAAAGGTATGCGGATCGGCATCGACCAGAACGACCTTTGCCCCGGTGTAGGAAATGGCAAGCGCAGTTGCAATGAACGTGTTCGCCGCCGTGATCACCTCATCACCCGCGCCAATATCGTAGGCACGCAGCGCGAGTTCAATCGCCGAAGTTCCCGAATCGACGCCAACGGCATAACGCGCGGTGCAGAAAGCCGCGAATTCTTCTTCAAAAAGGCGCACATCCTCGCCGAGGATGAAATCCCCCTTCTTCAAAACACGGTTGATGGCTACGCTGATTTCCTCTTCAATTGTGGCGTACTGAGCGCCCAGATCAACGAACGAGATCGGCGATTGCTTTGCTGTAATGGTCATGTTCTCCCTCAGATGTAAGCTCAATTGGCGCACCTTTGCGCTTGATCGATTCTTCAATTGCCACCATCACGCGAACGACATCCCGACCATTTTGCCCATCGGTCAAGGGTCGCTCATGGCGCTGAACACAATTCACAAAATGCTGGCATTGTTCTTTGAGCGGCTCGGAAAGCCCAACATTCGGGCTGATGATGTCGCCGTTGCGGATCGCATACTGCTCGCCGAAACTCGTCGGCAGGGATGAGGACGGCACGAAGCCTTTTTCAAAGATGCGGATAGGCTCCTGCGGATTCAGGTCATTGAATACCACTCGTTTCGTACTGCCGACGACGACGATCTGGCGTACTTTATCGGGGTCTGCCCAACTCACATGAATACTGCACACGACCTCATTGGGATACCCCATCGAAATAAAGCCCACGTCTTCACGACTGCTGCGCAGCGCCCGATGTCCAATCGCACTCACCCATTCAGGGGCGCTGTTGAGGAAAAAGTTCATAATCGAGATGTCGTGCGGTGCTAAGTCCCAGATGGCGTTCACGTCATAGCGGACGGGACCCAGATTGGTTCGCTGGCTGTAGAGGTAATAAAGCTGCCCCGTGTCGCCTTTATCGATCAGCGCCTTGATCTTGCGGATGCCCGCGTTATAGAGGTAGATGTGTCCGACCATCAAGGTCAGGTCGCGCGCTTCCGCCAGTTCAATCAACTGCTCGGCATCGGCAACGTTGGTGGTCATCGGTTTTTCCAGCAGCACGTGTTTGCCTGCTTCGAGACACTGGCGCGCAATCTGAAAATGCGACGAGGCATACGTACAAATCACTACGGCATCGAGATCGGGGAGCGTCAGCAGTTCATCAACGCTCTGGGTCAGAATGACGTTCGGGAAGCGCTTGCCAACTTTTTCCAGACATTCGGGGCGCTGGTCACAGACCGCGACGACCTGAGTTTCCGGCAGTTCAGAAAACAGCCGGACATAGTTTCCGCCCCAATAACCACAGCCAATCACAGCAACCTTCAATTGATTACTCATTTCACCTCCACTTGTCGAGTATGCTTTCATCCAATACGCTTCCATCCGGGAAGTTCTATTTCGCGCCGCGCGCTGAGAGCACCGCAGGGATGGTCAAAAACATCAGCTTCAGGTCGTACCAGACGGATTGATGGTAGATGTACTGAATATCCAGCCTGACCTGATCTTCAAAACCGACATGCCCTCGCCCCTCGACCTGCCACAAACCCGTCATGCCCGGAAGCGAAGCCAATCGCTCATAATGGGCGTCCTCATACAAATTGACTTCGTAGATGGGAACGGGGCGCGGGCCAACCAGACTCATTTCGCCTTTAAGCACATTGAAAAGCTGCGGCAGTTCGTCGAGGCTGGTCTTGCGCAGGATATGACCAATCGGCGTAATCCGGGGATCGTTGGTGAGCTTGAAGCGCGCTTTCTTGTCGCCGGAGTCTTCCGCCTGACCATGTATCCAGCGCCCGATGTACTCTTTATGGATCGTCTGATCGACGTTTTGATACATGGAGCGAAATTTGTAGAAGCGGAAGTTACGAACTTCCCAGGTGACGACGCCTGCACGCACGCGCTGACGTGCGCCCACACGCTCCTGAGTGAAGAAAACCGGCCCCTCGCTGTCATGTTTAATCAGCAAGGCGATGACCAGCATGAGCGGCGCAAAGAGAATCAGGAGAAATGTAGCCAGGGCAATGTCTACAATGCGCTTGACGAGGAAGTACGATGATTTATCGACGTTGCCCGCGCTGCACAGAATTCGGGGGTCAGGGCAGTCTACAGAGGCCGCTGCCTGAGGAAGAAAATTCCAGAAATTATCACTGTACAGCTTTTGATACCGCTTCTGAATTCGATGAGCAACCGGATGGGTCGTTTCCATCTCCAGAAGCGACTGAAACGCGATTTTCACAGCCGCGAGATGCATCTGATACGATTGCGCTGGGAAATTCCGGCTCTCATGGGCAAGCTCTATGGCTTCATCGAGAACAAGCTCCAACGCTGGAGCAAACGTTTCATCGCCCGCTTGAGCCGCATATTGCAGATCACGCATGACATCTCGATAGGAGAGTGTCAAACGCATCGGCAGATGCCAGGATGGAACAGTAGGCAGCGCCGCTCGTCTTTCGAAACTAGTCAGGAGAACATTCTGATTCACGTCTACGACCTTGCTACTTGAATTCGGTCGAGCGGATAAATTTTTCGCTGGCTCTTTTCGAGAAACGCTTTGAGGTCTTCGTACCACCAGCCATCACGAGCTTCCTCAATCCGTTCCGCCAGCGAACGCGATGTATCTGCGCCATACCATTTCGCCAGCGCTTCGATCTCGTCCTGGCTGTAGCCCATGCGATGTAACCCGATGGTATTGAGCTTGTGAACCTGTCCTGCGTAAAACGTGACAAACGGAGGGACATCTTTTGCGACGATGCTGCCCATCCCCAACATGACGCCAGCACCGACCACCGAATGTTGATGAATCGCGCAGCTCATCCCCAGATTGGCATGGTGCTTGATCAGCACATACCCGGCGATATGGCAGTTATTGGCGATGGTCACGTAATCTTCCACCACGACATCATGGTTGACGCAGGTATAGGCCATGATGAAACAGTGATTGCCTACCTCTGTATACGCTTCTGCCGAGCTATGGACAGAAACATACTCTCTGAGAACATTGTCGTTCCCAATGTGAACTGGCTCATGCGCTTCAGTCATACGGGGATGCTGCGGCGGAGCGCCAATGCTGACAAAACAACCCAACTGGTTGCGGTCGCCAATTTGCGCTTTTCCGTCAATCACCGCATGATGATCGACGTGATTGTCCTCGCCCAGCCGCACGCCCTCACCGATCATGCAGGCATTTCCGAGCGCACTGTTCCGTCCAATGCTGGCGTTTGCGCCAATAACGGTCTGATGTCCAATGCGCACGTTCTCCTCAAGCACCGCGCCTTCATAAAGAATCGCGCGCGAGCCAATGCGACAATTTTTGCCGATCCGAATCGGAGCACGCTCAGAAGATTCGGAAAGGCAAAAGACCACTTCCTGCGAAATTTCCGCAGAGGGATCCATTTCCACAACGCCTTGATCGACGAGGCTGTAAAGGCTATTGGGCATATACACGCTCATGTTCTCACGCCCTTATCCGGCTATAGCAAGCTTATTGCATCTCAAATCCACTCAATATAAAGTATGTAATTTACATCCTTGCGCTGAGCTAACGTCCGTGCCTAAAAAATTCGCGGCAGGCTTTTGTTAGTAGGCCGAGGAGCTAAAAAACATCAGCGCCCTTGTTGGCACAAGGGCGCTGATGATGCGTTGGTGAAATTGCGGGGTGTGAAACTGGCTTAGATGTTCTGGAAGATGTAGCCGATTCCCTGCTGGTTGTAAATATGGTTCGTTGGCTCCAGCTTTTTGCGCAGCCGGGAGATGTTGACCCATAAATATTGGGTTTCGGAGCGGTATTCTGGCCCCCACACCTTTTCCAGAAGCTGCTGGTGTGTCAAAACCTGCCCCATGTTGATCGCCAGCGTCCGCAGCAGATCATATTCGATGCGGGTTAAGGTAATCGGCGCATGGCTGACCCAGACGGTGCGCCGGGCAAAATCGATCCGTAAATCACCGAGATCAAGCGGCTGGAGCGTGCGGTCTGCGAGGTGCTGCCGCTTGGAGAGGATACCAATTTTAGCGAGGAGTTCTTCCATGCTGATAGGTTCTGTAATGTAGTCATCGACTCCGGCCTTGAGCGCTGTAACCCGTTCCTGATTGGTCGCCTTGGTCGCCACAATGACCACCGGGACTTCGGTTCTGCGGCGAATCTGCTTATAAACATCAAGGCTGTGTTCTTCAGAGAGATGACCGTCCAGAATAATCAGGTCGAACCGCGTCAGGCTGATGTCGCGTATCGCATCTTCTGCAACATCATAATTCAGGACTTCATAATCCTGCTCTTCAAGCTCATGCGCAAGCACGGAGATAATCGGAGAAAGTCCCGCGATAATCATCACGGCTCGCGTCGAACGAAGTGGCGCGCCAGTGCTGCCGCCTGCCTCAAGTTCGGGAGGAGGTTCTTCGGCTGGTATTGCCGCCAATACAGGAAGCGATTGAGTTTCAGGCAGAGAAATGACAACCGCGCGCTGATTTCCTTCTCGATTCTCCGACCAGATACGGCACTGATGAAACTGAGTAAGCGCGTAATACAGGTAAATATCTGCCCAGGCGTGATTAGGATCATCACTATCGGCAAAATCGAAGGGTGTCAATTCGCCGGCTTGTAACCCTACCGTATCCACAAACTCGATGCTGAGATGTACCTGATGGTCAACTTCTTTTAGAGCGACCGTAATCGTTCCAAACTCCGGGGTTTGTTTAACAGCATTCTCTAACAACCGTGAGAGCGCCTGCTCAATGAGGGAGCTATTGACTTCGACTTTCAGACTGGGTAAAGCCGTTTCGAAATGAATGTTGAGCTTCGGCCATGTGAAATAGGATTGAATCGTTTCCTCAACCAGCTTTCGCAGATCGATGATTTCGCTGTTCCAATCCGATTCCGTAATGTCGAGGTTGTAGAATTTGGCGTAGTGGTCGAGGAGGAGCCGAAAGTTTGCGCCTCCCTTTTGAAGCTCTTTCAACAGCTGCTTCTGATCAACATCGCCATATCGACTACTCTTCTGAGCAAGGTGATCGATAAGACTGCTCACCTGAACACCTGCCGCGTGCAGGCTGTGCAGGAGGAGGTCGCTTGCTTCAGAGGGAGTTTCCCACTTTGAAACACTTCGGTCACTGGTTCCTACAATCCCCACCCAACGCTGCTTCGCCGCAGCAAGCCGCTCGAAGGCGACGAACTCCACGTGAACCGACTGCCAGTTGTTTCGCATGGTCAGTTCGACAATGGGGTAACTTCGATCCGTATCCGCCCAATTCTGGAGCATAGTGATCGCGTCATAGAAGTGTTCTCGTGCGGTTTCAGGGTTCATCGCTCGATCTGCCAGCAGGTCGAGCAAGACCTGAGGCGGCTGTGACAAAATTTCCGATGGAGACAGGCCAGTGAGTTCAGTGAGTTGAGGGTTGCAGAAGGCAATCTTTCCATCGGCATCCACGAAAAAGATACCCTCGGTAATACTGCGCAGGATCGCCTCTAGCCGTTCACTCTTTTCCAGCATCGCATCAATCAGCATGATGCGTTCCAGCGCCTGCCCGGTTGCATAAGAGAGATTTCTTATCAGATTGGCGTCTTCCAGGCTGAACTGTCGATCATTCGATACGCTGGTCAAAATGCCGCCAATCAGCCTCGTTGAATCTTCAATCGACATGAAGATAAGCTGACGAGCGTGGAGTACCCGAAACAGCGGCACGAGCGGATCATTTGTAGTTAACCCCATATGAAAAACAATGTGGGGGCCGTCGCTGATTTTCTCAGCCAGTTCATCGAGGTCAATATGAGTAAGAAATTCAGTGAAAACCTGTTCAGCGGCTCCCTCAGGCTCGTTTGTGAAAACATCGACCTGCCCCGCTTCCTGCCCATTGACCCAGATGAGCGCCTTATCGACGCTTGGAAGCGCCTCGATAAGCTGGCGTAAGGTCTGCACGATGTCATCGGACGTTTGTGCCGTAAGCAGAGTCTGCCACGCTTTAAGCAGAGTCTGGTTGACATGAATGTGAACGTTCTGCGCTTTGTTCAGATTAGCATTTTGCAGCGTACCCGCGAGCTGCGCGGCGAGCATTTCATAGAGAATGATGTCGTCAATGCTGAACGGCTCTTCCATACGAGCAAAAACTGCGATGACCCCCAGTATCTCGGTTTGATATGTCAGCGGCACCAGAATAGCTGAACATGCCTGGGGCAGCATCGGCAGCGCCTGATAATGAAGATCGAGCGTAATATCCTCAAAGAACTCCGTGTGTCCCGTTTGAAGGACGCGATTAAAGGGTTCTTGAGGATCAGGATCACGCAGAATTTGAATAATTTGGCTCATTTTCTGCGCTTCGACTTGTCCGCTGTAAATTCGCAAAATCCCATTTTCGGGAATAGCGATCCCTACGCCGTGAAGCGAAAACACCTGGCTAATGCTCCGAATGGATTCCTGGATCAGCGTCTGCGGGTCTCTGTGAACGCGCAACTGTCCCGTGAGCAGGGTCATCTCATAGAGCTTGCGGTTGCGTTGAGCATCCGCTAGGCTTCGTTTATATCGCCTTAGACTAATGTCCAGGCTTCGCTTCAGGTAGTCTTGAGGAGAACTGGCAAGGAGAACTGCTTCAGCGCCAGCATCCATCAAGTCCGCCTGATGGAGTAGAGACTCGGTAGTGCTTACGACGAGGACAGGAAGGAGGGGTTTCAGGCGTTTGAACCCCAGAATTGCCTGATGGATTTCATTGCCCAGTGATGCGTCATCCAGCACTATCATATGATAGGGGTTTTGGTTCAGTTTATGCGCTGCCGTCTCTATCCGGTCAACGACCTCAATCGCATAACTTGTTTCGGGTAGCTCGATGAACCAGGGATGACCGTCTGAACTCACGAAAAGAATTCGGTAACGTGTAGTATCAGTTTGATCATGGCCTGCAAGGTGGGAGCCGTCGAAAGCATCCGCGTTGAGTCCGCTCATATTGCCTGTAACCTCTGGCGAATGGTTCAGAATTACTGAGCCAAAAAGGGATTGATAAGGAAGATGACCTGAAGGCTTAATAAGCCCAGTTTGATGAGGTCGCCGTCGTTGACAGTATACGGTATCTCACGTCGAATCGCCTGGTGATTGAGAAAAACCCCGTTCGCGCTGTTATTGTCAATCAACAAAACGTGCTCGGCTTCGCGTTTCAAAATGGCATGTCGGCGCGAAACACCCAGTTCAAGCGCATTATAGGGTTGGAGATCGATGTGAGGAACGCTCGTGCTGGTTCCCGGCTCACGTCCAATCGTGATGCAGTCGAAAAGGTCAAATACCAATATACTCCTGAAAGTTTGGTTCTTCAGGCCAATTCGATAAGGTTGAGATGATTCAGCAGCAAAGAGGGAGCTACGAGGGTCAACAATGTACGGATGTGGGGCATCCTGCGCAAATCTGTGTGTTTGTATCTGGTTCATGATTTCATTTTCACCACCTGACACTTATCTCGAATTTCGAGATACAATGAGATATACCGTTATTTTCGACTTAATGTCACGGAATGTCAGCCATTTTTTACAGAATTAATGAAACTCTTAGGTTTTATATTAAGTAGACAGAAGTATTACGCAATATACGAGGGGATTTAGCTCATAATTTCTTCTGTTAGTTTAGATTTGGCACCTTACAAATGACTAAAAGAAAAATGAGGCGAAGGAAAGTAAATCAATCGATGCAAGGCGTTGCGTTTTTCGTGAAACTGAGGGGCAATTACATGACGACGAAAGCGAAACGCTCACAAAGACAGACTGGAAGTCATTTACATTTTTCATACACCTTTCAAATCAGATAACGAATTTTTAATCGATTGGTAAGGTAAATTGAGCAGATTCTAAAGCATAATATCAACATTACTCTCCCTCATGGATAACGAACCGGGTTATGCAACCATCGATCACTGCGTTCTTGCGATATTCTCTGCTAGCCCTGCTCACCAGTTTGCTCCTGGTATCACCGCAACCCTCAACCGCATCCCCGGATGAACTGCATCCGCGTTTGTTCTTCAGCACACAGGATATTTCGAAACTTCAGGCGGAGGCGGCAGCTACTCATGCTGACATCTGGGCGGTCATTCAGCAATTTGTCGATTCACAACTCAAAACCGCACCCCCGGCGAGCCTTCCCGCGAAGACAGACGTGACCACGTTTCGCAATTATGCCGACCAACTGATCCCCTACGCATTCGTCTGCGCCCTGGGCGATGATCAGCCGGCCTGTGACCTTACCAAACGTTACCTGCTCACTTATTCCACCTGGAAACAGTGGGACGAGACCAATCGCCGTGATCTTGGTCTTGCCCACATGCTGATTGCGAATTCGCTCGCCTATGACTGGATTTACCCCCATCTCAGCCCCGACGAGCGGCTGATTATCCGTTCAAGCATTGCGCGCTGGGCGCAGCGCATGTATGAGGCCAGCGCTGAGCCGTACAACGATGCCTGGACAAACTGGTGGGCGGCGTCCTACGTGCAGAATCATCATTGGACAAACAACAGCGCGCTCGGAATCGCAGCGCTGGTGCTCCTACCGGAAGCCACACAATATTCGGGCGATTGCGCGGTCAGCAGCAGCCGAAGCGTCAACATGCGCCAGCAGCCGATGGTCAGCGCCCCAGTCGTCGCTATGCTGTCGCCGAGCCAAAGTGTCGCTGTGAACAGCGCGCTCGTCGCGGAAGATGGCTCGCACTGGTGGGAAACTGCTGCTGGCGCGTGGATTCGTGCCGATGTCGTCACCGCCAGCGGGAGTTGCGATCAACTGCCGCTCCCGCCCGAAATGAATCCGCAGACATGGCTGGATCAGGCGGTCAAGGAAATCGGCTACGTGCGCGCTCTGCTTGACGGCGTTGGCGACGGAAGCTGGCATGAAGGCATTCAGTATCAGAATTACGGCCTGACAATGATGCTGCCCTTTCTCTACAATTTGCGCCGCCTCGAAGGGATCGATCTTTATCCCTCGAAGTATCTGGCGAATTACCCGGCCTGGCGTATCTATAACAATATGCCGGGCACCATCGATTCCATTCTTTCCTACGCAGATTTCGAGACTTGGTGGGGCAACAGCTATGATGCCCAGAACATTCTGCGCTTCATTGCCAGTGAGGATCACGACGGGCAGGCTGAATGGATGGCGCAGCAGTTGATCAATGTCGATGGGCGCGGAGTTTCCGGTACGCCCTGGGAAGTTTTTGAGTTTCTCTACTACGATCCGACGATAGCGCCTGAGCCGCCAACGAACCTCCCACTTTCACGGGTTTTCCCCGATGGGGATGAGTTGATCTGGCGCACAGGCTGGAGCCAGAATGATCTGATTTTTGCCTTGAAAACAGGTGCATTCGGTGGGCGCTTCGGCTTTGATACCTTCACCAAAGCGATTTTCCCCTGGGCTGCACCTTGTACGGGCTGCACCTTCAATGTTGGACACGATCACGCCGATGCCAATACCTTCTATCTGGCACGCGGCGGACAGTGGCTCGCTCCCGAAACCAACGGCGATGGTAAAACGGATACTTCGTTCCACAACACCATATTGGTCGATGGGCAGGGGCAGTTGATTCCAGCCGTCAGCGATTATCCCGACTCCGGGAAATTTGTTGGCACAGACGGCGCGTTGAAAACCGAGGTGGATACCGTAAATTTCGACTTTGCCATCTCAGACGCGACCCAGCGCTATCAGAATATTGGCGATATGCAGGATTTCACCCGTGACGTTCTGTTCGTCAAACCCGGCTACCTGCTCATGTTCGACCATCTCGCTGCTGCCTCCGCCCATCAATATCAGTGGATTTCTCACTTTGCGGGGAAGGTCAGCACTGAAAAGAATTGGATACGCGGAAATACCGATGGCGATCAGATTCTCGGCGTGAACGTCATCGCGCCTCAGCCGTTTCAGACCACCATCGGCAATGACGGATCACCCTTTGTCAGCATCCAATCTTCCAGCGCACAGCAGGAGATGCGTTTTATCAATCTGCTTTATCCAACCGACGCGGCGCATTGGGACACCAAGCCGAGCATTGAGCCGCTCCCCAGCACCGACGAGGATAACGTGATCCGCGTTAAGCAGTCGGATGGGAGCTATGATGACGTGCTTTTCAGTTTTGTCCTTCCGACAAAATTTCACAGCTCCGGCAATTATGCCTACGATGGACGTGTCACCGTACTCAGGTATAAGGCAGATGGTACGCTGGCGGACTTATTCGTTTATGGCGGCACATTTGTGACCGACCAGAGCAAGGGCATCACCTTTGTCAGCGATTTGAACGGCACGCAGCCCTTTGAAGCGCAGTACAACGGGAACACCGTTGCCGTCTCCGGAAAGATTATCAGCGTAGTGACGCTCCGTGCGCCGGGTATTCGCAGTTTCACGGTCAATGGCGAAGAAACTCCCTTCGCCATTGATGGAGATAACATCACCTTTGGCAGTAACGCCCCACCCTCGTAAGGGCTTCGCGCCCCTAGAGCCGAAACAGGCTCAATCCGAGCAATCCAACGGCGAGCACCGCAGCGCCGACCCAATCGTAGCGCTGCCGATCTTTGACGAGAAACCAGCCGAGATAGAACAGCAGGAACGGTTCATAGTATTTCTGATAAACACTGTCGCTGACGAGATTCGCCGCCAGCCAGAACACAAATACCGAAATGAACACGATGTCCTGATGCCTGAACATCAGATACAGCCACGCGATCCCCAGCGGGAACAAGCCCCAGTACAGCAGTGAACTTGAATGCAGCGCCGGGAAGCGCTGCGCCGCCGTCCATAAAGCCCCACCCTGGTCGCCGCTGATGACGCCGCCAGTCATGGGATGCAGCCAGAGAAAAACACAGCCGCCGATCATCAGCAGAACGCAGTGAGCGATCAGAAGCGGCTCTTTGCGCAGTTTCCCGACAAAGCTCGGCAGAAAGAAAATACCAAACAGCCCAAGCAGCGACAGAACGTAGGTGAGCACATTCAGGTTGATCAGCGAGTGGCTGACCTGACTCGCAAAGCGCGGCGGCGTCAGCCCCTTCCATAAGA
>Ga0105237_10002175_pt1 | contig 24600 bp, 7 predicted proteins | sample KBSC24metaG_FD_81520 | JGI IMG/M metagenome (GOLD analysis project Ga0105237, IMG submission 81520) | Corn rhizosphere microbial communities from Kellogg Biological Station, Michigan, USA - KBS C2-4 metaG | ecosystem: Host-associated > Plants > Roots > Rhizosphere > Soil | place: Michigan, USA...
GGCCAAATTGAACGAGGAACCATTTTCCATCAGGCGACCATTGATAATACTGGTCTCCGTCGGCATATGAATAGTTCTTGTCGGCCGGAAGAATGGTCCTGGATTGCTTGCTGGCCAGGTTCACGACCTTCAACGTTACCCTGTTCTCCAGGTAGGCCACTTCCTTGCCATCCGGCGAAAAAGCAGGTTGAAACTCTTCCGCCGGCGTAGCGACCACCGTCGCTTCTTTCAGTACCGTGGAGGCATAGAAATAAGGTTCCTCCTTACGGCTGATGGACATGGTATAGATGTTCCAGCTGCCATCCCTTTCGGCCGCAAATACAAGGCTTCGCCCGTCAGGACTAAAGCTGACACTACGCTCCTGCCAGGGAGTATTTGTGATCCGCTTGGTCACTCCTCCCGTAATGCTGGTGACAAATACCTCTCCCCGAAATACAAAGGCTATCTCCTTGCCATTGGGCGACAGTTTCATTTCCGTCACGCCTCCGTTGACAGGCAGTATTCTTTCTTCCACCGTCCTGCCGTCCTCTGCTATACGAATAGGTACTTTCTGCGGCTCACCCGTAGCTTTTTTAATATAGATCTCCCCATCGAACCCAAAACACAGGGTATTGTCGTCCGCCCTGGTAAGGAACCTGACGGGATGTTTACTGAAATGGGTGAGCGCCGTGGATGCAGCCGGGTCCTGTACACTGCTTTTATAAACATTGAAAGAGCCGCTCTGCTCGCTGAGATAGTAATAATCCTTGTCATTGCTGTCGAATACGGGATTGCGGTCTTCGCCCTTGAAGGAAGTAAGCCTGGTGTACTTCCGCCCCTTCATATCATATACCCAGATATCCCTTGCAATCGCGGAGGTATGGTGCTTGCGCCAGTCGCTCTCATAACCTTTCTGGTCTTCATAGATCAGCTTGTCACCACTCCTGCTGACGGTAACTTCCATTGCCGGTATAGGCAGCAGCTGATTTATTTTACCGCCGGCAACAGGCACGCTGTATAGCTCGGACATGACACCCACAGGAAATTGCCCATCCGTGACAAGATCCTGCCGGTGAGCAGAAAAGATCACCGTCTTGTCATCCGCCGAAAAACTGCTGGGGATCTCTCTTCCCGAATGGAAAGTAAGACGCCGTGCCTCCCCACCTGTGGCGGGCATGACGAACACATCAAAATTGCCATACCTGTCGGAGGCAAAAGCGATCGACTTGCCGTCATGGCTCCATACAGGTGAAAACTCGTAAGCTTCACTAATGGTTAACGGAATGGCTGTACCTCCTGCGGCAGCCACCTTATAAATATCGCCCTTATAGCTGAATAAGATGGTCTGCCCGTCAGGGGAGATGGCGGGGTAGCGCATCCACAGGGGGGTGTCTTGGGCATGGCTGGCCAGGATAAAGTAACTGGCAGCCAGGGATAGCAGTAGTTTTTTCATAGGTATGAATATAGTCTAAAATCGCTTAAGACTTTCTCTTACCGTACGTAGGATCGGCAAAAACGGCTCTCTTTCTTCCTCCGAAGCCCAAAATAAATTGGGAAAGCAAGACCAGTGAAAGCAAAATCTTAGATATTCGACAAATGTCATCGGCATATCATCCGAATAATTAATTATAAAGTTATCAATGACTGTTTTTTCACTAAGAAGAATGCATGGGCCCAGGTCGCCACTCGTATTTTCCTTGATAAATGCATCGGGGGAAAACAAGCATCCCACAACAGATCCGCCCTTATATGCCAATTCAAACTTCCTGTCTTCAAAGTCATTCAAACTATTGGGAGATTCAATAAATAAGGCATCCAAAAGGATCTTGACCTCAAATTGCTGAAACAACCCCCGAAAATCGATGACTTTAAAAAATCCTGAAAAAAAGGCAAAGAACAACGGAATCTTCAGATCCAGGTCATTATTAATAAATTCCTGCCTCAACTTATTATAATCATCCGGATCTCTGATCAGATAAGATTGATCCAACGAATTAATATCTCCAAAATTAATGTAGTCAAATCCATTCTCTTTTAAGATATTTAAGACTACAACAATATTGTAATCTATCCTCAAAAGAGCCTCGTTGATTATTTTTGTTATAATACTTTTCTCTTCGTCTTGTAACTTGTCATATTCCAGAAAGGAGATGGTATTCCAAACTTCTAAATGATCCCCATTCAAATATTCCTCGTATAAATTCAAACTTATCATCTGAAATTACGTCTTATTTTAGGAGGTTCAGGTTTTACTGTTCTTACGTTTCTGCCTCTTCTATTTGTCTCTGTTTCCGTAGATGAACCTTGTCTACGCCGTGCCTCCGAACAACTCGGGCAAAAATCCCTGCTGGCATCAATTGACCTAACGGTCAATCCATTTACCCTTGCAAATTCGTTTAAATTTTCTTCGGCGTGTGCATCACCGCCAAGAATATTTGGAACTACTATCTCATTAGGTTTAATGTTTTTCATTACCGCATCGTATAATTTTTCATCTTTTTGTATTGCTGAATTTACACTAACCAATCTATAAGTGTTTCCATCCTTATCTTCAACATCTGCAACAGCCACCGTCAAAACGTTCTTTTTTACATAATCCGAAACAGCCGCCTGATCACGTAATTCACCCGCTCTTTGAGCGGTTGAAGTAAAGTAATGTCTATCGATACCTCCTTCAATGTCCGTAAATCCTAAAATCTGCCTTCCGATAGGGCTCCATGCCAAAGATGCAAGGACTGCAAGCTTTTCAAGCGTCTTTCCAAACTCACCGATCGACTTTAGATCTCTTAAATTTTGTATGTACTCCGGCTCGAACCCAACAGGATTAAAGTAAAAATAGTCTTTCTGTTCACGGTCATAATATTGAAATTGGGTACGTAAATAGGGAAAACTTCCGATCATTCTGGTCCTCACTACATAAGGCTGGCCATACTTATCCTTTTCATTGAGTTTGAAATAGTTATCAAAGTCATCATCATGATAATCCTTCCTGGCCCAATTATATACATGAGTCCATTGAAGATAGTTCTTCGTTGGCTCGAGCCCGTCCATATCCACAAAAATAATGGGGGAGTTGGCAGAGAATTGGTAGGGTGTCCAATAGGCAAATCGTTTTTGTAATGGGTCCACACTTAAAAACCTGCCCGCTCTGGGATCATATACTCTCATTCCATAATCAATCTGATCTCCGGGGCCTTTCACCTCATCATCCTTCTCTTTCCCATTAAACCCATAACGATAACCCGCTGAGCTTACATTCCTTCCCTGCAACAACATCCCGAATGGTGCATAATCATTACCCGCCACCACTTCCGGGTTGAAATAATCGATCAAAGAGCTATTGCCTGCTGAAGGTACACCAAATTTCCTATCACTTATCGTAGTCATCACATTTCCCAGGTGGTTCCCCAGTTCGTACTGTTTGATTCCCCTGTTCCAGGTAAGATGTCGGTTAGCCCAGGGAGTATATGCTGCTTCAGCAGAACTGTTGACGCTGATCAATCCCAACCGTCTGTTGCCATATATATCCATCTCACCTAATTGCAGAGCCAGGGCAGTCAGCGACTGCGTTGTATCTCCCTTGGCTGTATAGGTAGCCATTACATTACCGTTGCCGTCCCGTACATACCAAGTGTAATCTACCGCATTACTGTTGCCGTAGGTAACTTTTTTACTGATACGATTTCCTGCCGCATCATAGCCAAACACAATTCGTTTGGCAGGTAATGCGCTAGTGGTCGTGGAATGATCGATCTGGATGATCTTGCCATACACGTTCCATTGAATACCACCCTTTGGTATATTCTGGCTGCTGTCGCCTATCATATCACCAATCTCGTCGTAGGCGTAGTTGTTCTGGGGCTGATCCTGCAGGTCCAGGCCATTCCCCACCGAAGTGCTGGCATTATCGCTGATCCGCAACAGCTTGTTAGTGCCCGATGTATAAAAGTAATTCAGACTGTCCATGGCCGTCCCCGGTAGGGAAGCATTTCCGAAATTGTTGCGGAGATATTTCAGGATGTTGCCGTTGGGATCATACGCAATACGCTCTTTATAATCCGCCGATTGCGTAAGGCTCCAGGCATTGTTCACCTGGTCCAGACCATAATAAGCATCCATGCCGGTGAGGCGGTTCAATTGATCAAAACTGTAATTGTATAGTAGCGGTTTCTTCCAATTGCTGTTGTCGGACGCATACAGCTTTCCGATGTTCACTGTCATACTGCTGCTGTTGCCGTTGTACAAAGGCCGGTAGGCTGTACCCAGCAGACCGCTAAATCCAGGGAAAGGCGTTACTCCACTGTTGATGGGTGTATATTCACCTGTAAAATAATTGAGACTAAAGCTATAGGCATCTTTGGCGATATACCGGTTCTGGGAGCTGGCGCTGCCGTCATTACCCATATCGAATCCTGGCGTCAGGCTGGTGCTGTTTACTCCTTTCACCCAACCCTGCAAAGTATAGACATAGTCCAATCCCTGTACCATTTGATCTCCTATGACCGTACGTGCCAGGGGCCCATGCTGATAATACTGGTAACGGGCATCCTTCTCCCAAACAACACTGTCACGGCTGGTCTCTGCCAATACGATCCGGTTTTCCGCATCATATGTATATCGATGAAATAGCTGGTCTACCTGATTGGGTTGATAGGCAACGTGATTCATTTTGCCACTCATCAGATCGTACCGGTATACTATTTTTTTAAACCGGTTCCCATTTAAGTTCATGACATTTTGCAAGACTGCAAACGAACTGCTGCCATAGTCCTGCACCAACGTATCTAAATTTCCAAGGATATCATAAGTATAAAAGGATCCCTGGTTGTATTGAGCGGGGTTATTACCAAGCGAATAGGTTGAATAAGACGCCCGGTTCCGGAGGTTCCGCTGTATGATAGGCGTTTGCGACAGGCCAGCAAATCCAGTGTAAGGAAGATCATACACCGTTTGTATTATCTGTTCTTTATTAGCATTGGAATTTGTGATCCAGGTATTTAAAGAGGTTTGTGAACGAGCAGTGACATCCGTCATAGGGTTAGTCGTGGCGTTCCTGATCTGTCCAATCTCTGTAATGCGTCCCATGAAGTCATATAATGTATAGCTATATCCCCTGTTCGTCTCACTGGTGCCAAAAGCCTTCTGACGGCCATTTTGCGAGACAGTCAACCTTCCCATCCTGTCGTACCAGAACTGGCTGAGGCCTCCATCCGGCGATTGCTGGGAAACCACCTGGTTCAACGTATTATACTTGTATACAGTGGCCATCGTATGCACGGGTGTCAACACCTGCCTGTTTTGACGGGCCAGGGCGACGGAATCTCTCCAAGCGGCCGCCCAGGCAAACTTGGAGGTATTCACCCCTGCCGGCGGCACGGTCTTTACCAGGTTACCCGCCTGGTCATAGTAATACAATGTATAATGATACTCATTGGCGGACGCTCTCACCGTAAAGCTTTCCACCTTGCTTGCTTTCAGACATTTCGCCAGATAGGTGTCAGTAAAGCTGCCTAAAATAGAATCCTTTGAGGCATTATAGACCAGTGTGCCCGTTACCACGGCAAAGCTGGTGCTGTCATCACAAGTACTGTGCTGCACAGGTAAGACAGGCGGGAATACGGGATCCGCCCTGCCGCACAACACATAATTCGGCAAATTGCTGTATGTGGTTCCGCCGCCGCCACCTCCGCCGCCACATTTGCAGCTGTCGGCAATGCCAGTGGGGTCAGCTCCGGTATAGGATATCTGCGCCTGGGAAAGCCATACGGGATCGCTATATTCCACCCCTGTCGTGCTTCCCCGGTAACCATTGTTCTGGTAATTGGCCATCCAGGTACTGTAATCTCTCACCGTTTGCTGACAGCTGTCCGTGTCTGCCATGGCATAATAGCCCACCAGTCCCAGCTGCGGCACCACTTGCACGTTCATGCTTTGGACAACATCGGTCTGTGTACGGGGCATATTCCATATACGCACTTCGTTGATCCAGCCACTATAGTTGGTGTTGGGAAAAGGCTGCGCCCCTGTCGAATCATACCCGATATAAATGGGTCCGGCAGTAGTAATGTTACGCTGATTATAAGGAGTGGTCGGGTCCATTCCGCAAAGAGCGGCGGTATCGGGTAGCTTGACCCCATCCAGGTAGAAGGAAACGGAATCAGGCCCCTTTGCGACAGTAGCAAAGTGCGCCTTGCCGTCAAATATATTGATCCCCCCCGTATTCAATGTTGTCCAGTTTGGACACCCTTGTAATTGTAAAAGCAGGTTTCCAGTGGGTGTTATCCCAAACATAAAACCATCTGAAGTAGGTCCGTTGACAGTAATCCTGTTGCAAATGATGGGATAGAACGACGCTCCTGATGCGGGTTTTACCCGGGCCTCCAACGTAAAGGTTCCCGTCCCTAAGTTCAGGGAGGACTGCGTCACAGGAATAATCACTCTCTTCCTGTTGGTCGCTCCATCGAATTTCAACGCTTTCGTACAATAAGGCGCAAAAGAGGCCGTATCGAGGGTGCTGGGATATGCCAGCCCTGAAGAGTCTCCGCAGTTCTTAAAATAGAGGGAATCCAGCTGGGAATACGTATAGCTGGTACCTCGTTGATTGTTAAAATACTGTGTAAAGTTTGCCTGGAAGTCTATGGGATTACAGATCAGGCTTTGTGGCATAAAGGCCGCTTTGTTCGGATCATTGTAATCGTCAAAAAAGACCAGCTTGCCGCTAGGGTCATATGACTTGATCCAGTCCACTTTTGCCCCCTTCCCATACAATTCCGCCAGCAAATACCCACTAGCAGCACCGTTGGGCCTTGAAAGACTACGAGGAAGGTCATATATCAGCTTGCCATTATAATATATATAGTCATGATCGGGAGTGGTCTGTGTTTTGATCACATTCCAATTATAACAGCTGTTCAAATTGCTGTCGACAAGATATATACAGGATGGGCAGGTGGCATCAGCGCTATCCCATATGGAAGCCAGGAATATCCCGGGTCCGTGCGCTATCCCGGGAGTAGTAACAGCCTTGTCATATCGTAAAAATTGCCAGTGAACAACCCAATTTTGGAAGTCGATAAGTCGCGGGTTGATAGCAGTATTGACGCTGTCGAATTTAACCCTGAACTCGGTAGTATAACCGCCGTTGAAACATGCCTGTTGCGGGAAGGTGCATCCTACAGTGATATCTGACGTAGTTGTATCAGGCGACGCAATATATCCCCCCCGCGTTATCGCCGGAAGACCCGTATAGGAAACCAAAGTGGAATTAACGACAGCCTGGACATAATAAAAGGGCGCGAAGCTTGACTTGAGGGTCTGTCTGTAGCGCAGCAGCGTTGCATGCAGCTCATCGCATCCCAGCGTTATCCCTCCACAGGTATCCATGAACTTAAGATACTCCCATGCCCGTTTGCTAAAGCCGAGACCTGTATTCATATAATTCTCGAACAGCTGGTTATACTTACGTTGTGTACTGTCCGTATCATCGTAGGCCGGTATCACTGAAGGGAACTTGGCCTTGAATTGACCATATAGGGTAGCCACCTGCGTACAGCTGGCGCATACATTTTGTACCCCGCATTGAAGGGCCGGCGGCAGGTTGATCGGAGATGGTATGTATCTGCAATTGATCACACCATTGCAAAGATTGCGCAGCGTATCCAGCGAACCCTGGTTCATGCTGATTCCCTGCGTCCGCAATAGATACGCGGAAAAATTGGCGTCCCCTCCCCCGCTTTGCTGGTATTGTGTATATAGGGTATTGATGGTATTGCACTGACAGCTGTCGGGCTTGCCCCACACCGGCAGGCTGGCATATACGGGCTGCTTGTCATAAGGGGCTGGCGCAGTGATCAGGTAAGAATTGCAGGTAGCATTGTAAGCCTTTCCGGTGCTGTCGCTATATTGCTTTATGACATCGTCAAAGGTACGGAACCGGTAAGTGCTGCCGGGCGCCACGGAACTGGAACCATAGGCATGCGCCGAGTCGCCTCCTTCCTTGCACACCTGTATCAGCCGGGGTATAATGACGGCCGAGTCCGCCGAAGTGTACCCACAGGGCGCCAGCTGGCTCCACCACTGCTGTACATAGGCATTGCAATTATCCGAGATATAGGTTTTCAGGACCGCATGCCCCTGGATGGAATCCGTGGGTGTATTCTGATCCCGGGCCGCCTGCGTCGGGTCTCCGAAATAGGACATATGTCCCGATGGAACATTGGCGCTGGGACAGGATGCGTTCATGTATTTGACGACCAGCATCTTCTTCTCCTGCAGGTACATCTCCCGGAAATAACGCCAGGCCATATCCGCCTCGCCGGTGCAGTTGGGATCCAGCTGACCCGGATGAAGATTGGTCTTATAATAATTGTGACACGCCGTATCCTTGGGATCGCAATGCGCCATCATGGTAGCCAGCGACCAGATATCCGTAAAATGGCCATTGTTGTCGTACGCCGCCTTCTTCGTCATGGAATCCTCCATCGCCTGCTTGTATGTGCCTCCTACCAATCCGTAAAATGGATCCTGGTTGGCCGCCGTAGGCATCCCGAAAGTGGCAGACCAGCTGCTGTTGGCAGTTGGATTGAAATAGCCCAGGCTGTTGGCAGCGCTATAGGTGTCCGTGCTCTGGAATTTCACATCCCAGGTATTGCTGGCCGAAAGCCCTTGCAGTACCTGCAGCTTACAATACTCCGGGTGCTTTGGCAGCAACGAGTCGGCCCACGAGGATTTGAAATTGGCGATGAAGTCCTGGATCGAAAGATCCTGCGGTTTCACCAACGCCCCCGAGGACGAAGTAACATAATCAGGCTTCCCGCTTTCATCCACATACTGGTTCACCTCCTGGTAAACGTATTTACCGGCGGGATCCTTGGAAAAGATAGAACTGTTGTCGATAGCATTCGGATTGGCATACTGTCCTCCGGGAGGCGTCACATCGGCCAACATCTGCTGGAGTATGCTATATTCCGTAATGCTGTTATTGCATAGCTGATCACAGGCCTGCTTCTGGTCGTTGTAAGCGCCCCAGGCCTGGCTCCTGTAACTGGCCGAGTCGGCAGGAGCAATGCCCAGCCTTGACATATATTTTTGCTGATAGCTGCTCCAGGTCCCCAGACTGTCCGTACAGGATTGACAAGAAGGATAGCATTGCAGTATCGTTTGCAACAGGGTTTTCTGCGTCTGGATGGTCTGATCCAATGTGCTGCAGGTATTCCGGCGGAGAAAGACACTATCGCGGTAATAGTTTAGCGCCTGCTGATTGACAGTGAGTGTCTTCGTGACGGTATAGCTCCCTTCCTGCAAAAGCAGGGTGGTATCCACACCCGGAAAAGCGGTATTGGCATTGCAAACCGTATCGTACCCGTTGACACCCAGGTTCGAACGGACGATCTTCACCGGGATGCCCGCAAAGGCTCCGTTGTTACAATCGTCTGAAATGGTGATGGTCAGGTCATACTTGCAATCATAGCAAAGGGTATTGTTGTCGCACGCTTTCAGGCTGATGCTGTCCGGCATCAACGAATAAACAAAACGGAATGAATCCGTCTTGGTCACGATCAGCGATTTCGATGCCGTGATACTCGTCCCCTTCACCATGTTGTTGGTACTATCTATGAGCTTTCGCGTGATAAAGGACGTTTGATTATAGGCCAACGTATCCAGCTTCTGGGTCGGTTTGCCGGCAAGGGCCGTAGCAACCGTCTTACCATTCATATCCGTATAGCTCACACTATATTGGCCATTGGCATCGCGAACAACGGATTTAAAATAATGTGACGCGATCCCAGTCTCAGTTCCAAACAAAGCGTCCAGGTCCTCCTGGTTCGCCGAGAGGTAATAATACCGGGTCTCATGCCGGTGACCGTCCGGATCGCTCCTACCTATCTGGAAATCATATCCGACTCCTCCCTGCATGCTGAGCCTACCTGTATTGTCTTGTGTATAACGTGTTTCTGAAAAAGGATACCCTTTTGCATTGGGAATGTATTTATTGAACCCATTCCCAACATTTGGATTATTCGAAGAATAATAACGCGAAGCTCCCGAGGTCGAGACCATCGAATCAGCCCCTTTATCGCAGTAGGCGGGGCCGGTGCCGATCAATGTATCGTAATGTGTCCTGTCGTACTCGGCGCCGTTCAATGGGATATTGAAACCCTGATTATACTTTATGAGCCGGGTCAGTGAAGGGGTCGGCAACACCTGTATCACCGGTCTTCCCTGGTAGTCGTAAAAAGTCTCCGCCACCATCGTCGTATCTGTCGTATTATCCCTGGTCACTGTCTGTCTGCTCCTCAAACCGCCGTCGAAATATAGTACCACCGACTTCCGCTTGCCTTCTTCCGCAAAGGACGTCGTAGCCTGCCAGTTCAGCAGCCGCTCATGCCCCTTGAAATCAAACTGGCCCAGACCTCCCGCATACTCGGAGCTCCAGCGGGATTCGAAGCGCTGACCGCCGGCGCCGACTTTTACACTTCGAACCCGGAAAAAAAGAGAACCGGTGTTATCATACAGCAAGGGCATCCGATATTGCTCACTGCTGATGGTCACCCGTGTCGAATTGTTGGCAAATATCTTGCGGGGATCCACCGTCGAACCACCGGCAACATAGTAATTGGGGATAGCGCTGGAGTCGATATAGGTCCATTCCAGGTCATACTGGTCCGCAGCCCTGTCCTTATTCCAAAAGGCTCTCAGCTCTCCTGTCGTAGACAACAAAGACGTGTCCTCATTGATCGTGGTAATGGCATCCGCCGTACAGCTAAAGCTGTAGTCCCTGTTGATCCAGATCTCATTGTCCAGCATCAGCGCCCCCACATAGGCGCTCAGATTCCCCTTGGTGGAATTCACGGCAAATATCTTCACCGTTGCTATATAACCCCCGGTAAAATTATAAATAGACCTGGCCGTATACTGTGCGGTGAACTTATTGTACGTGACAATCAAACTGTCCAGCCCTGTGGAATCCGACACCAGCGCACTGCCGGACCAGCGGCTGTAATATACTTTAAAGACCAGGTGCACCTCAAAGCTGTCCGGCAGCATAAGGGTGCTGTACTCATTGATACGGAAAGTGATAATGTTCCGTACAGTCGTCGCCTGATAACCATACTGTAAAAAAACAGAATCTCCCACAGAGACGGAAGAATCCTTGCTTATCTGTCCTTTGCTGCCATCCAGGGGTTTGGCGGCATAATACTCATTCGTGGCAAAAGCGACCATCGAGCTGCCCGCGATCAGCAGACAAATGAGCAGGCTGAAAATCAGTATCCGGTTGACCGTCTTCATGCGATCTGTTTTTTTAGTCTAAGGTGGAGTTTACAAATTGATAGGTGTTATACGGAGCAACAAACACAAAACTGTCACGCTGCCGGCTGTAATAACGGCTCGTGTTGAATACCGAATCGCCAAACATGCCGAACTGGTAATTGACGAACTGCATGTTAACACTGATCTGCTGCCCGAGGTCCGCCGCACTATCTGCCGGAACGGCGCTTCGCGTGCTCATGCTGCCGGAAATGGTCTCTAACTTATAGGTACCCGTGTCATATAAGATGCTAAGGCTTTTGATCGCCGACTCGCGATAGAATTGAAAAGAGATCCGGCGCATAAAGCTCGTATCCTTTACAGTCATACCTTGTACATTATCCCGCTGAAAATCCGGGTTCAGCACATCCAGCATAAGCAGCGTCTGAAAAGAATAGTTCGTCGGAGCGATGGTTATCATCTGCAGATTGTCCAGCACAGTCATATGATAATTGCTGTCCTGTATTTGTATGCTGCTGTCACCCTTGATGTAATATTTGTTGCCGTTGATCTTGTAATGCAACGTTTCGGTGGCGAGTACAGGGATCCCCCCCGTTGTGGTTATCTCGCTGGCATTCACGTCAAAGCTGAGGTGGTCCGGACCTGCATAGGCGGCCTGCATCTGCGCCAGCTCGATGTTGACATCCGCAGTATCCACCATCCTGTGACGCGTATGTACAAAACGGGCACGCTTGCCGGAATAACCTGGATGGACCGTAAAAGACATCGTAAAGGAAATGAGCAGCATTACAAAGAATGCCATCCGCATTAATTTAATCGATTGGGTCATGGTAATACTTTTATTGATCTTTCAATAAAGCGCTTCGGGTTTCTTTAATTGTCATAATGCCCCTCTCTGTCTCTTTTTTCACTCTTATCAGCGTCCCATCGTCATCATACTCATAGAACGTGGCATAGTTATTCCCATCCAGCTCTGCCATCAGCCGCAGGCTTACCGGGTTATACACATACGACTTCATGTCGGCATTGAATGGGTGCACCCGTATATCGTCGAAGAAGACGGGTGTTCCCGATGTGGTTTGCATGCTGAAGGTCATCGAAACAGCTGTCGCCGGCACCAGCACGGTGTCTTCCACCCGCTGCCAGCCTTCGATAATATTGCCGGTTGGTTTCAACGTAAAGGAAGCGCCGGTATTGAAGCTGACAACGATCTTTTCGTTGGCATAGGACCCGCTGATACAGGGGATATCCTCTTTCACCCAGGCGCTCACCAGCATTTTCGTGGACTGAATGGGAGAGAAGGCCGTCCGCTGCACATTGGTGCCTTTTACATTACGCAAAGCGACACACCAGGTAGTGTCCTTCTTTACAGACCCCGTCGTATCGCTGGTAGTCCAGGTGGGGAGATACAGCTGCTGTAAAGGCACGATCTCCTTTGCCTGGGAATTGCTGCTCCAGCTCATATGAGCAAATGAAGGCCCATATGTCTGTGTATACTGTATAGAAATATTATACAGCTTCCCAGCTTTCAACGTAATGGTATCCGTCTCGTATTCCTTGGACAGGGTATGCGGTCCTTCCACGTTATGATGGTCGACAGGATCTGGTTTTGTAGTGATCCTCCTTTGCTGCGTTCCATCATTGATGGTGATGGTAACGGCATCATCGCACTGCACATAAAAAGTATATGTTTCATCATACCGGGGCTGAATGGCTCCCGTCCATCTCAAAAAGAAATAGGTATTCGGACAGAATGGACGGGGGTTCAGCGTAGCCAGATCGAAATCCACATTGGACGGTGATGCGAGGGCGGTCCATTGCTTCAGTGGTGTCGATCCGCAACCACCGTTAAAAAGAGGGTTCTTTATCATCATAAAATACTCCTCTTTTAGTCCGTGGCCTTTGCCGGTGACGGAAGTATGCACCAGGGCCGTGGAGTCCACCTTCATCGACAAGGTCGGAGAAGTCGTATCCGTCGCGACAGACACTACCTGGAAAGGAATGTTCGCCGTCTGGTTGCCGCCCAGCCGTAAACTGTAAAGCCCTGTATGGCTGCTGGTATCCACCAATGTTCCTCCCCCCTTTGTAAGATCCTCAAAACGGGGTGCAGGGCAGTTGCGACAGGTGTCCGTCTTGTAGCCATAGTCCTCAAACCCATCATACATCATTTCCCTGTTCTTACTGTTCTGGGTCACCGCCACAGGGAAGTTCTGATTGTATCCGTATTGTCCCGAGTTCCAGCGGCCCAGCGGGTCATGGTCCTCGATCTCAAACCCTTTCAGGTTAAACCTGTCCTGCTGGCTGTTCCACACCCACCGGCTGCTGTCCTGGCTGGGCTGCATCTTGCCTGTGCCGAATGACCAATAGGGAAAAAAGCTCTTGATCTGGCCGTCCGTCCGGATATTGGTGGTGGTCTGCGAAGCATCCGATTCATTCCGGCTATTGTAATAAACATATGCTCTGCTCATACGCCAGTTGCCCAGGATGCCCCAGCGGTAAGGATTGACAGCCAGGTCGGTAATGTTCGGCTTGCAGACGAAAGTATCCACGGGCTTGGAAAGACAATAATAGCCGGGCACAGGCGTGCTGGAAAAAGTTGGCTTCACGCCGCTCTGGCAAGGCAGGCAATAAGTTATGTTCATGAACGGGCTATACAGCCAATAAAATTTGCCCCCAGGGTCGGCAGAGGGTCCCACTCCTGTATAATAAGCCAGCTGGCTCCATAATCCACTGCCCCTGGCCCCCGTCACATCCTGCAGCTCGAGAAGCGTGGCGGCAGGATACGCCCCGCCCGTTCGGTAATAGTCATCCACCATGGCCTGGGTCATGGTCGTTATATTCGCGGTATCATTCCTGAAAACGCTTTGTCCAAAAGGCGTGGCAGACAGGCTTACACGGGTGACCTGGTCCACATTGGTGTTGGGGTTATCCTGCCGCATCTGCGCAAGGAAGGCCAATAAAACAAAGATGTTATTGGATGCCTTGGCCCTTTTCCAAAGGTCAGCCACCCAGGGGCCCTTGGTCCTCATCAGCCAGGAAGAATTCCCGGTAGCCGTATTCCGGTTATTCAGATCGGGGAACGTCGGCTGACCCTCCCAGGCAACATTATCCTGGAACAGGTACAAACGAGAGCTCTTGATGACGGCGTTCTGAGGTATCCCGTTCACACCATTCTGATTGCTCCATAAATCCCATTTCAGCCAGGTCTTCCGCGAATAATCGCTGTGCCCATTGCCGCCCAGGTCATTGCTGGACGCCATAAAATCCTTGGTATTCAACACACCGGTCAAATTCCTTCCTCCGTTCCTCATGTCCAGGCCAAAGCTTTCCACAGGAGCAGCCGTATAGAGCGCAGTGTCGGCCAGCCGGGGAAGGATCATAGTGGTATCCTTCCGGAAGAACGAGCTATCCGTCCTCCAAAAATCCTTGAACTGCGCCGCATTCGCAGCCAGCACGCCGGAAGTGCTGTCGATCACGATCTTGTTGCCACGGATAGGGCTCTGCAGGCTCGTTACACCGCCTATAGGGATTCCTGCCATATTCCGCTTACCGCTGCGTATGATAACCACGGAATCATTAGTCCCGCTGAATGGCTTCCCATCCTGATCGATAAAATAAATACCCTTATATCCCTCCATCCCTTTTGAAACATCCACGGCCCATGCTCTCTGCGGAACTACGGGACCAATATAGAAATAATAGGCCGTCATGCAGGTATCCAGGAAAGGCAATGTGATACGGTTGGCCCTGCCATATATCAATAACTCATCGCCGCCTTCAAAATAACGTTCTGCGGGGAATACACTGCCATCCCGGTTGTACATCTTTCCCAGCCGGAAATTCTTGCCGCCAAAGACAGATCCGATGTTCTTATAGGCCGGCTCCATGCCCGAATAGGCCCAGTGCGCCGGATACGTGAAGCTATAAACCGGATCATCGAATGCATTCACGGTCTTGGAAACCAATGGATCACCCGTCTCACCGTCGTACACAAGGTTTCGGGTACTCACAAGACTTCCCTTGTCAAAATGTACAACACTGTCCAGGATGCCATAACGCTGTACCACCTTCATGACCGCTACCGACCGGAACCTGTTCCTTTCGCTGGTGGGAAAAGGAATAAAGGAACCCAGCGAAATGGGGAATATGCCGGCGATCATAAAATCCACATTCACCTCCACGCTGCCACTGCTGGTCGTGGATGTTTGTTCCCGCAGATCCACCATCATTTCGATGTCCTTGCCTATCTGCGCATTGGGGGTAAGTCCGCCATTGGCAGAGTCGGCTACCGTCACGGTATTCGACAAATGCGGGGCGCCGGACCTGTCATTATCCAACTTGTAATAGTTCACCGTATAGCTGGTTGGGTTGGCAAGATCGGTCTGAGCATAACTTGACTGGGATTTCATTTTGCCATTCATATCGTTCAGCTCTATCCTGAAACCCTGGGATAATGTCACATCATGTTTGGCATTTATCTTCAGATAATTCGCTATTACAGGATTAAAGGTTTTCTTGCTCTGTATGTCCAATGGTGTAAACTCCGTGATAGTAGGAAAGTCGTATGCTGTATAAAATTCCGTTTCCTCCAATCCATTCGCCGATGCTTTGCTCTTGTTAATGGTCTGCACTCGAACTTTCCTGTAACCTACCATCGGCGACGGAAAGAAAGATTCCTGCAAGGGTTCTTCCGTATAGAGGAAGTTGGTCGGCGCCAGCGCGGACGTCTTTTCGATATACTCGATAGGCTGATAAAAAGGGCTTTCATCCTTGCCGACAGCCGGCTCATAGCTCGCCACCCCGCTGCTGATGCGGGTAGGTACACCATTGATCATCTGCGTGGTAGAATAATCGTACTCTTGTCCATACACAGACTCCTTTTTGCCCCCGGTCATCGCATTCCAGTTATCATACAATTCGACCCGCTTGACTCTGAGCCCACCCCCTAATTTATTATAGCCGGGGTTATCCAACCGGACAAAGGACTTGTCCGTTGTAATACTGTTGCCCCAGTTCCTTTTACGGGCGCTGTTATCAAAGCCCTTGATCGCATCCGTAACATTGGAAGCTGCCGTCAATACCATTTTGATGACGTCTCCGAAAGAAACATTATCTCCCGGCTCGCTGAAAGGATAAGCCTTCGAAGGGAGGTTGAGCCGCAGGAACTGGATAGCCGCCTCTGCCATGGGACTATGCCCATTGACAGGAGCTACTCTTATCCAGATGGTATTATTGGCAGGGGGCCCCGCTACGCCATAATCCTCGATGTCGCCAAAACAAGGGACGAACTCCGAACCACTGCCCCACCGGTCGGGCGGCATACTTACAAAAAGCTTGAAGTACAGTCTGCTAACCCCATCAAGGTACTTCCGGGCAATATCCGCCCTGTCCGTGGCCGTCACCGGCACTTTGATAAATACAACCCGGTAGTCGTTATTCGCACCACTGTACAGCGAAGTAGATATGGAAGAAGTGGGCGTTGCACCAAAACCCAGCACCTGGAAGAACTGCATGGCCCGCCTGTTCTGCACATAGGCATAGTCATCCGATTCATACGTGACATTGATCCGGCCGCCGGAAGGCAGCTTGATGCCCGTTAGGCTCCAGGCCGCTGCGGCAGTCGCAGCCTGCACACTATCCCAGCTTTTGACGCCGGGCTGTAAAGCGTAGGAATAGTCGATATTGGTCAGCGCCGGTGTGCCGGGATTAAGCGCCGGACTCTTATAGTTCCCCCACCTATCGCAGGACGTATTATTATAGGGGGGATTATTTTGATGATAGGTAAATACATAGGGGTTCAGCTTTCCCTTGTTATTATTATTGTAAGTAAACCATACCCTCCGCAAGGTGAGCTTACCGACTATCGGGCTATTGCTGGTCGGATTCAACATGCAAAGGGAATAATCGTAATCGAAATGCACGGTCTTTATTGCTTTGGCTTTCTTTATACCGTTCTTCAGCACATCGGCCTTGGCATAAAGGTCTATCTGCCGGAGACGATATAGCTTATTTATGCTGCTACGCCCCCCGTTCTCGTTCAGCGCATCGTACCCGTCTTTTCTCACCGTATCCTTTTCCAGGGTAAAAGTGGCGATCATATTCTTGGATTCCACGGAGTTCAGATACCACACTTCCCGTTTGCCATAGGAATAGCTGCCCCGCTCATCCCTGTTGTCAGTCTTCAGACCTTCATTATAGGAAGCCTTGTTCTGAGCAAATGGCGCTCTCCATTGATAATAATTGTTGGGGCCGCATACCCGCGAATAATTGAACTTGATCGCTTCCCCCTGATCATCCTCCGATATCCCGTCACCCGTAATATCTATATAGTCCGGAGAAAGAATGCCGGAAAGAAGGTAGGAATGCGCATAAGGAGGTGTCTCCTCTTTATTGAAGTAATTATCCTTACCCCGGTTGTTATCCACCGAATTCTCCGGGTGCGCCGGATCCTGGTTGTAGGTAACCAATCCGCTCGAGATGGTGCCTGCATTGGTAGCAAAAGTGGCATTTACCTGGTATGTATTGTACACCGGTATCCCATACACGTATCTGCGGCCGTCTGTATTTGTCACCGTTATCTCCGAGACATGGTGCGGCTGATGAACCACCGGGTCTATCCGGTTGATAGTCTCGTAAAAATTATTGCAGGAGGTACAGGGGAAGCTGTCGATATAGTACGATTTGATCACCTTGTCCAGACCCGCCACCCTGGCCTGCTCCGCGGTGAGATAGCTGATCAGCTGGTTGCGCTTATCCCGCTGCTGCCTCAGCGTATTGAAGCCTAAGGTAGTCCTGCCGGCAAATTTGGCATTCTTGAAAATGGACAGGTTCCGGGTAGCCGTCACCACCGGTGCATTTTGACCGTTCAAAGGATCCAGGTCCACGCGCACCAGGTTGGCATCGCCGATGGCATCATAAAACGCCTGGTTCACCAGCGTCTTTTCCCCGGGATTCTTGAAATACACGTTCTCGAAAATGCTATCCTTCTTTTTCCAGCCGATGACATCCTTTAAAATATTATCGCCCGTCCAGGCGCCATTCTGCGTGCCGGCATCCACCTGGTTGATATCCGTCCCTCCATGGAAGACGTTGCCGAATCCCAGGTCAATGGTAGCCGTGGTGGAATTGCTCTTCGTGCTCATGGCATGATCGAATATATAGCCGATGTCGCCCCGGTACGGCCTGAACATGCCGCCCGTACCTTCCCCGGAGATCGACCAGGCATCATAGGTATAGCTGGGCACGCCGATGGTGGGCACATTCTCACGATAGGTGACTTCCTTATCCCGGTTGAAATCCAACAGCACATGCTGATTCGCACCGGCATTCTGGTAATACATATACCCATAGGCAGGCAGCGCCTGCGTCTGGTCTTCCGGTGCAATCTTTTGCACCGAAGCATAACCCGTTATGCTTACACTGGGATGTAATGCCCACGCCTCGCCACCTACCTTCCCTTTAAAAGTAAACTGGCTTGAGGTAAACGGTATGCTGATCTGCGGCGTATAGGAAGGCGTTGCAAAAGATATATATGAGCTGATGGCGGTACCCATGTTCCCGCTATACTTGTCTTTCGAAAAGTTATTGATGCCCTGCCGGTATTCGGCCGTCAGTTGAAGATTTTGTATGCCTGTCCGGCTGTTGTAGTTGGTACCGATGGAGACCGTACCACGGGACTTATTCTCCTCCGAGGCCAGCGAAAAAGCAAACGTTGGACTGACATCCAGGCCCGTCTGGGAATTGTTGGTAATAGATAAATTGCCCGACAGCTGTCCTTTGGAGCCTGTGCCGGAGTTAATACCCGCATTTACGCCTGTCTCCGTTCCCCATCCTTTGTAAGTATTGTGAAAGACCCCCAGCGACAAACCCAGGTTGCCTCCGATGGGATATCCCACCAGTTCCACATTCCCGGCAGCTGTTACCCCTACAGTCCTGTCATCCTTCATGCTGACAGTCTTGGTGATCCTGTCCGTCCCATTGAAGTCATCGGGCAGCCCCCGCATATTCCGGGTGATCGTACCAGGATTGATATTCCATCCCAGTCCTACCCAGCTGGCCTCCTGGTCCATGGTGATGCCACTCTGATAGTGCAGGTTCACCGGGTAGCCGCCGACATCCAGCAAGGGAATATTGTAAGAAAAATCTCCGGAGAAAAGGTCCACCATGTTGTTGGAATTGACGGATTGGAAACTCTGCATCTCCGGCTGCGTAGGACCACCCCCTCTTTTCTTTTTGCCGTGCTCTTCACCGGCAACTTTTTCCGGGCCGTCCAATCCATCGGCACCCATCCGGACCTTCATATCCGCCGACCCTTTCGGAGCCATCACGGGCATATCGGGCGCCTTCCCATTGGGGGATGTATAATAAAAATGCCCGGCTGACGACCTATCCACCCTATCGGCGGCGGTAAAGGCATAGGTCACTTCCCTGCATAACAACAGGTAGAACGCGCAGGCGATAGCCCTGGAACAACGGCTTAAGGTTCTGATGATCATTCTGTGTCGGCTATTTTGGGTTGTTACAATTAATCGGGTTTGCGATACTGGAATTTCAAATACCAATGCTCCTGCTTCGAATTCACCAGCTCCAGCTGATAGAAATGCTGATCTTTCAACAGAGCGCTCTCACTCAGATCCATCTTATTGTAATTCTCTCCATAGGAAACGGCTATATAATTGCTGTCCAGCGGCAGCTCGCTTCTTTTCGGGCTGCTGATGTCATACAGCTTGCAATCCACCGTGCTGTCATTCCATTCATTGAGATACTGATACCGCAGCAGGCCGTTGCTGATGATATAGCTGCCGTCATTCTCTCTTCTCAGTTTGGCATAGGTTTCCAGGACCGGCCGGTCCTTCAGCAGAGGGAATAGTTTCCGCACTCGGAACGTCCACACCTCGCTTTTTGCCACTTCCAGCCCGGAGCTGCGGGCCGTCACCTGCCAGGCATAAAGTTTGGCGGTATCCAGTTCCGGCAAGGACACGGGATATTGCAGGTTGACTACGGCAAGATTGCTTTGCTGCACCAGCGGCATATTGTCCTGCACCGCCTCCGCACCCGTTTGCAGCGACTGTACCTCCACCAGCTTAAGATCATAGGACAGCTTGGCGAACAATGTATAAGGAGAAGGCGGCAGCCAGGTGAACAAGGGACGCGTCAATTCCACCCGCTCGCTATCCGTAGGGATCACCAGCTGCGGAGGGCTCAATGGCTCGATCACCACTGACTCGCATTGCTCAGCCACACGTTCCGACCCAGCCTCGTCAATTCGCACCAGCGAATAGCACAGCTCATAGTTCCCTACGGGCAAGAAACCTTCTGCTCCGCTGCCCGTATTCAGCCCCGGCGCCAGAACATTATAGGTCACAGGTGTCACGTCCGACATGCGCACCTGCCGGAGTCCCTTGGGAAAATCCAGGACACGCGTAGTGGCTGTCAGCACCTGCTGGTTGCTGGAAAGGTCCGTCATGGACAGCTCGATCTGCGCCCGCATGGCGCCGCCGGAATTGATGACGGCCAGGCTCCATAACTGGCTCTTGACCGTCAGACCTGTGGGGGGGATCTGAGGGTTGATCACCAGCTGTGCCTCGACGTTAGCCGTCATCACCGCCCACGCGATAAATAAAATATATCTTTTCATATCCATCGTTTGATCATAATACCTTCATAAAGCTGATGTTGCCGAAAAGATCAGGAGCCAGCTTCGCTGCTTTACCATTCCCCGGTAAATACCCTTTTTCAACCCTGAATGACAACTGATCTCCCTTCCCGATGAGATAGCTGCCGCTGCAAAACGCTCCCAGCTTGGCTTCCTGTTGACTCAACTCATTCAGCTTAGCGCCCAGTCCCAGACTGACATTTTTCAACACCTGGAAACTGACATTGCTCTCCAGTACATTATACTGGTACCCGGGGCTGCTGCTGTGCGAAAAGGCCATGGTGGCGGTGAAATCTCTGAAAAAGACTGTCTGGCCCACATAAACATTCCCGGCATTGTAATAAAGGAATCCGCTGTCCAAGCTGCTGTTGAAAAACCGCGTATATACCACGGTGGAAGACGCCTGCCGGAGACCGATCCGGTAAAAATGGCTGACACTGGCATTCAACGTTTGAAAGCGACTTTCCTGCACCTGGCCGCCTACCCTGGTCAGCTGGGACATAGGCAAATAGCCTACGCTTACCACCGGCAGCCCTCTCCTGTTGAACGTAAGACCCAGGCTCTTGAACACGGTGTTGGCCTTGTAGTTCTGCACTATATAAGGGTTGGAATAATCGTTTGCCCGCAAGGAAGCCACCAGCTTCAGCTGCCTTTTAAAGAAGCTCTGCTCCGCCTTGACATACCAGGCACGTAATTCCGTATTGGTTTGAAAGGCATTGAAAGACTGGTAATTGGCGCCAAGGAACTTATATTGCCATTCCAGTCTGGTACCAGTGGATGGCCACCACGAATAAAATTTCAACGATAAGCTCTTATTGCTTCTGTCGGACAAGTTCCACGTCGGCTTGCCTACCGTACCGTCACTCCGGAACACAGGAGCAAATGACTGAGCCGCTTCCGCTATCACGTAACTGTTACGGTGTAGCTGCCATCTCGCTTCGGCTCCCACGCCCGTAAATTTTACCGTTCCATCGTTGCTTCCATTCGTTGTCAGCAGCTGTTTTCGGCCTCCAAAAGCGGAGAGGATAAAAAAATTCCGTTCCAGCTGCCCTAATCCCGCACGCAGCACATACATATATTGTTTTGACGTCTGCAGGGGATGGATGACAAAATCCCGGAAACGGTAATCCACCAGCCCTGCTGTAACACCCAGGTAATACCAGGAGTTATATACAAAATTGATCCCGTTGAGACTGACATTCCTGGCCGTCAGCTCCGATGTGCTGGCGTTGTTCTTTCCAATACCTAAAGTCCTCACCCCCAGTAACCATCGCATACCAGCCGGGAGCTCACCCGTGCCCGGCGCATACTGCTGCAGCTCCCTTTTCCATCGCTCATACGATGTAACGCCGCCGAACTCGCCCCGGATCAGCTGCATATAACGTCTGCGGTCATCCACTGCCTTATCATATCGCTTTTTAAGGCTGTCCGCCTGCGCCGATAAGCTGTCATATCTGCCCTTCGTCTTTTTATACAGCGACAGGAAATCCGCCGCCATCCGGCGCATGGAATCCTCCTTCTGCCTGTTCGTGCTATCGCTTTGGCTCATGTCATAGGTCAAATACGGTACTTTCAGTATCTCATTGGCCTCTATCAGCTTCTGGCCCGTCAACGGATCATGCAGCCAGCTCTCCAGCTGTAAAGCCTTCGCCTGCCGCATTTTATATAATTTGCCCAGGACAGTGTCCGTATCAGGCATCTTCCCTGCAAGCCCCTCGCGCATCTTTGACACAAGACTGTTCCGGTAGGCAGCCGCATCGAAAGCTACCTGCACATCGGTGATATCCCTGAAAATGGAAGAATTGCTGCGACGGATAAAACTGTTTACCCGGAGGGGGATCATGCCCGCCACGACCAGGTTGAGAGTGGATAATACCTGATGCTGTCCGATATTCTTTTCCGTGTAGGGCGTGTCCAGGTTGCTCCGGTAATAGTAGCTGTACCCGACATATCCGCCGTTGAACCGTATGCCGTCTTTACCCTGACCATGTCCCGCCTTGACAACCAGCAGGAACCATCCTGTCAGCATTATGCCCGGCAACGGTTTAATGATCAAAGCGTAAAAGCAGTTCATAGTCAAAGGTTAGGAGTCAATAAAATATCGAAAAGCTGATCCCGGTGGCTCTAATGTGGAAATCTGTACAATTATAGTGAGCTAAATCTTTCCCACGTGTTACATTTCATATTCGTGCAGTTTCAGACATAGCCGTGTCGGTTTTGCCAATAGGTGTGTCCGGCTGAATTCAAAACCCTTGTTCATAAACAGCACCAGCCGGGACAATGCAGAAGAATTCAGGAAAAATAGCGCTATCATTGCCTATCTACTCTCTGCGCTAATGAAACGCAATTCAAACAAGGCAATGCTCGTGTATATGGTGATAACGCTCATGAGCATAAACTATTCCTGGTCGCAGGATAACCATTCCATCCAACGCTCGTCCATAGGCGTACATCTCATTGTGGATCAATTTCCGCAACGCGACAGCATACACCTCCCGGGTAGCGCCGACCGTTCAACTATTGGCCTGGCAATCAGCTACCTGAAAGGCATCACACCCCGCCTGGACTTTCATACAACGCTTGCCATATCCTACCCACCATTCGGTCATAATTCCGACCGCCACGCGCTGGGTGAAATGGACGCCTCACTCCGGGGCAAGCTATTGCCCGGCGATGCACGGATCATTCCTTTTCTGCAGACAGGAGCTGGACTGTCCGCATACAACGGCCACTTTGGAGCATTCTTTCCCGCCGGCGCAGGGATACAGGTCAATCTGCCGGGAGAGACATTCCTGCTTTTTCATGCACAGTATCGCATCACGACAGCCGCCTGGGAACCCAGCCACTTATATTACAGTGCCGGTATCGCCGGCGTCATCGGCAAAAAAAGAAACACCTCCATCAAACGACGTCCTCCGATACCACCCACCCATCCGCTACTTCCATCGGGATCTCTCACCCATTCACCCCTCCCATCAGGGAACAGGGACAAGGATGGAGACGGCATCGCGGACAGCCTCGATGCCTGTCCCGACATACCAGGCGACGCCTCCGCTCACGGTTGCCCTATGGCAGACACCACCCATCATGTATTGCTCAATGACATAAGGGAGAAACTAAAAACAAATGCGCAAAACATTTTCTTCGAGATAGATCGTTATACCTTGCTTCCCGCCTCCTTTAAAGCCCTGGATGAAACGGCCCGCCTGCTGAAAGACAATGCTCAGCTGCATCTCCTGATAGAAGGTCATACAGATAGTACCGGTCTTCCGGTAGCCAACCAGCTACTCAGCCAACGCAGGGCCGACGCAGTACGTAATTATCTTATACAACAAGGCATAGACGAAAAAAGACTCTTTGCAAAAGGGTACGGCAGCACCAAACCCATAGCGGACAATAATACTCCTCAGGGGAGATCGCGCAACAGGAGAGTAGAGCTTATCCCGCAATAAAAGATGTTGCACATCATGTCAAAATTTTGTTAAACCCCTTGCTGGCAAATGTTTCCAGCTGATGAGGGAGCCGGTTGGCATAATAAAAAATCAAAAAAGTAGTCTTGCGCACCCCCCCGGGCGGTGCTACTTTTGTGTTGTCAATACGATGTTGATTGCTTCCATACGAACCTTAACAATTTAGTAAAGAAAAAAACAAAATAAGTTATGAAAAGCAATTTCGTAGTAAAGACCCTGACAGCAGCC
>Ga0105237_10002178_pt1 | contig 24572 bp, 23 predicted proteins | sample KBSC24metaG_FD_81520 | JGI IMG/M metagenome (GOLD analysis project Ga0105237, IMG submission 81520) | Corn rhizosphere microbial communities from Kellogg Biological Station, Michigan, USA - KBS C2-4 metaG | ecosystem: Host-associated > Plants > Roots > Rhizosphere > Soil | place: Michigan, USA...
ATTTGGCGTGTTTTTTCGTCGGTTCGCATTCGGCGATGACGGCGCTCAACACCCCGTAGCGCAGTCCGCGGATGCTGACGCTGAGCCGGCGCGCGCCAAGCAATTCCATGGTGGCGAGGACGACTGCCGTGCCCGGGATGATCAGGTCGGCGCGCTTGGGCGGAAGGCCGGGCCGGGCGCGCAGCTCGTCAAGGGAGCAGCCGGTGAAGCTCCTCATCAGGGCGCGGATCTGCTCGAGGGTCAGCGAGGCGTGGTCGATTTTGCGCGGATCGAACTCGGCCAGTTTCTTGTGAATTGCGACCAGGCAGGTGATCGTGCCGCCGGTGCCGAGCAGGCGCCGCGAACCGAGCGTATAGGATGCCAACGGATGGGCCAGTTGCGCGCGTACGGTCTCAACCAGCAGATCGGCGGTGTCGGGCACGACCGGATAGCGATGCAAAAAGCGTTCGCGAAGCCGCACCGCGCCAAGGGGCAGACTAGTCCGTCTTTCGATTTTGCCGTGATGGCCCTGAACCCACTCCGCGCTACCACCACCAATATCGAGCAGGAAAAGGTCGCGATCCCGCCAGTGGGGATCGGCGCCAACACCGCTGAAAATGATCTCAGCCTCCTCGTTGCCGGAGAGAAGCCGAACGGGGAAACCGAGAACCTCGCGCGCTGCCTTGAGGAAGACGCGCCGGTTGCGGCTGTCGCGGACGGCGCTGGTGGCGACGGCGCGGAAGTGCTCCACGTTCATCTCCTCCGCCTCGGCGCGAAGCTGGCGCAGGGCAGTGAGCGTGCGCGCGATGGCCTCGGATCGCAGCTCGCAAGTATCGATCAATTTCTCGGCCAGCCGCGTGCCGATGCTCTGCTCGCGCAATACGCGCACATGATTTCCGCGCGTCTCGGCGACGATGAACTTGATCGAGTTGCTGCCAATGTCGAAGACGGCGTAACGCATGGCCGGGATGGAAAACAGACGAGTGGTTTTTCTCACCAACGCTCGACGACCAACTGAAATTCACCGATGAGGGCGTCGATTTTTTTCAGGTCCTTGCGGCGCCCACGTTCGGGATTGATCTGGAGATGGGCGATCTCCTTCAGGATTTCGCGCAGCTCCTTCAGCTCCCGGCGAGAGAGACCGGCGCCGGCCTGCTTTCTTTCGATAATGCGGATCAGCTCGGCAATTTCGCGACGGAGGCGGGCGAGGTAATTGCGCGCGACTTCATCGAGCAAGCCGTTGATGAGCAAAAGCTGCTGCCGCGCCACCGCGCTGAGCATCTTGGGCGTCTGGAGCTGCTTGCTCGGAAGTTTCCGCACGGCGGCCATAATTGTTTTCCATCACGCCAGAACTCGGGAAAGCTGGCGATTCAAATCGCTCCGGCCCTCCGCAGGAGTTGCCGCTTGCCCGGCCCGGAAGAGGGCGGTAGGTTTCGTCCTGCGCCTCGCTTCACCGCCAAGCGCAATACTATGGCGATGGAATCAACGGAACTGAAGACGGCGAAGGGACCCCAGGAAGACGAGGTTAAGCAATTCTCCGTCTTCATGGAAAACAAGGTCGGGCGGCTGCATGATATCGTGAGGATGTTTTCCCAGGCCAACGTGCATGTCGTGGCGCTGAGCATCCTCGACACGGCCGACGCGGCCATCGTGCGGCTGGTGGTGGATGATCCCGAGAAGGCCCGCGCACTTTTCCTGGAGCACGGGCTGGCCTTCACCGAGGTGATGCTGCTGGTGGTGGAACTTTCGAGCAGCGCGGCCGATTTGAAGGCGGTGCTGACGGCGTTGCTACAGGCGGAGTGCAATATCCATTCCGCCTATTCGCTGCTGACGCGGCCCCGCGGCAAGGCGGCACTGGCGCTCCACGTTGAAGATACGGAGGTCGCCTCATCCGTCCTCCAGGCGAACCAGTTCAAGCTCCTGACGCAGCGCGATGTGAGTCGGTAGGCCATGCGCTACCAATCGTCTTCACTTCAGCGCTTCATTGATTTTGAAGGTGGCACGGTCATCCACCTTAACCCGTTCGCCTGTGTTCTTCTGGTCGTCCTGCTCGCGGGGTTGGGAATCTGGCTGGTGAAAAGGAAGCGCTAGCCCGCGGGCGCGGGGTTGGATAAGATGTGACCATGTACAAGCACATCGTCATCACCGGCGGGGCCGGTTTTGTCGGATCGAACCTGGTCCACGAAATGGCCAAGCGCCACCCGGAAGCCGAGCTGACCGTGGTGGATGATTTCCGTTCCGGCCACTTCAAGAATCTCGAAGGCTTCAAGGGCGACGTGATCGCCGCCGATCTGGCGAAGATGGATTTGAAGCACTATTTCGGAGGACACAAGGTCGACCTGCTGTTCCATCTCGGCTCGATCACGGATACGACCGATCACGATCAGTTTCGCCAGGTGCACGATAACGTCGAGTCGTGGCGCAACATCCTCACTTACTTCGAAGGCCGCAAGACGCGGCTCGTCTACGCTTCCTCCGCCGCCACTTACGGCATCGCCGCCGGGGTGAACAAGGTCGACCAGGAGCCAAAACCGGCCAACGTCTACGCCTTCTCGAAGGTGCAGCTCGACAATCTCGCCCGGCGTTGGGCGCGGGAGAATCCGAAGCAGGTGGTGGTCGGCCTGCGCTACTTCAATGTCTATGGTCCGCGCGAGGCACACAAGGGCGCGGCCTCGAGCATGATCCTGCAGCTGGCGCAGCAGATCCGGCGCGGACAGGCTCCGCGGATTTTCAAGCACGGCGAGCAGCTGCGCGATTTCGTCTACGTGAAGGATATCGTCTCCTGCACAATCCTGGCTGCGCGGGCGCGGGCCTCAGGCATCTACAATGCGGGGAGCGGCGTGCCGCGCTCGTTCAACGATGTGGTGGCGAACCTGAATCGCGTGCTGAACACGAGCTGGCAGGCCGAGTATATCGACAATCCCCACGCGCATTATCAACCTCACACCGAGGCCGATCTGACGTTTACGACCAAGGCGCTCCGTTACAATCCGAAGTTCACGCTCGAGCAAGGCATCGACGATTACGCCAAGAGCGGCTTTTTGGTTTAAGAAACCGGCCTGTCATCCCAAGCTTGTCGAGGGATCAGACATGTTTTTCTTTCCCACCAGCTGAAGAATCAGGAAAGAGGATTTATTTCGGCATTTTCAGTTGTTGGTCTATTCGGCAGCGCGTCTGATCCCTCGACAAGCTCGGGATGACAGACGTTCAGATCATATCCCGTGAGGGGAGCGCGAGCTGCGGCGGGCGTTCCTTCGACCAGGGATTGCGTTGTGTACCCGATGCAAGAATCGCATCGCGATGGTCATGGCAGACGCGACGAATCGCGTCGAGATCGATCCCGGCATGGCGGGCCGGATAGAGTTCAAAATTGGCCAGCGCGAGAGCGAAGAGACGTGAGGCGGGGCCAAGGCGCTCCTTCTGCAGGTGAACGAAACCGCCCGCCATCTGGATGAGACCCTGGTAGAATTTCGCCTGTGACTGACCGCGGATCGGCAGCCAGACTTCCTCAAGCACGTCGTGAGCCTCGTAATAAAGCTGCTCGTTGAAGCAGCGGAAAAAGCCGACGTAGTGGCGGTCGAAACCGGGAACCGTCTCCATGCCCGCAAGCATCGCATCGATCCTGGGCGACTTGTGGGTCATTGCGCTTAATCGATGTGGCGGGCGGCTCCGATCCGCTTCGGATTGATCGAGGTGGAGGCGGAGGCGGTCACGGGACCCGAATGGGGCGCGGAGGGATTCGGCAGCGCGAGAACCACGGCGGGAACGTCGCGGCACTGGACGCCGTTCAACCGGGCGTAGGCGAAGACTTGGCGATGATTAAGAAACCGCTCGCCCGATTCGCCCAGAATCCCGGCAGGGGCGTGAGGCCAGAAGCGATAATAGCCAACGCCCGAGTAGGCGCCGTCAATCTGACGTCCTTTGCCTTGCGCACCCACCATGACGCCGTGACCGCAATACATCATGACGTGGGAAATGAGGGAGGCACGAGGAAGCTGGTAGGGCCCGGCGTAAAAAATCAAGTCACCGGGTTGGAGCGTAGCGGCGGTCCAACCCGAGGTCGAATCCCACACCTGACCATGCTCGCGAATATAGACGAGCTGCTTGTCGGCCTCGTTGGGCAGCTCGATCCCGGCGGCTTCGCGGAAAACGACCTGCGTGAATCCGGAGCAATCGAGACCGCCGTTATGAAGGTCCTCCGAACCGTAGACGTAACTGAGGTGCTGGTGGACCAGGCGGTCAACGACAGTCAGGACGTCTTCCGCGTGCAACGGAGCGACCAACGTCATCGCAACGGCGCATGTCATCGAGAGGAAAAACCGGCCCATACCCATAACTTACTTGATCACGTTCCTTTGGCGAAGGAAGACCTCGAGTTCCTGCGCGCCGAAATCGGCGAGGATTTCGTCGCCCCAGCGCATAGTGGGGGCCTTGGTCTGGCCGGAGAGGCGTTTCATCTCCTCAAAAGCAGCGGAATCGACACGGACGTCGACCTTGCCGTAGGCGATGCCGTGCTCGTGCAGGTAATCCTCCGCCTCGGCACACCAGGGGCAGCCCGATTTGATGTAGAGAAAGGGACGTGGGGTGCTCATGCGTGGTAGGAACGTACGCAAAGAAAGGGGTTTGTCGCGTGGAAAATGCCCCCGCCTCGGGTGGAACCTGCTTCCTGGGAGGCACCAACCTTGATGAAATCCATGCCGAAGAATCGCTGGGACACCCTTCTTTCTTAAGGCGCGTCTTCATCGCAGGTCAAACGGCCCTGCACAGGAGTCGACAAGAGCGGGAAGAACGTGTTTAGTGGATAGACCATGAATCCGATCATACGGCACGTGGGCAGCCATCGTTGGGACGGCGTACCGGTTCTCAATTACAAGGAGGAGGGTTCCCACTTCAAGGCCATCTCGCGGCAGGTGCTCTTTGAGGGCGGGCCGAAGTTAGGCGCGGAACTGCGTTACTTCGAAATCGAGCCGGACGGCCATTCGACGCTGGAGTGGCACGATCACATCCATTCGGTGATGATCATTCGGGGCCGCGGCCAGTGCCTGATCGGCAACAAGATTTACGATATCGGAAGCAACGATCTTGTTTACGTGCCCTCCATGACCTGGCACCAATTTCGCGCCACGGCAGGTGAGCCTCTCGGTTTTCTTTGCCTGGTGAATGTGGAACGCGACCGTCCGCAGCGCCCTGATGAGTCGCAGGCGGCCGAGTTGAAGGCGCATCCCCACGTGGGCGAATTTATCCGATTGTAAGCCGGGACGTTTTGAATCCGTTCCGCGGCTCGCGGCGACTGCCTAGGAGAGGCGCTTCTGCGCCTTGAATTTATCGACGAGGGCCTTGGCGCTGGGGAAGAGCGTGGGGCAGCAGCCGATGGTGGTGCAAAAGGCCTTGCTGAAATGGCTGAGCGAGGAGTAACCGACTTCCATCGCCGCTTCGGTCACGTTGTGACGGCCTCCCAGAAGGAGCTCGGCGGCGCGTTCCATGCGGATCTGCCGCACGTACTGGGGGATCGTCATGCCCATCTCCTTCGAAAAAAGGCGGCTGAGATAGAAAGGGCTACAACCTACCTGCGAGCCGAGAGCTTCGATGTCAGGCGGCTCGGTGAGATGGGAACGAAGAATGGCGGTGGTCCGATCGACCCGCTCGCGGGCGACGCGCTTCTGGCGCTGGCAGAAAAATTCCTCCTGCGGCGTGGGCTGGAAGAGGACTTGGGAAAGCAGCTCGAGCGTTTTCGCCTGATACCAGAGCTTCTGGGCGGCCACGGGCACGGGCGGCTGGCGCAGGGCCTGGAAGGTAACCTCCTGCCCCGGCGACATCGCACCGACGGCGGCGGCGGAACCGCCCCGATTGATCAGCCAGCGGCGCAGGGCGGGATGGAGCGCATCCTCCATCGATTCGACCTGGGTCTCAACATAGCTACGGGAAAATTCGACGGTGATGAAGGAATGGGTCTCGCCCGCCGCGCGGCGCGCCTCGAGATCGGCTTCGGCGTTGCAGTAGAAGCCGACGGTGTGGGGCTGGTAGCGGACCTCGGTCTTGCCGTCGCGAACGGTGCCGTTGCCGCGCAGGTTGAGGCAAAGCTCGACGCTGTCGCGGTGGAAGCTGCGGCCCCAGTCGACTGGAACGGTGGCGCGGAATTCGTGGTTTTCCACGCTGACGCCCTGGCGCGAGAAGGAACCGTAGAGCTGTCGCCAGCCCTCCTTCACTTGCGCCCATGCGCTGCTTTCGTAAGCAATAGCCATAAATCCTTGAGTATCAGAGTATGGCAAACACCCGAGAAGTCAATGTGACGGTGCCCGCCCGCTTTCCGAATAGTCATGGTCAACCACTTACGTTACGCTGAACGGATGTTGGCGGATACGTGGCTCCAATATCCCAGTCAGACCGGGATCATTATTTTGCTGGTGGTGGCGAATGCTTTTTTCGTCGCGACCGAGTTCGCCTTTGTCAAAATCCGTGGCTCGCAGCTCAAGTCGATGCGGGTGAAGGGGAAGAAGGACTGGCGGCTCGGCCTCGCCATCCGGGTGACGACCCACCTCGATCGCTATCTCTCGGCCACGCAGCTTGGCATCACGCTGACCAGCCTCGCTCTGGGATGGGTCGGCGAGCCGGTGGTGGCGAAATGGCTGCTCAAGCCGATTTCCCATTTCGACGCGGCGACGGGCATCCTGGCACTGCTGCATGTTTCACGCGATGCGGCGGTCTCCTCGATCAGCTATGCCGTGGCGTTCGCAGGCATCACCTTCATTCACATCGTGCTCGGCGAACTGGTGCCGAAGTATTTCGCGATCCAGCGGCCCCGCACGGTGGTGATGTGGGTCGCGGCACCTCTCGTCCTCTTCTACCACGTCTGCTACCCGTTCATTTGGCTGCTCAACCGCACCGCCAACCGGCTCCTGATCTGGATGGGCATCCCGCCGACGAAGGAATTCGACCACGGATTCAATCAGGAGGAATTGCAGTATGTGCTGATGAACTCGCGCCACGTCCATCCCTCGGATGAGCTGGTGAACAAGATCATGCTCAAGGCGATCCGGCTCAAGGAGACGACCGCCGAGCACGTGATGCTGCCGCGCGAGCAGGTGGTCGTCCTCTGGCGCGACAAGACGCTCGCGGAGAACATGTCGATCGCGCAGAAGTCGGGCTACAGCCGCCTGCCCTTCTGCGGCGATTCGCTTGACCAGGTGCTGGGCGTGATCCACGTGAAGGAATTGCTCTGGCAGCATCAGGTGCTCGGCGAGCATACGAATCTCACAGCCATCGTGCGTCCGATCCTGACCTTCCTGGGCCGGACGCGCCTGCCCGCGATGCTTGAGCTTTTCCGCCGCTCGCGCAATCACCTCGCCCTCGTGCTCGACACGGACGAGAAGTGGCTTGGGCTGGTGAGCTTCGAGGACGTACTGGAAGAACTCGTGGGCGACATCCGCGACGAATTCGACATTGAGAAGGGTCCCATCTTCGAGCGGAGCAAGGAGGCCGTGCTGGTTGATGCCGACCTGCCGCTACGCGATCTGGCGACCGAGACTGGTTGGCATCTTCCCGCCCAGACCAACGAGACGGTGGAGAAATGGGCACTGCGCCAGTGGGGCCACCTGCCCGCGCCGGGGGCGGAGCTCGAGATCGAAGGCTTCCGCCTCGTCGCCGCGGAGATGAGCCTGCGCCGCATCCGCCGCGTGCGGATCATCCGCCGCCCCGCCACTCTTCCCGCCGATCACGAGGCCGAGGTGGAACAGGAGAACCTCACGTGAAATTTCCCGAGGCTTATCCCCTCGTTCTCGGCACGATGACGACGGCCAAGGGCCTGGGTGGCCTGACGCGCGCGACCTCGCCTGCCGACGCTATTGAAGTACGCGTCGATGCGCTGCTCGCGGCGAAGGTTTCCGCCGAAAAAATCGAGGCGGCGCTGGAGAAGCGGAAGCATCCAGTCTTGCTCACGCTGCGCATCCCACCCGAGGGCGGCCACCGCGCGTGGAAGCTGAAGGAGCGCCGCGAACTTTTCCTGCGCCTGCTGCCGCACGTCGAGGCGATCGACGTGGAGTTGGTCACGGCCCGGGCGCTTCAGCCGGTTCTCACGGAAGCGCGCCGGACGGGGAAAACCGTGGTCCTTTCCGCGCATGCCATTCCAAGCCCTGCCACGCCCGCGCAGATCGCGCGCTGGGTGAAGGCTTTCGACCATCAGCCGCGGACGATCCTCAAAATTGCCGCGCGCATCCAATCGTGGCGTGATCTGCAACAACTTGCCGCGCTGCTGGTGAATCATCCGGAACTGCCGCTGGCCGTGATGGGCGTCGGTCCCCACGCCGCACAATCGCGCTCGGTGCTTACCGCGCTCGGCTCGCGTCTCGTGTATGGTTATCTCGACGAGCCTGCCGCGCCGGGCCAACCCTCGGCGGCGGAGGTGCGGAAGATGGTCGAAGTGGTGAGGCTTGCGCAATAGGCGTTCCGTCATCCCGAGCTTGTCGAGGGATCAGACGCGTTTTGCTTTTCTCAAGGTTAAACCGAGCACAAAAAAACATCGATCTGATGCCTTTCAACGGAAGGTTGACTCAAGGCGCGTCTGATCCCTCGACAAGCTCGGGATGACGGAGGCCTTTACTGCTTGAGCCAGATGTACACGGGCGACTCGGTGACCTTCAGTTCGATGCCGTTGGCTGAGGGCTTGCACTCGACGATTTCGGGGTCGCCATCCTTAAGGGGCATCCGCTCAGCCTTGACCACCTGGCTGCCGCTCGGAATCTGGATTTCCTGGACTGATTCACGCTGTGAACCGGAGGGCATCCAGGCCGCCCAGATTGGCTCGCTGGGCTTGTCGGGATTCACGAACTCGTAGACGTAGAGAGGCTGTTCGCCCTTGGATGCCTCGTCGGCGGGCTGGTCGGGCTTGATCTCATCACCCTTGGGCGCGTCGGTCTTGTCGCCGGAATCGGAGGGATGTTCCGTCGGAATGGTTTCGGAGGGATGTTCGGTGGGGAGCTTCTCCGGCTTCGGCGCCTCCTTCTTGGCCTGCTTGTAGGTCAGGTCGTGGGCTGCTTCGTCCTTGGGCGATTGGTCGCGCTTGACGATGACCTTGGAAAAGGCGTAGTCGCCGAGCGTTTTTTGCAGATGGACCAGCGCGTAAAAAGAGGGCTTGGGCTTGAAGTTCCGGGTGATGCCCGAGGAGCCGTGGAAAATGCCCCGGTCGCCGTCGTCCCAGTCGTAGATGTAGGCGCGGTCGACATCCACGGTGCAAAAGGCGAAGAAGGAGCGAACGAGCCATTGCGCCTGCTCCGTCTCGGTCGAGCTGATCCAGTTGGCGAAAGTACCCGGCTCGCCATGCTTGGTGCCGGCGTCGTAGCCGAATTCGGTGATCCAGATTTCCTTGCCGGGCGCCTTATTGTTGCGCCAGTCGGCCATTTCGCTCAGGACTTTGAGGTAGTCGATGTTGGCGTGCTCAGGATGGACGCGGCGCCAGGTCGGGTAACCCTCGATCATCGAGTAGGTGTGAATGTTGATGACGTCGTAGATGTCATCCAGGCCCTTCAGGTTGTCCATCGGTTGGGAATATTTCTCGGTCACGTTGGCCGTCGACCAGGAGGTCACGACCTTGAGCTTCGGGTCGCCGTCCTTGAAGCCCTTGGCCATGCTTTGGAAGATCTTTTTGTAAACCGGGGCCGTCCAGGGATCGCGGCCCGGCTCGTTGCCGATTTCCACCGAATCCACAGCGCCGGTGCTCGAGGGTCCGAGCGCTTTGGCGTAAGCCTGCCCGTAGGCGAAGGCGTCCTTCTCCATGTCCTTCCACTTGTCGGGAGCGATCATCTCGATCTGGATCGAATCGTCGATGGTGGCGATGCCGGCCTTTTTCCAACCGCCGAAGTGGGTGGCCCAGTTGATCGGGTTGTTATCCGTGATGTGGTCCTTGCCGATGGGGAAAGGGGGGAGGAAGGAAGAATCGCCGTCGTTGTCCCAGACGATGGGATGATAATTGCGCGTGTTGATGACGACGGCCTTGTAGACGTCGGGCTTGAAGAAGGCGTGGGCGTTGATGCCCATGAAATTTTTCATCAGAGGCTTCGGCTTCATGTCGTCCGCGTGACCGAGGGAGAAAAGGGAGAGCAGGGCGACCGCACCGAAGACACGAGCGGGACCGCGATCGAGACATTTGATCATACGGCCATTCATCTTAACCGTGAACGAAAAGGGGTCACGCCCTTAGTCGAAGAATCGGCTCCTGATATGTAATGCCGGGACACCGGGATTTTCCACAGGAACCCTCCTCCTCCGACAAACGATGCTTTTTCCCTGTTCAAGGCGGGGCGATTTGTTCAATACTGGACCCTCTATGCCCGCTAAAATTTACTCCGACAAAGATGCCGATTTGAAAGTTCTCAAAAACAAGACCGTGGCCGTCATCGGCTTCGGCTCTCAGGGCCATGCCCACGCCCTCAACCTCAAGGAGAGCGGGGTCAAGGTCATCATCGGCCTTTATCCGGGCAGCAAGTCGATCGCTGCCGCCAAGAAGTATGGCTTCAAGGTGCTCACCAGCGCCGAGGCAGTGAAGGCGGCCGACGTGATCTTCGTGGCCACACCGGACCTCGCCATCGCGGGTGTTTATGAAAAGGACATCGCGCCGAATCTCAAGCCGGGCAAAACGCTTCTCTTCTCCCACGGCTTCGCCATTCATTTCAAGACGGTCAAGCCGCCGAAGAACGTCAATGTGATCATGGTCGCGCCCAAGGGGCCAGGCCATCTCGTCCGCCGCCAGTACCTCGAGGGTCGTGGCGTTCCGGCGCTGATCGCCGTGTTCCAGAACCCGGGCAAGGACGCGAAGAAAATCGCACTCGCCTGGGCCAAGGGCGTCGGCTCGACCCGCGCGGGCGTAATCGAGACCAGCTTCAAGGAAGAGACCGAGACCGATCTCTTCGGCGAGCAGGCCGTTCTCTGCGGCGGTGCGAGTGCGCTGGTGCAGGCCGGTTACGACACGCTGGTGCAGGCCGGTTACCAGCCCGAGATGGCTTATTTCGAATGCCTCCACGAGTTGAAGCTGATCGTCGACCTGATGTACGAAGCGGGCATTTCCGGCATGCGCTTCTCCATCTCCGAGACGGCGAAGTACGGCGACGTGGTCACCGGGCCGCGCATCATCAACAAGGCGGTCCGCGCCGAGATGAAGCAGGTGCTCAAGGAAATCCAGAACGGCACGTTCGCCCGCGGCTGGATTCGTGAAGCGAAGACCGGCAAGAAGAAGTATCACAAGCTGCTCAAGGACGGTACCAAGCATCCGATCGAAAAGGTCGGCGCCCGTCTTCGCGGATTGATGCCGTGGATTGGCAAGCGCAACCTCGGCGGCGCCCAGGCTTCTTACTAAGGAAACAGGGACATGAGAGCTCGGCTTTTCGTGTCCTTTGCTCTGCTGACGGCGCTCGCCACGGGGTGGGCGCCGGCGGAGACGACCGATCCGGCAAAGATCGCTAGTTTTGAGAAACGCTTCGCCCAAGGCAAGAGCCTGGAGGAGCAGGGAAAGCTGACCGAAGCTCGCATTGTCTTTGACGGTATCCTCGCTGAGGAACCAACCGCGAAGGGCTCTCTGCGCGAGGCGGGCCTGATCAGTGTCCGGCTCAATGACATGGCCAAAGCGGAAGATTATTTCGAGCAGCTCCACACCCTCGTTCCCGATTATCCGATGGCGATCGAGTCGCTGATCCAGATCAACCAGTCGCTGAAGCGCGACGTGAAGGTGGAGAAGCTCCTGAAAGAATTTCGCCAGTTGCGTAACGGCGGCAAGGTTCCCCAGCCCTACTTCGTGCGCGAGCGGATCCATCTCGATGGCGGCATCGAGATCGTGATGACCCAGTATTTCGATTACACGCAGGAGCCCTACACGGCGTGGATGATGGAGGTTTTCGACACGGGCGGAAATCGCAAGCGCTGGCTCCTCTTCACCTACGATCCGGACGCCACCAAGGCGCTCCGCGCGAAGGACCCGGCGCAGGCCAAGGCGGAAGTCTTCACGCTTTACGAGCACGTCCTCAAGGAAGGCAAGGTGAAGGAGGTCGACGCCTACCAACAATATTCCGCGCTGCCGGATTATAAGAAGGTCCGCGCGCTCCTGCTCGCCACCCTGACGAACACGCCCAAGCCGATCTACTCGCAGGCGGTCGACCCGGCGGCGCAATAACCGCTCAATGCGGTTGGGGCGGTCCCGGAGGTTGAGGCGGTCCCGGCAACCCTGAAGCCGGTTTCGATGCGGGTGAAACGGCAGGTGCCGCCGGAGCTGGGGAGGGAGGAATCGAGACGGGCACGAGCCGGTCACTCACTCCAAACCGGGGCGCATCCTGCGGATAGAGTTTGATCAAGACACTCAGCCCAGCGCGGGCTTCCTCTTCCTGTCCGTGGTCCGCTTGATATTGCGCGAGTTTGAGGCCGACCCTAATCCGGTCGATCGGGTCGGTATCGAGAACCAACGCTTTTTTGTAAGCCTTCACGATGGCTGAGCCGGCCGCGGGGTCCTTCAAGTTTTCAAGAAGATCGCCCAGCGCTTCTTCCGCCACACCATTCGACTGGGGAGAATCAAATGCATGCTGCAGGGCATCGGCCTTGGGTGTGCTTTTCTTCGCCAGGAAATCGCGCTGGACCTGTTGCAGGAGCAGCCAGTCGCGATGATCCGAACGGTTGGGACCGCTTTCCGTCAATGCCGTTGCCAAGGGCTTGCGGAAAGGCCGGTAGAGCGGGTCGCCGATCACGGTGACCATCCAGGAGAGCCCCTGGATCGAGGCGTAGGCCGCCTCGCCAAAACTGTCTCCATCCAGCAGGCGCTTGGTGAAAATATCGAGATGCGGGGTCAGGTTGAGATAAGGCTCGTAAACCGTCCCCATGGTGGCGGAGGCTCCGTGAGAAATGAGCGGTCCGGCCCAGCCGACAGTTTCGCTATGCACCGTGCTGGCGCCATATGAATGCAAATGATAAGCGATGGCGCCCCGGACAAAACGACCAGGCGGCGTAATCCAAGGCCCCAGGGCATCTCCCATGTACCAGCCAAGATAGAAGGCCACTTGATTGCAGGGGTCGGTGGCGGGAAGGGTTTCCTGCTTGTCATCGAACTTCACCATCCAGCCGTCCTTGAGCAGGAAGTCGCGCGAGTGACGCAGCCAGAGGTCCCCTTCCATGTAGGGATCGGCCATGTTGGTCAGGCCGCGAGTATCGATCACGGCCAGTCCGGCGAGGCGATTTTTCTCAGCAAAGAGACTGTCGTCGATCATCCGGTAAACATCGCTCACCTTCGGGCCATCCAGACGCGTCACCAGGATGATGGACTTCGCTGTTTCGGATCCCACCCGCTTCAACCCTGTCATTTCGGGATCGAAAAACGGATTGGGTACGACACCGCCGAGCGGCAGGCCGAAGATGGGGAGCAGGGCCAATTCCGTGTCGACCGCGGCGGCGTTCGTAGCCAGTTCCGACTGCGCCTCCATGCCGGGATCCGAGCTGGAAGTGGGGGCAATCTTGAGCGGCACGCCCCGGATCAGGACGATGGCCCAGATATTGTTGTAAGTGGCAACCAGCAGGTCTGTCACCCGACTGCCGATCCGCACCTGAGCGCTCTGGCGCAGGATCCAGTTTTTCTGGCTGATGTAGGTGATGATCGGCTGGCGGATCGTCTCCTCATATTGTTCGCGGGTGATCTCCTCGCTCAGCGGGCATGCGATGGCCAGGACCCGGTTTGCGGGAATCTCGCGTTTCGAGGCGTAATAGGCAGCGAGCGCCTTGCCGTCGGGATCATTCTGATTGTAGACCACCAGGAGATGGTTGACCAAGCTTTCAGCCTGAGCACCCGAGTTGGAAATCGTTAGTCCCTGGGAAGCGAGCTCGGAGTCAAGTGACGTCGCGCGGCGCAGCGGTGCTTCCTGATGGAGGGAGAAGCCCCGTTCCCCCGGGGTCGGCTGCATCAATTCGGGATGGCTATCGAGAAAGGGCGAACTGGGAGAAGGAACGGGCTGTAGCGACAGCGGGGGCGGCGGGTTCGGAAGATCGTCCGTCTCATCTCCCCGAACGATGAGTATCGAGCCAGCCAGCCAGGCCATGGCCAACACCCTCCAGACAGGTTGTAGAACCCAGATCACGCGACGGTCAACCTAGCCCAAATTCAAACTTCATCCCATCATAAGTTACACCGATGCCGGAGGGGAGCCCTGCCTCGCGATCGACATGGGTCCTTTCATGAGTCAGATGGGTCAGAAAAGATCGCCGGGCACCGATGGCCTGCGCCGCGGCCACCGCCCCCGCGACGTTCAGGTGAGTCGGATGCGGTTTTTCCCGCAAGCCGTCGATGATGAGAATTTCCACGCCGGTCACTGCTTCCCGCACTGGATCGGGCACAGCAGCGCAATCGCTGATATAGGCCAGCAGCTTTCGCTCTCCATGGGAAAAGAGAAAGCCCAGGGTGGTCACTGCCCCGTGTGGCACCGGCAGCGGCGTGATCTCCAGCCCCCCCAGCGAAAATGTTCCGCTGATGACGTGAGGCGTGACATGCACATAACCCGGAACCAATCGCCCAGGGTTGAAAGCATAGGGAAAAATCCGTTCCAGTTGCGCCAAAGTGTGCTCGGAACCGTAAATCGGCAGCGCTTTCCCTCCACTCATCTCGCAAAAGCGGCGCAGATCATCGAAGCCCATGATGTGATCGGAATGAGGATGCGTGAAAAGGACGGCATCGAGGGCGTCGAGTCTCTCGCGCAGGGACTGCTGCCGCAGATCGGGAGTCGTATCGACCAGGATTTTCGCCTCGGGCGTCGCCAGGTGAATGGAGGAACGGGTCCGGTTATCCCGCGGATCGGATGACAGGCAGACCGCGCAACGGCAACCGATCATCGGCACCCCCTGGGACGTCCCCGATCCGAGAACGGTAACGGTCAATTTCGATTCGGAGCCGGCAGACGACATGCGTTTCAGCTTGCCCGGAACCTCTGAGATTTCACGTCCAAAACGTAAATTCGTCTTGTTTTCCTCCGTAGCCGCTTTAGCTTCAGATCAAGTATGCGATCATTCGGACGGTGCCTCGCCCTTCTGGGCGTGATCGGAGTCTGGGCAGCGGGCTCCCTCGCCCCGGCCCAGATTCAACTCTCCGTTCGGACGGAAAACCGCAATAACTTCCTTCTCTACGAACGGGTCGATCTTCTGGTCAGCGTCACCAATATGGGCGAGGAGCCGCTCGTTCTCGACAACGACGATGCCCATTCGTGGCTCACATTTCTTGTAAGCCGACATGCCCAGCACAACTTCCCCATTCGCCCTGAGCATTCCAGTAAATTTCCCACGCTTACCCTCAAGCCCGGTGAAAATCAGACTTTAAGAATCAATCTCACGCCTCTCTTCTCCTTCCGCGAAGAGGGCGATTATCGGGCCTCCGCCGTCGTCAATCTGCCCACTCAAAGCCAGATCATTTCCGAGCCGGTTCCCTTCACCGTCTGCAAGGGCAACAAGGTCTGGAGCCAGTCTCGTCCCGTCGAGCAAAAGAATCTCGTTTATTCGCTGATCCGTTTTTCCCCCAATCCCGAAAGCACCTCGCTTTACCTTCGGGTCGAATCCCCCGACGACAATGTCGTCCTGAGCAACCTGGCCCTCGGGCGGCTCGCCTCGCTCATCGATCCCGATGCGCTTTTTGACCCTCGCGGCAATCTCCACGTCCTTCAGCCCATCGCCCTTGGTACCTATCTCTATACGCGAGCTGATTCCAACGGAAAAATCCTCGACCAACGCCTCTTCAAATCGACCTCCGTCCAGGATATTTCGGGCCCCCTGCGCATCCCACCCCGCCTGACCAAGTTGAACGATGGCAATGTCTTCGTCGCCGGCGGCGTCATCGAAGCTCCCAACGCCCCACGCGAAAAGCTGTCCGAAGCGCAGGCGCAAGCCGTCAAAAAGAATAGCGGCCCGGGCGATTCGCTGCAGTGATTTACCAGGGTTCTTGACGCTCGGGTTTCTTGGGCTCAAATGACGCCATGTCTTTGCGCGTCGCTTTCATCGGTTGCGGTCAGATTGCGGGCTCCCATTATGACGGGCTGCGCAGCTTGCGCGGTGTTCCGGGCGCTCCGGAACTGGTGCTTTCCGGTGTGTGCGATCCTTTTTCCGGACGGGCGGAGAGCTGGGCGCGCGAAACGCTGAAGGATGGCGAAACGCCCGCGCTGCTAACCGATTACCGCCAGTTCCTTGACGGCCCGCACCGGCCCGATCTCGCCAGCGTCCTTGTCCCGCATCATCTCCACTTGGAAATCACCGAATCGCTGCTGCGCGCCGGGATCGCCGTGCAGTTGCAGAAGCCGATTGGCCTCGGCATTCGCGACAGCCGTCGCATCATCGAGATTGCGTGCGAAACGGGAACGCCGCTCGTCGTCTCGGAGCCGTCGATTCTGGGCCGCGACAATCGCCGGACCCTCGACTGGCTCCAGTCCGGACGCGATATCGGCCGTCCGCTGTTCATGGTCGACCAGGCGGTCATCGATCTCCAGGGCGGTTTCTTCATGACGCCGTGGCGGCACCTCAAGGGTTACGCCGGGGCGGGCTGGTTCATCGATCACGGCGTCCACCGCACTCATTGGATGCTCGAGGCCTTCGGGCCGTGCCGTAGCGCCTATGCGCGCACCCGGATCATCGAGCCGCTCCGGCGCGACGAGCGTTGGGGCGAGGTACCCGTCGACACGGAGGACATGGCCGCCGCCGTGCTCGAGTTCGAATCGGGACTCGTCTGCCAGTGGAGCGTGATGAGCGGCGGACGCGGGCAGGGCCACTGGCACGTCCAGGTTTGGGGCGAGCGCGGCAGTTTCCATGACGACCGCTTCACTGTCACCGGCATCAAGGAAACCCATCCACTTCCGACAGGCGCGGAAACCCTACCCGCCAATCCTTTCTCCCACAGTTTCCTCGAATTGATTGGCTTGATACGTGATCCGAAATCGCCCGTCATCAGCACGCCGGAACGGGCGCTCGAGGCGGAGGCCATCGTCTACGCCGCGCTCGAGTCGGCCCACATCGGCCAGCCGGTGCCGGTCTCCGCCATCATCTCCGGAGAACAGCACGCCTACGAAGATACCGTCTGGGCCGCCCGTGAAAAACTCCGCGCCGAAAATCTCGATAAATTCACCTAAGACTGCGTCTCGACCAGCATTAGCCACTGGACCTTGATGTTGGGCGGCAACTTGAAGACAAGCGGCTGCTTGGCAGTGGTAATTTTAACCTTGGTCAGACCGGCATTGATCAGCGGGACCGTGACATCGCCCCCTTGGGCACCGACCACGGTCAACTTCGCATCGGGCGCGGCATCGACTGCTCTCAGCTCGAGTTCGTAGCTGCCGGGCGCGGCGTCGACCTGAAACTGAAATCCGTCCGGACCCGGAAAGGAAACCGATCCCTTCTCCAAGGGTGTATCGGTCTCCCATGGCACCCAGTTGTCTTTACCCTCCTTGCTCACGAAACCGAATCCCTTCGCGGCATCGTAGGCATCGGCGGCCTCGACCGGAATGACCGGCCTCGGAAGACCGTAAGTCTCGCTAAGAACATTCTTATGCGAGCCAAAGTCGTAGAGATAGACGTGAGCCTTGTTCAAAAGGAAATCCCATGCTTTCCGGCGTTGCGTTTCCGCCGTCGCCGCTTCTTTTTCCAGGTTCGTCACCGGCTCCGACTGAGTAATGCGCGTGATGTAAACCGGGAACATGCTGAGCGGAAAATCTTTCCCGACTTCAACGTCGCTCTCGAAGCCGAAGGCGTCGGTGACATGGCACTTGCCCAGCTCGAGACCCAGCGGCTCGGTGCCTTCCGGCGTCCAGGCAGCGAGGACTCGGTCCTGCCCGCGCTTCCAGTTGTAGAGCCAGACTTTGGGATTCGTCGTCAGCAGGCGCGGTGTCCGCAAGTCGGTTACGCCGTCGAGCTGTCGCGTCAGGGTCGCCATGGTGAAGTAGGAGGGACGGAGCGTGTTATCCTCGCGCATGACGCCGCAGCTGGTGTGGTTGTGCCACGTGACCGTGGAACCGGTTTCGCGATAGAGGAAAACTTTCTCCACGCCGTTAGCCAGGCAGAGCATCAGGTCGCGCGGAATCTTTGCCGCCTGGCTCCGCTCCGTCCGGCCCATGGGACCGTCGACATCGTAGCCCGTCTCGGTCAGCCAGATCGGCATCGAGGGCTTGAAGTGGTCGCGCCAGTCAGCGAGATCTCGCAACATCTTTTCGAAGGTCGCGACTTCACCGGAATGCTCGCCATGGCGGTTGTTCTTGGGATCGATTGTCGCCCATTCCGGCTCCTGCCGCGTGGTGTAGTAATGGACGTTCAGGATGTCGGTGAAATCGAGGACGTTTTTGCCGTCCGGATATTGATAGGTGCGCATCCGATCGATCGTTTCCAGTGGGATGCCGGAAAATCCGGCTATGGAAACCTTCGAGGCCGGGTCGGCGCGCTTCACCGCTTCGGCTCCTTTGCGAAAGAGCTCGAAGTACTTGTCCATCGATGCCGCCCAATCGCCCCATTCGGGGGGATTGTTCGGTTCGCTCCACAGTTCGTAGGCTGTGATCCAGCCGAGACCGCTCTTCTTGTCCTCGGTGTGAAGATCGTCTGCCGGGTGCGACGTAGAGCCATACCGGGCCGCTGTCTCGAAAAGTGCCTTCGCGTAATCGTCATAGTCCTTGGGCGGCTGCCGGTCCTTGCGGTTGTTCTCGGGCGGCGCCGAGGTGGCCCAAAGAGGTGTCCGCATGATGTAAGGCATAACCGATAAACCCGCCTCGTGATAAAGCCCAATGGAGGTATCGAGCGGGACGTTATCGGTCCGCTCATAATTGAATTTCCCGGGCCCGTCGTTGAACACGGGCCACTGCATGTTCTCGTAACGGATCCAGCCGACGCCCAGCCGCTTGAGCTCCTGCGCATAACCGGGAACGGAGGCATTCATTCCGAAGCGCGAATCGGGTCCGGTTTTGACCTCGGTGGTCGGCCGCGCGAAATAATTCCGGGAGAAAAGCTGGTAACCGTCCGGTCCTTTGGCCACCGCCTCGAAGTAGTAACTGCCCGGCGCGAGTGCACCACTCGCACCTACCGACAACGGAGCGAGGGCAAAACCATGAGGCGGCGCCGTGATTGTGACGATTCCCTGGCCCTTGGGCGCTCCGATTTTGGGCATATCCAGCTCGCCGGGCTTGAGGCCGTCGTAAACGAGCAGCTTGCTCACCGCGTAAAAGACGATGAAGCCGGTGTTGCTTCCCGCCGTCATCTTCTTGCCGTCACTGTGATAGCGGAGTTTGAGGAAGCGGGCCTCAAACGGCTTCGGGACGGGAATCTTGTGCGGACCACCCCACTGGTTGGCGGTATCGATCCCCTGCAATCCCTCCACCACTGTGTAATTCTTCCCATCAAGCGAAGCCGAGAAATCGATCTTGTGCTGGCGGCTCGCATCGCCGCTGACATAACTCAGACCGCTGATCTTCCGTGCCTGACCCAGATCGAGGAATTGAAAACCCTCGTAACCCGAGAACCGGTCCGTGTTGAAAAAAGTATCCGGCTCATCGTTCGTCAGGCTGTCGTCCTCGATCCGCTTGCCGTCGAGCTCGACCCACGACTTGCAGCCCTGCGCCCGATTTGCACCCATGACCGGATCGGGCACGGGACGATTGTCGAGCTGCGGATTCGTCTGGATCGAATGGCGGATCTGCACCTCGACCGGCTTGTCGCTGAAATTATTGACGACAGCCTGCGCTTCGAGTGCGCCGTTCCCCTCACCGGCGCCGGGCATGTGAATATCGATGGTGTAGGGCTTATCGGCAGGATCGGGCTGAGCGACTGCAGCCAGGCCATCGACCCCAACGAAATTCTCCCCCTCCTTCGGCGAGGACCAAGCGAAGTGAACAGCCTGCAACGGAAAATCGATCTTCCCGTTCTTTCGCTCCCCGGCAGGCTGGAAGGTTTTCTCGTCCGTGCCGAACTCGATCCATTTCCAGCCCTGCCAGTTGGCTGGGATTGTAGCGGTGAAATTTTCTCCCTCGGCATCGGTCATCTGCAATCCGACCTGCGAAACATTCGATCCCGCTTCGAGATAAACCCATGCGCCGAGATAGAGCAGATGACCCGGCGGAGATTTGCTCAGAATGAAATCGCCCTTCCCATTTCCGCCGGGATTGGTCCGGCCCCGGAACTTCAATACGTCGCGTCCGATCTTCGGTTCCACGCCCGGGTAATTTTCAACTGCAGCCATCACCATGTTATCCCGGTGGAAAAGCAGTCCCGCACCGTGGTCGCAGGGATTGAGCAGCAGGCGCGGCATCTCCGGCTTGCATCCTGCCATAAGACTTCCCTCCGGAATCAGCATCGCGGCCGACGGCGGCGTCTGCGCGCCAAGCGGAAGACCGACCAAAAAAATTACCGAACAAAGGAAAAATCGAAGGCGATCAAACCGGTCGAAAAAAATCATCATGACCGCAAAACCTAGCCCGCCGTTCCGCAACTGACGAGCACTCCCCGCTCGTTAAGCTACCCACCGAACCTCCGCGCCTTCCAATCCCGGAGAATCTGTGCCGCTTCTTCCCGGGAATAATGGTGGCCGTAGACCTCGCTCGTTTCCGGATGCTTCTCGATTTCATCCGCTTCCGGGCAGGAAATCGCGGTCATTGCTTCCGTGATCCGTGCTTCGCTCAATGGCTTTTCGAAAATGACGTCATACCCCAGAGGGGCATCAACCGATAATGGCAGAAGCATGATCTTGGCCAGCGGTTCCCGGGTGCGCCATTGTTCCCGACCGTAGTTGAATAACTTCATACTCGCCCGCCATGTGGCCTCCGTGGTTTGGGTGTTGGGATGCGACAGCATTACCAGCATATTCGCGTTGATCAACCCACTCCGGTAATATTTCCCTTCGTCGTTGAAAAGGGTCGCCATCTGGTAAATCTCGGGCTCTCCGCGCAGCAACGCCTCATGCTCCAGTCCCCAGTAGAGGCACTTGTCGCTGAAAAAAACCCGCGTGGTATTGATTCCGATCTTTCCTCCCTGCGGCAAAGATTTTTTGATGGAATTGCAAATCTCCCGATTGAGGGGTACTCCCGCCCGGCTTGAACTCCAGGTATAAGGCATGCGGCCGAAATAATCCCCGGTCAGTTGATCCTCATCCGGCGTCAGGGAAAAAGTCCCCAGCGTCTCGTAAAAAATCTGTGAAAAAGCAATCGTAACATAGAGGAGTGAGGCGACGAAAATCGTCCCGACCCGTACGTGCCATTTTTCCAATCCCCGGAAAAGGACGATCCACAACATCGGCAGAATGATCAACAGCGACCGCATTGTCTTGGCATACATCACGAAAGAAAAAAATTCCCCCAGTATCAAGTAGGCGATGAGAACTGGGACAAGCCACTGCCAGGGAAAAACAGGAGGCACGGTCCGGCCATCCGGCTTCTCCCTCAAGTGCATGATCCCGATGCCCGCTCCAAAGAGAGTGACCAGAACGACCGCGTGATAAAAATAGACCAGGCAAAGTGGAAAATAAAAAATCCGCTCGAATCCCGTGCAGGCGAGCTTCGTCGTCAATGCGGTGCTGACCTCGTTGAAATCGATCAGGCGGATGATCGATTGCCCTGCTCCGCAAGCCAGTGCCGCAACTGTCACCGGAACAAATCCGATTAGAATTCCCACCAAGTGACGCATGAGGGAAAGAAGAACCCGCCTTAAATCTTCGCCCCTTCGCGCTGCCCGGAGATTCAGCACCATCCGGCTGATCTCTGTAATAAGAAAGGGAGCCAGAAAGAAAATGGCATTCGCTGGCTTGATCCAAAAAAGAAATCCCACTCCTATTCCCGTCAGAGCGCTTCGACGCAGGGCAGGTTCACGCCATGCTTCAATTTGCCAAGCCAGAATCAAGGTCGCCAAAGCGAAAAACGGCATGTCCAACAAGAAGGAATAGGAATAATCCAGGCTGTAATTCTGAACCGCGCAGAGCAGGAAAATAGCCGGGGCCCATTCCGGCCGTTCCAGCACCCGGCACAATTTCCATACCGCCACCGCCAACAGAAAATAAGTGGTCGCGAGTTGAAGTGCGGCATAAGCGGCCAGTCCGGCCCACGCTTGAGGCACCAGAAAAAAAAGCCAGTAATGCAGAGGGGCTAGACTTTGCTTGGGACTGGTCAGCAGCTCCCAAAATTTTCCGCCCTGCCCCGTGTGAAGGTACCCGTAAAGAGCGAAGGCGCGCGATGCGTAATGCTGGCCGTCACCAAAAGGCATCGTTTCGTTGGAAACGAGATACGAACCGAACAGGCAGCAGATCACTAGCGCCAGGCCCAGGCAGAGAACGAGGGCATGTGATCTTAAAAAAGCCGTCATGATCCAGCGGGAAAGATACTCATCCCTCACCGCAAAAGACATTCAAAGTTGCAGGTGATGCGCCGATGGCGTTCATGTCGGCAAACAAAAAAATATTTGACGAATTTCGTTCCCCATCGTATTTAACTAATAGGTTAAATACGTACCCATGACCACCGATTACCTCAGCGTCACCTTCGCGGCCCTCGCCGATCCTACCCGGCGCGCCATTCTCGCGCGACTTGCCTCGGGCGAGACTTCGGTTACGGAACTCGCCGCTCCCTTCAAGATGAGCCTTCCCGCCATCTCCAAGCATCTCAAGGTCCTGGCTCGCGCCGGCCTCATCGCGCGCGGCCGTGAGGCGCAGTGGCGCCCCTGCCGGATCGAGGCGAAACCGATGAAGGAAGCCGTCGACTGGCTCGAGCATTACCGCCGCTTCTGGGAGGAAAGTTTCGACCGTCTCGACGATTATCTGCGCGAACTACAGGCGCAGCAGAAAAACCCGACCAAGGAGAAGTCGCATGGCCTCCGCAAAAAATAATCCCACCGAAGCACCCGCCGACCGGATGCTCATCCTGACCCGCGTCTTTGACGCCCCACGCCATCTCGTTTTCGAGGCATGGACGAAAAAGGAACATCTTGACCGTTGGTGCGCACCACGCGGCTTCACGATCCCTTCCTCCGAGGGCGACCTCCGTCCCGGCGGCGCTTGGAAATCTCTCATGATCGCCCCCGACGGCGAGCGGTATCCGGTCGGCGGCGTCTATCGCGAAATCGTTCCGAACGAACGGCTCGTCTTCACCCATGCCTGGGAGGACGACAATGGTCAGCCCGAGCATGAAACCATCGTCACCGTCCTCTTCGCCGATCTGAACGGCAAAACTCAAGTCACCCTCGAGCAATCCAACTTCAAGAGCGTCGAGTCCCGCAACGGCCATGAAGGCGGCTGGACCCAGTGCCTCGACAAACTCGGCGAACTCCTCTCCCAACTCCAAACGAAATAATCGACTCCATGACCACCACCAACCATTCCCAGGAAAAAATCTCCGACCGCGAAATCATTATCTCCCGTGTCTTCGACGCCCCGCGCGAACTTGTGTGGGAGGCAATGACCGATCCGAAGCACGTCGTCAACTGGTGGGGTCCCCGCGGCTTCACCACGACGACCGAAGTGATGGACTTCCGCCCCGGCGGCACCTGGAAGCACATCATGCGAGGCCCCGACGGTACTGAGTACCCGAACAAGAGCGTCTTCGTCGAGATCGTGAAGCACGAGCGGATCGTTTACACGCATGCCGGCGGCAAAAAAGATGCTCCCGGCGCTCATTTCGAGGCCACCTGGACCTTCGAGGCTCTCGGCCCCAACAAGACCCGGCTCACGCTCCGCCAGCTCCATCCTTCCGCCCAAGCCCGCGACACCGTGGTCAAAGTCTACGGCGCCATCGAGGGCGGCAGACAGACGCTGGAACGTCTGTCGGAACACTTGGCGAAAATGGAATCGGCCGGGGAGGCGTTCGTCATCGTTCACAACTTCAATGCTCCGCGCGATCTCGTCTTCAAGATGTGGACCGATCCGGAGCACCTGAAGCATTGGTGGGGACCGAAAGACTTCACCTTGGTCAACTGCAAACTCGATCTCCGCCCCGGCGGTCTCTTCCTCTACTGCCTGAAGGCACCCAACGGTTCCGAGATGTGGGGCAAATTCATCTACCGCGAAATCGTTGCGCCCGAGCGACTCGTCTACGTCAACTCCTTCTCCGATGCGACAGGCGGCACCACCCGGCATCCGATGGCTGCGACCTGGCCTTTGGAAATGCTGATCACCGCCACCTTCTCCGAGCAGGAAGGGCGTACCTGCGTCCGGCTTGAATCCATTCCGGTCAACGCCTCCGAAGAGGAACGCAAGACCTTCACCGAAGGCCACGAAAGCATGCGCAAGGGCTACGGAGGAATGCTGGGTCAGTTGGTCGATTACCTGGAAAAGACTGGAAAATAAATTCCGGCCTCGTCACCCTCGACTCCGAAGAAATGACCATGCTTCCCACCATCCTCATCATCATTGCTGCCATCATCGTCCTGTTGATCGTCGTCATCGCCATACAGCCGTCCGAATTTCAGGTGGCACGATCGACGACAATCTCCGCTCCAGCTGCGATCGTTTTCGCGCAGGTGAACGACCTCCCCAGCTGGCAGGCCTGGTCGCCGTGGGCGAAACTCGATCCCACCGCCAGGAACATTTACGAGGGACCCCGGGCCGGGACCGGCGCCAGCATGACCTGGGCTGGCAACAACAAGGTCGG